>artificially_reared_2__coassemble_40_pt1 | contig 98670 bp, 75 predicted proteins | sample artificially_reared_2__metabat2_high_PE_035 | metagenome-assembled genome bin artificially_reared_2 | reverse complement strand
GTTTCTAATTATCAGCAAAATATATTTATTCTTATTTCGAACTCACGTTATAATAAAGAATCATAGTAAAATTACATAAAGCATATATGACAATCCATATATGACAATCCCTCAGCATTCGGACAATACTATCCGGATTCTGAGGGATTTTTTCAAAATATCATTGGATTATTACCATAAGAGGGATGTTATACAGACACCCTGTATGCTGATATTATTTTGAACGCTGAGGTCTCTCTTTCTTCATCTGATCATAAGCAGTCTTCTGTTCATCATTCAAAAGAGATTTAATCTTTGATTCAAGTTCTTCCATTTTGGTTTTTCTTTCTTCACGAGAAAGTTTCTCTGCAAAGAAATCGGTATATAAAGCAGTTATCTGCTTTTCCTGGTCTTCTGTTAAGTCAAGCTTTTTGTCAAGCATTTCAACCATCTGTTCAGGTGTTCTTCTTTTACCACCATTACGCTGTGCATCAACACTCTGAATTCCTAAAAATGCAACGAATGCAAAAAATAAAATCTTTTTCATTTCAATAATATTTAAAAGTCTATTAATAATAGGTCTATAACATTTAATGGTTATGACCAAGTTTCAATATCGAATATTATAAAGAATTATCATTCAAAACATACGACTATAATGGAACATGCGTACGACTATAATGGGACGACTATACGACTATAGTGGGACATGCGTACGACTATAATGAGACGACCTTACGACTATAGTGGGACGCACGTTTCACTATAATGAGACACAATATGTTTTTCGATTATATAATCAATACCAAGAGCTTTATCGTATAGTATATACAAAACTCAACATGGCATAAGGCTTAAGCACGTTACTGTTTACGTAGTCATAATAATTACTGCCTACACTATGAGTAAAAGCCTGATTCTGCTTTAAGATATCGAATGCCTCTATCTTTATTTCAGCAGCATTGTTCTTAAGAAACTTCTTTCCAAGAGAAACATTCCATAGAAAATAATCTTCATTGCCAGTATCAAGACCTGTATAACCAATATAGTTGAATGTGCTTCTGAAAGTAAGTCCCCATAAGAATGTCCATCCCAATTTGGCAGCTGCAGTATGAGTAATATAATCGGTTCCAGTAGAAGTATCTACAGAACTGAATATTTTATTGATGCCTGCCGAGTAAGACAAAGTAAAGTCAAGGTTCTTGCTGACATTACTGCCTATAATAACCTTAGGGATAAGATTAAGTTCGTTTGTCTTGCTCTTTACTCCATCAAATATGGTAGGTACGTTAGAATAATTAGCAGACAGACTGAAATTTACATTACTCTTTATAAAGTCTACTGGAAAACCGTAAGTAAGCATTGACTGAAGGCTGTAGTATCCGTCCATATTCACAGGTTTTGTAAACTGAGAGCCCTTGTTCAACGTTACTGTTTCCGACAACTGCATATCTTCTTTTGCAATAAATGTACTGTCGGCCACATAATCCTGACGCACTGTTCCTCCCACCATTGCAATGAATGTATGTCCGGATTTGGTAGTACGTATATATCTTAAATTGGCAGTATGAGAAATCTGCTGGTCAAGATCCGGATTACCAGTAGTAAGGAAAAGCGGATTAGTATTGTCTATAACATTCTGCAGATTTGTAACCGAAGGAGAAGATGAAGAACTTCTGTATCTCAACTGAAATGAGTTTGTCCTGTCTAATGAATAACGCAATGTAAAGTTTGGCAATACAGAGAAATACTTGTTCTTCATGTTGTCGGCAACAGGGTAAGTCAAATCTCCTGAAAGAGTAGACCACTGAACATCAGCTCCCAACATAGCATTGAATTTTCCCTGTCTGTATCTCAGACCTATGCTTCCAGCCTGTGTAAGATACCCCGATTCATATACATTCGAAAGACTTTCATCCAACTGGTCGTACAGATCGGTAACAGTAGAGCGGTTGTATGTTTTCTTGTCGGCTTCTGTATCAGAATAAGACAGCTTATAACCAAACTGCAATTGCATATAATCAGAAAGTTTTTCAGTATAACTCAAATTTGAGCGGAAACTATACTGATTATTCAATGTATTCTTATACTGACTGTATTCCTCAGTCTGCGGAGTACCACTCAAAGCATTCACTGTGTTCAGATAATCTGTATAAGTATCACCCTCTGTATTACTCATCTTACCGTTTAGCATAAGCGACAGAGTTCTTCCTTCTTTAAGAAAACGGTGACGATAAATCAAATCAGCTCCGATACTATAGGCATTAGTACCACCATTAGTATTGGTTTCTGTTTCACTGTCTGTTGCGCCGTCTATCATATTATGTCCCTGAAGAATCCCGAAATTATCATTGTTCTGGAAACTGAGTGTAGGACGGAACTGCAAAGAATTTCTGTCATCTATCTGATAGTCAAGTTTCATATTAAAACGATGATTCCAGTTTTTCATATTATTTTCCTGATATTCATTATAAGTCATACCAGGCAAAACAGACTCGAAATACTCTCTCTCTGTCTGTTGCTGTACGAGGTTATCGGACTGATTGAAGAAATAGCTACCTGTAATATTCACCTTATCTCCCCATTTGTCTACATAGTTCAGTCCAAGGCCATTGGTTGAGGTAACTCCACCCAGACTACCAACCATAAAGTCGGATGAATTTCCACCACCTCCAGGGCGTCCTCCTCCACCGCCTCTCATACCACCACCTCTTCCTCCTTTGGAAGAAGAAGACATAACTCCAGCAAGATCTTCCTGAGAGAAATTCTGCTGATTCACATTATTCGACATCCCGAGAACAGAAATTCGGCGGTCGTCATTAAAGAAGTTGATATTTCCGTTCACCTTATATCTGTCGTCTGTACCATATCCGGCAGAAACCTCTCCGAAAGTACCCTGCTTAAAGCCGTTTTTGGTAATGATATTTATGGTTTTTACTTCCTCACCATCATCGAAACCGGTAAACTCAGCCTGTTCGCTTTTCTTATCAAAAACTTCAATACTTGATATAACATCCGAAGGAAGATTCTTGATGGCAAGATTCACATCACCTTCGAAAAATTCTTTTCCGTCTACAAGTATTTTCTTTACATCTTCTCCCTGTGCCTGAATAGTTCCACCTTCTACAACTATACCCGGCATTTTGGAAAGCAAGTCTTCGGCAGAACTTCCTTGCATAACCTTAAAGGCCTCAGCATTGTAAAACAGACTGTCGCCTTTCTGTTCTGCACGTGTCGCACGCCCCTGTACTGATACTTCATCAAGCATCTGGGCATCTTCCGATAACTTGAAATTAACTATATAACTGTCTTTCTTGTCTGTTACATTAAGTTTCTTCTCGTCTTCCTTATATCCTACATAAGTTACTTCTATAACATAACTGCCATTTACGACAGAATTGAATACGAACTTTCCGTCAAGGTCGGTAGATGTATACTTTTTTGACTCTCTGTCGGCCGAAGTAGCTATACTTACAGTAGCCGACGGCAATGGCTCACCGGTATTCTTATCGGTTACAGTCCCGCTTACAGTTGCCCTGCCCTGTGCAAACAAAACCAGCGGCAAAACAAATAGAACTATTGATACAATTACTCTCATATATAAATTATTTTTTGTTTTCTGATGCAAAACTAATGAATGTTTAAACACTAAAAACGGCATTGTGGCAATGCAGTGGCAAACGACATTTTTGCAGTGGTAAACGGCAAAATGTATTGTTTTGATGCATACAGAATGTGTAATATTATATTGATATATTAGCTTAAAAAACTATCTTTGCAGTATCGGATACAACAAGAATACAACTATGCAACAATACACTCTCAAAAAAATCTTTTATTAATAATAAACCAGATACTACAATGAACAACAGCAAGATTTTAATGTACGGAATAGACATATTTTTCTGTATAATACTGTTGCCGGCAATGATAACCCTACTGCCGGTAGACAAATGGCTTGCCAATAATTCCCTGTTTGTAATAACATTAATAGCATGGTTATATACCGTGTACTTCTGTATAAAAAGAATGAGTGTTCCTATATTCTTCAAATCAAAGAAAGGAGTAATCATAGCAGTAGGAATACTTATCTTCACACTGTTTGTCACATGGCTTATAACCCAATATCAGATGGAATTTCCATTCCGCGGAGATCATCCCAAGATAATGAACCGTATAAGAAGAGAGCCCAATATTCCAAATATGTCTAAAATCAGGCTTCACCAACAAGCTACGTGGTTCATGTATCTCGTAACGGTGTGTTTCAGTATCGCAGTAGGACTTCTTACTCAATTGCATAAACAGATTATGGAACGCCAGAGTATAGAATTCGAAAAGAAAAAGGCAGAACTGGCTCTTTACAAGGCACAAATCAACCCTCATTTCCTTTTCAATACACTAAATACCCTGTACGGACTGATGATTACCAATTCAGAAAAAGCCGAAACAGCTTTTACACAGTTTATTGACCTTATGAAATATATGTATACAAGAGCCACTAAAGACTACGTAAATATTAACGAAGAAACCGAATACATAAAACAATACATAGACCTTCAGCGTAACAGAATAGATGAAAAAAGAACAAAAATAAATTATACATTTACCAACGACAACTCATCGGACAACGCCAAGATAGCACCTATGATTCTTATTACATTTGTTGAGAATGCCATAAAATACGGAGCATCCTCACATTACGAAAGTAATATAGACATAAGCATAGATATTTGTGACGGAAAGCTGACACTAACAACAGTAAACGACATAGTAAACCCAAGACCGGAGAATAAAAATCCGGGTATAGGAATAATAAACTGCCGGAAACGACTCGACCTGCTCTATCCGGAACAGTATTCACTTATAATAGCTCAACAGGAAGAGAGTGAAAAAAACAATAAATTTAAAGTACAACTGACAATAAATCTTCACCAACCATTATGAAATGTATAGCAATAGATGATGAACCCGTGGCACTAAGCATAATAGAACAGTTTTGTAAAAGAACAAACAACATAGAACTTACAACTTTTACAGATCCAGTAATAGGACTGGAGAAAGTAAAAAGCACAAAACCCGACATAGTGTTTCTCGACATTGAAATGGGTGGCATAAACGGTATAGATGTTGCCAAAGAACTTCCGGCAGGAACCTTTCTGATTTTTACTACTGCATATGCTGAATTTGCTTTAGATGGTTTCGAACTTAATGCGACAGACTTCCTTCATAAACCATTCTCATATTCGAGATTTGAAAAAGCAGTAGAAAAAGTCAGACAAATGAAAAAGCTGCAAAGACTCAGTACTCAGCCAGTACTGTCGGATGAGGAAATAACACTAAAGGCAGAATATAAAAATGTAAAAATAAAAGTAGCTTCAATAGAATATATAGAAGCAATGGATAATTATATTAAAGTTCATATTACAGATGAAAAGCCCATATTGTCACAAACCAGTATGAAATCTGTTATGGAAATGTTGCCTAATGATAAGTTCATGAGAGTACACAAGTCGTATATAATACCACTGCATAAAGTTGCAAACTATACAAGAAAATCTTTATCTCTGTATTATAAGGCTGTAGAAATTCCTGTAGGAAGAGTGTATGCAGATGAATTCATAAACAGGGTTACAGATTACGTTAAATAAATTGAGTAATATAAAAAGAGCGATGTACAACAATAAAATGCACATCGCTCCTTTTTATATACATATTATTTCACTTTTGTGAATAATAATCAATCATTCAAGTATCTATTTTTTACCGAGAGTAAGAGTAATAATACAGTCGGTAGAAGGTTTCAGGTCTTTTGTATGAAGCACTACCCCACCTTTGATGTTTTCCTTTTCTATTTTCTCTCCGGTATCGAACAATACCGCTTTCTGAACTTTATCCTTCAATGGTAAAGAAATAAATTCAGGCATCTTGTCAGCAAGGATATGAACATAAAGAACATTTCCCTTTCTGGTAGTTGTTCCCCATTCTGCCGACATAACATCGCCTGCTGTGGTGCCATATAGCGTTTCGCCATATTTATTCATCCATTCACCCATACCTTTCAATCTGTCGACAGACAAGGCTGGCAATTCTCCATTAGGCTGAGGGCCGATGTTGATAAGAAGATTTGCCCCTTTACCAGCAGCCTTAACCAGAAGGCGTATTAAAGTAGGAACCGATTTATAATTCTGGTCCTTAACCCTATACCCCCACATACCATTCATTGTTTCACAAGTTTCGAGCGGAAGGTTACCTATTTCACTATTTGCCGAGAATCCACCTTTGTTTTCTCCAGGCAAATCACGTTCAAACATCTGGAAGTCTTCACCAGGATTAGGCTTCTTATGATGATTGTTTCCTATAAGACAACCAGGCTGAAGTTTATGAATCAGAGCATACTGCTCGTCAAGTTTCCAGTCGAAACCTTCAGGCTGGTCCCACATACCATCAAACCATATAGCACCAATAGGACCATAATTGGTAAGTAACTCAGTGAGCTGATTATTCATAAACTGATAATATGACTCCCATTTACCATGGTTCTTTCTTCCTGTGTGTCTTCCTGTATTCCCCAAAGGATAATAATCTTCCCTTGTCCAGTCGAGATGTGAATAATAAAGATGCAGTTTCAATCCTTGTTTACGGCACTCTTCGGCCAACTCCTTTATAACATCTCTTTTAAAAGGAGTAGCATCTACTATATCGTAATCAGAATATTTGGTATCAAACATAGAAAAACCGTCATGATGCCTTGTAGTGATACATATATACTTAGCACCTGCAGCCTTAAAAGCAGATACCCACTCTTTGGCATCGAAACGTGAAGGATAAAAACCCGAAGCAGCTTTGGCATATTCATGACAGTCTATGCCTGCATCTTGCATATACCACTCACCCTGACCGAACATACTGTATATTCCCCAATGTAAAAAAATACCTAACTTACTATCGGCAAACTCTTTCCTTGCCTGTATATTTTCTTCTGCCGGAACATACTCCACTGTTTGTGAATTCAAAGGTTGTATGCCATATAAGGCCGAACTGATACACGCACAAGTCAGAAATCTTAAAACTGATGTTTTCATAAATATCTTTTTAAAAGTAACTGTATATATTATATTAGTAAAATGTCATAAAAGGTATATCAAACTATTATTTCTATTTTTAACTGAATATTTCCAATTATATCATAATACTTCAATTTATCAAATTATCAAAGGCGGCATTTTTATTATTAAATCCTTTCCTTTACCGTTTTAGCCAACTCTGCTCTTATTCTGCTAAGAGACTGCGGGGTAATAAACAGATAAGATGCTATATATTTAAGAGGAACATGCTGCAAAAGATGAGGTGCTTTTTCAAGTAAGTCAAGATACCTTTCCTTAGCTTGGGAAAGTACCCCGGTACTTACAATCCTTTCCTCAGCTACAAGAAACTCATATTGCCACAACTTCCTGCCCATAATGGAATATTGTATTGATGAATTGAAAAAATCCTCCAGCCTTGCACGAGAGACCTTATATAACACACTGTCCGTCATAGCTTCAATATAAATCTGTGAAGGCTTGTTTCCTACATATCCTAAAGTAGAAAACAAAGACTCACCCGAAGAAGCAAACCACAGGGATAATTCTTCTCCATTTCTAAGATAATGTCCGCGCCAGATTCCTTCGGCTATGATATAGTATGAAGTATTTACTTCACCTTCTCTAACAAGATAATCACCTTTCGAATACTCGACCCTTGTCATTATTTCCAAAAGCTTTACACAATCGTCAGCCTTTAAATCATATCGCTTTCTGAATGCTTCGAGAAACTTTTCCATTATTATGTGGTATACAATTTTCTAAAATAGCATCTACTGTCTTATAATATAATCTATCATATAAAAATTTAGTACCACAAAGATAATAATTTACTATTTACACCTTACTTTTCTTCTGAAATAAATAGCTATTACAAATAAAAAAGTAATAAATTCAGAAAAAGGAACAGCAAGCCATATTCCTGGAACTCCCAATATACGCGGCATCAGCAGAAAGCAAATAAGTATTAGTATGAATCCTCTCAACAATGTTATTGCCATAGCCGGACGGTCGCGTTCCACACTTTGAAAATAGCCTATAGAAACTATATTTATTCCGAAAAATACAAATCCGTAGGAGAACATTGGCAGACCTTTTACAGCCAGTTCATATGCCGGATATTCTGAACTTATGAACAATGATACAATCTGATGAGAAAACAATACAGTAAGGAGTATAACTATAGATCCACACCCAACAACAGTGTATAATGCAAGCCGGAAAGCTGACTTTACTCTATCCATATTACCCTGACCGAAATTATAGCTTAGTATAGGCTGGGCCGACTGGGCTATGGCATTATACACCATAAATATAATAGGGAAAAAATAACATGCTATGCTGTATGCAGCAACTCCGTCTTCTCCGAGGTAACTTATAAAAACATAATTACCTACAAACATCATTGTTGCAATTGCTCCTTCACACAAGAAAGTAGAAGCTCCAAGTCTGCACATATATCCTACATTCCTTGCTGTGAGCTGTAAGCTCTTTCTACTTAGTTTAAAACGCACAAGATGAATTACATTGCCAGAACGGGTAAGATAATATAAAATCATTAATGCTCCAATAATATATCCTAAACTTGTGGCAAGCGCAGCACCAAACATGCCCCACTTAAAAACAAAAATAAAAAGGTAATCAAGAATAATATTAATTATTGCTGATACTATATTACAGTACATTGCATAGTTAGGAGAACCGTCGAGACGTACAAAAAACATTCCGGAACTCAGAAGGGCACTGAAAACAAGAAAAGGGATAAACCAGTTCATATACTCTACAGCAAGAGGCAAAAGTCTTTCGGAACTGCCAAGCAGAAGCGCAACCTTTTCTATGTTCAGCATAATTAAAAGTGCATACAGTATAAGCAATAAAGACGATACTACTATAGCCTGGGTAACATTAATCCGTGCAACCTTGATCTTTCCGTGCGACAAGTGAATTGATGCAACAACAGACGCACCTATTCCAAACATCAAAGCCACACCTGTGTTTATCAGAAACAAGGGAGCTGTGATATTTACTGCGGCCAGGGCATCACTACCTATACCCTTGCCGACAAAAATACCGTCTGTTATAATAAAAATGGCAGAAAATACCATACCCAATACTGTAGGTACCAGTAATTTAACAAACAGTTGCGGAATATTCATTTTCCCGAAATCTATACTATCCTTCATAAAACTTAATAATTTTACATTTAAACATCGTTTTTCATGATAAACAACTTCATGCCGGCAAAACTGTAATTATTTTTTTGCTGTGCAAAAATAGTCTTCATTATCGACATGAAAATTAACAAATGATAATTTCTGAATATTATCTGGTCTTTATTTACAAAATAGGGCAAATAAAAAAGGAATATTATATGCATATTAAATTAATTTGTTTACCTATTACTCATTGTTCACCGATAAAATGTATATTTGCAAGTACATTAATGTGAGATAATATGCAAACGAGCGAAAACTCTACAAACAAGCTGCCCGATTTGTCCAATTCAATGGGTGAAATATTGGGTATTGAATTTATATCTGTAGAAGAAGGTAAAGTAAAGGCAACAATGCCGGTAGACCACAGAACCAGCCAGCCTTTTGGTATACTTAACGGTGGAGCCTCACTTGCTCTGGCCGAAATAGTTGCCGGACACGGATCTGTTCCACTCTGTTCGGATAATGAAATGCCATGTGGTATACAAGTCAGCGCAAGCCATTTAGGAATGGTACGTGTGGAAAATGGAGCTTACGTAATTGCTGAAGGCAAACTTATACATAGAGGCAGAACAACACACTTATGGAATGTTGACATTACCACCCCCGAAGGCAAACTTATATCTACAGCACGAATTGTAAATCAAATAGTCAAGAAACGCTCATGAACAAACCAGAACCGATAATACATAAGCTAATAGACGAACTTACACAGAGCAACTACAGTTTTGCCCTGTACAGACTACCATGGACTGACGAACCTGTTTTTGTTATGCAGACAGACGGGGAATATCCTGAGTCAGTCAACAGTCTTGGAATGCTGAACGATAAAAAAGGATTCGTTATTATTCCATTTAACATAACCCAAGAACAGCCAGGACTTATTATAAGACCCGACATAAATGAATTGGGTTGGGATAATATAGCATCTGCACTCGATAACTTCAGAAAAAATATTCCTGATACCGGTATCGTATCTGAGACTTCACATAATACAACATATAACACTGCACACTGTGATGATTCTGAAAATGTATCTGAACCGGATTTGAAAGCTAAGTATATTGAAACATTCGGGAAATTTATAAATCCTCTGAAAAAGAAAGAATTCAGAAAACTCGTGCTCTCGAGATGCGCACAAACTGAAATAGAAGAAAACTTTTCATGTCTGGATGCATTTATAGCCGCAGCCAATAACTATCCACGCATGATGATTTCCTTATGCCATACCCCTGTTTCTGGTACATGGCTCGGAAGTACTCCCGAAATAATATTAAGCGGACAGGCATCGAACTGGAATACCGTAGCACTGGCCGGTACAATGCCTATGCAAGGTGAAAATATGCCAACAGAATGGCATAAAAAGGATAAAGAGGAACAAGCTATTGTAAGTGAATACATATATAAGGTTATAAAGAAATTCAGCAATAAAGCTACTGCAAAAGGTCCTTATACCGCAAGAGCCGGGCAACTGGTTCACCTTAAGACAGATTTCCAGTTTACTCTAAAAAACACCTCCATATTAGGTGACTTGCTTGATGCTCTGCATCCTACACCTGCAGTATGCGGACTTCCTAAAACTGAAGCTTACAATTTTATTCTTGAGAACGAAGGGTACAACAGAAAATATTATTCTGGCATTATAGGCTGGCTCAATCCAGACGGTATTACAAATCTGTATGTTAATCTGAGATGTATGAATATATCCGGAAATACGGCTACTCTTTTTGCAGGTGGAGGTATTCTTCCATCATCTGAGGCAAATTCGGAATGGGAAGAAACACAACATAAGATGAATACAATGAGGAAATGCCTTGAAACTGTGAACAGGTAATATACATTAGCAGAATTTATTCATAAGTTGTCACCGTGATTTATTATCAGAATTTGATATCAGAATTTATTATCGGGAAACAAGTATTGCTTCACTGAATTCCGAATTCTGTAAGCCTTATTATAAAACTTAATATAAGCCTAATATAACAAATATGTACACTGACAAAAAAAATATATTACAACTTGTAGCACTTTTACGTGCACACAACATCAAGAAGATTGTTTTATGTCCGGGTAGCAGAAATATACCAATAGTACAAACATTGGCTAATATTCCAGATTTTACATGTTACCCGGTAACAGATGAACGCAGCGCCGGATTCTTTGCTCTCGGACTTGCTCTACACGGTGGTTCTCCAGCTGCTGTATGTTGTACTTCGGGAACTGCACTTCTTAATCTGCATCCCGCAGTGGCAGAAGCATTCTACCAGCAGGTTCCTCTGGTTGTCATATCAGCCGACAGACCTGGAGCGTGGATCGGACAAATGGACGGACAGACTTTGCCTCAGCCTGGTGTTTTCGGACAGTTGGTAAAGAAATCTGTAAACCTTCCTGAAATAACTTCCGATGAAGACGAATGGTACTGCAACAGATTAATAAACGAAGCCCTACTTGAACTTAACCATCACGGAAAAGGTCCGGTTCATATTAATGTTCCAATTAGCGAACCTTTCTTCCTGCTTCCGGTAAACGAACTGCCGGAAGTGAGGGTTATAACAAGATATCAGGGACTAAACGTTTATGACAAAGACTACGAACCGCTCATAGAAAGACTCAACAAGTATCAGCGCAGAATGATGGTGGTAGGTCAAATGAACCTTATATATCTTTTCGATAAAAGATATACTAAATCACTATACAAGCATTTTGCATGGTTCACAGAAAATATCAGCAACCGTACCATCCCGGGACTTCCAATAAAGAACATTGAACCTTTATTATGCTCGATGAATTTCGAGACTCAGCAAAAAATGCGTCCTGAACTGCTCATTACTTACGGAGGACATATCATATCAAAACGGTTAAAGAAATTTCTACGACGCCATCCGCCTGTTGAACACTGGCATGTTTCACCAGACGGTGAAGTAGTGGATTTATATGGCTCACTTACCACTATAATAGAAATGGACCCATTCGAATTTCTTGAGAAGATTTCATCAAGAATGGAAAACCGTACCCCGGATTATCCGCGCCAATGGGAAACTTTGTCAAAAGCAGTACCAAAAGCAGAATTCAAGTACTCAGAAATGTGTGCTATAGGTAAGGTTATAAACGGACTCCCTACTCCTTGTTCTCTGCATCTGGCCAACAGTTCTACAGTAAGATATGCTCAGTTATTTGATGTTCCACAGGAAGTAGAGATTCTGTCGAATAGAGGCACCAACGGTATAGAAGGCTCACTATCAACAGCCATCGGATATGCAACGGCTTCAGAAAAGCTTAATTTCATTCTTATAGGCGACCTGAGTTTCTTTTACGACATGAATGCTCTTTGGAACAATAACTATGGAAGCAATATAAGAATCCTTCTTCTCAACAACAGCGGAGGAGAAATATTCCATGCGCTTCCGGGTCTGGAACTTCATGAAAATGCTCGCCGGTTTGTTACAGCTACTCATGCTTCATCGGCAAAGGCCTGGGCAGTAGACAGAGGAATGGAATATCTGTCTGCACATAACGAGGATGAACTTGATGAAGCCGTAAAATACTTCCTGCAACCTTCTATCACTGCACGACCAATTTTGCTGGAGGTATTTACAGACAAAGAGAAAGACATTGAACTGCTTAAGGAATATTACCATAATCTCAAAAATTAAAGATTCAGAGTATTCACTAATTTAAACTATACTATATGGAAAAAAGAGAATGGAAAACCATAAAAGAGTATCAGGATATTCTTTTCGATTTCTATAACGGAATTGCCAAGATAACAATAAATCGTCCAAGATACAGAAATGCCTTTACACCAACAACTACATCTGAAATTAGCGATGCACTATTAATATGCCGTGAATGTCAGGACATTAACGTAGTAGTGCTGACAGGTGCAGGCGACAAGGCTTTTTGCTCCGGTGGCGACATGAACGTTAAAGGACACGGAGGATATATAGGCACAGACGGAGTACCACGTCTTAATGTACTTGATGTACAGAAACAGATACGTTCAATTCCAAAGCCTGTAATTGCAATGGTCAACGGATATGCCATTGGAGGCGGACATGTACTTCATGTGGTATGCGACCTTAGTATCGCTTCGGAAAACGCGATATTCGGTCAGACAGGTCCACGTGTAGGCAGTTTTGATGCAGGTTTTGGTTCTTCATACCTTGCACGTGTAGTAGGACAGAAAAAAGCACGAGAAATATGGTTCTTGTGCCGCCAGTATTCAGCCCAGGAGGCACTCGAAATGGGACTGGTAAACAAAGTCGTTCCTTTCGACCGTCTGGAAGACGAAGTTGTAGAGTGGGCAGAAACAATGATGCAGCACAGTCCGCTGGCTCTTAGAATGATAAAAGCTGGACTAAATGCAGAACTCGACGGACAAGCCGGAATACAGGAATTGGCCGGTGATGCTACTATGCTGTATTACATGACAGAAGAGGCACAGGAAGGCGGTAGAGCTTTTCTTGAAAAACGTAAACCGGATTGGAGCAAATTCCCTAAAATGCCATAACAAAGTTATATGACTTTTTTATAGCATGATTTGTCTTGAAATACAGACGTTATTTGTAGCATTATATTCATTATCAGTAATTAATTATCAGCAATTGATTATCAATTGATTATCCGTAATTGATTATTCGTAATCCGTAATAATGTTCTAAAGTTCAGTATAATGATAATGCTACGATAGAGAGATTATTATATAAAATCCGGTGTACAGTCTAAAATGCTGATACCGGATTTTTTTTATTTGATTTTCAGCAGTAAAATTATTAAATCATAATGAATATAACAATAAGAATAATACCTAAGACCCTTCATTTCAAGCAACCAGCCGGAACTTCAAGAGGAGTGTACACCACACGTAATGTCTGGTATATTAACATTAAAGATAATGAAAAAGGATATCATGGTACAGGAGAATGTGCACCACTGCCGGCATTAAGTTGTGATGATTTACCCGACTATAAAAAAGTTCTGGAAAATATATGTAATAAGGTAGTATCCGAATCTTCAAAATACAACTCTTATGAAGAAATAACAGAAAAACTTACTTCAATAGTAGGAATAAACTACCCTTCTATTTTATTCGGACTTGAGACTGCTTTCAGAAGCCTTATTTCATCATCCTATATATGCGATAAAGAGAATTCCGGAAAAAAAGAGTCTACTTCCGGTATAAAACTTTGGGACACAACTTTCAGCAAAGGGGAATCTGGAATTCCTATAAATGGTCTGATATGGATGGGAAACTTTGAAGAAATGTTCGGCAGAATAGAAGAAAAGATGAAAGCCGGATTCAGATGTATTAAGCTTAAGATTGGTGCCATAGATTTCGAAAAAGAACTGGAACTTATAAAACACATCAGAAGACATTTCTCGGAAAAAGATATAGAACTGAGAGTAGACGCAAATGGGGCATTTTCTCCACAGGATGCTCCATATAAACTTGACGCACTATCCAAATACGGACTTCATTCAATAGAACAACCAATTAAAGCTGGCCAATGGAATGAAATGGCTAAACTTTGTGCTTCTACACCATTACCTATTGCACTTGATGAAGAACTTATAGGAATTAATGAAACTTCAAGGAAAACCGAACTTTTGGAAACTATTTCACCACAATACATAATTCTTAAGCCTTCATTGCATGGTGGTATTCATGGCTCGGAAGAATGGATAAAACTTGCCAAGGAAAGAGGCATTGGTTCATGGGTAACATCGGCTCTCGAATCGAATATAGGACTTAATGCAATAGCCCAATGGTGCGCTACTCTAAATCCTGATATGCCTCAAGGATTGGGCACCGGACTTCTGTTTACCGACAATATAGACTATCCATTAAATATTAAAGGAGACTGTCTGTGGTTTGATCCTGAACAACCGAATCCTGACTTGGAATCTTGGCTTGAAATATGACAATTATGATTATAAGAATACAAATCATATCTAAATGTTAACTGCAAAATCCGGCAACATGCCTGATTATACCAAAGAACAAATAACAACTATAACAAAACTATAACTTACCAGTATCATTATGGATGAATTGAATACCGGCAGCAATACCCAGCCCTTTACAGATTGCAATATTACAAACAAAAATATTTACAAAGATTTTACAATCGACATAAAAAAACAATATATTCTCATTGAAGGCAAGGAATATATGAAAGAGAATATACCGGGATTAATGCAATATTATATAAAAGAATACGGTGAAGACAGTTTTCATTGTTCTTTAGCCGCATTCCTTGAAGAATGGTTCAATGATTCTCCATTAGTGAAGGTTCACACCTCCGGGTCTACAGGAACACCAAAAGAACTTTGGGTTGAAAAACAAAGAATGATAAATAGTGCGGTTATGACTTTATCATTTTTAGGACTGAAGAAAAGTGACAAAGCTTTGCTATGTATGCCCATGAAGTATATAGCAGGCAAGATGGTAGTTGTAAGATCGCTTGTTGCCGGACTTGATATAATTCCAGTAGTTCCATGCGGACGTCCCATGCAGAATATCAATATTATACCAGAATTTGCGGCCATGATTCCTATGCAGGTATTCAATTCCCTTCAAAATGAAGAAGATAAAGAAAAACTGTCACAAATTAAGAACCTGATTATAGGTGGTGGAGCAATAGACGAAAATCTGTCTTTACAGCTCAGTAAATTTCCAAATCCTGTGTGGAGTACATACGGAATGACAGAAACTTTATCACACATTGCTTTAAGGCGTATTAGCGGGGAAAAAGCTTCTAAATGGTATACTCCTTTCGAATATGTAAAGCTTAGCAGTAGCGAAGAAGGTGCTTTGATTATTGATGCCCCACTGGTAAGTAAAGAGAAATTGTATACCAACGATATTGTTGAGTTCAACAGCTTCGGACAGTTTACCATAACTGGAAGAAAAGACAATATTATCAATACCGGAGGAGTAAAAGTACAATTAGAAAAGGTAGAAGAAGAGCTAAAAAAAACAATGCCTGATTTAAAATTCATGATTACTTCTGTACCCGATGAAAAATTCGGTGAACGTATCATCCTTCTACTGGAAAACAAAAATATAAATTACGACGGAACTGATTATAAAAATATCAGTATTGACTCAGAAAAATGCCAAACAGAAAATAAGAAACAAAAGGAAAATAAAATTATTGAAGCAATATCAACACTTCCTAAATTCTGGAGGCCCAAAAATATAATATATACAGACAATCTCCCATTAACAGAGACAGGGAAACCTGACAGGGCAAACGCCAAAAAGCTTGCAAAATCATTGTCTTTAAATTAAATTATATTTATCTTTGTTTTTATAGGTTATTATATCAGGTAACAAGTTTTAATAAGAAAACTGGAAATACCAAAATTTATTTATAAACTAAAAAACAAAGATAGAAACATGGAAGAATTTGCATTCATGCAGCCCATTCTGCTCACAATAGCCGGTCTGGTTATAGGAGCACTACTGAAATCTATGCTTAAGCATAGTCGTTTCCCTTATACTGTAGGATTATTCGGTATCGGACTGATAGCCGGTATATTAAACCGTGCCGAAGTTTTTCAGTCAATGCCTCAATTGTCGGAAGCACTCGACAGTGTAGCCAACATAAATCCGGACCTGATATTGTACCTTTTTCTTCCAATTCTCATATTCGATGCTGCATACGAACTGAATATGCATATTTTCAAGAAGACACTGGCTAATGCAACCATACTTGCAGCTCCAGGATTAGTGATATGTATGTTGCTTACAGGCTTGCTTATGGTAGCAATAGGCATGTTCATACCAGGATATGAGTCATGGTCATGGACATTTGCTCTCATGTTTGGAGCACTTATCAGTGCAACAGACCCCGTTGCAGTGGTAGCCCTTCTTCACGAGCTGAAAACCAGCAAGCGCTTTTCCACACTAGTTGATGCCGAATCACTCCTAAACGACGGAACAGGTATCGTATGCTTCATGTTGTTTTTCGGAGCTTATGCAGCTACAGGTGGGTCAGACAGTTCGCCTATAGTTGAATTTATAAAGGTGGTAAGTGTAAGCACAGTGTTGGGATATTTCCTTGCAAGAGTTGTTATATGGTTTATTACGAGAGTCAATTCCGAAGAAATGATTCAGAATAGTGCTATAATTATATCGGCATACGTAACATTTATCATTTCACAGTTCTATCTTGGAGTATCCGGTGTGATAGCACTTGTGGCATTCGGACTTACAGTTACATATGTAGGAAAGCCAAGATTAAAGCCTCAAGTAAACCATTTTATGGAACATTTCTGGGAACTGGCAACCTATATAGCAAATACTCTGATTTTTATAATAGTTGGCCTTGTTATTGCAGAAAAAGTAACATTCAGCTGGGGACAATTGGGTATGCTCATAGTAATATATATCTTCCTCAACTTATTCAGGTTTGCAATGATTTCGCTTCTATACCCTATCATGAAAAAAATGGGATACGGGCTTTCAAAACGCGAATCAGTAATCCTGACCTGGGGAGGTCTGAGAGGTGCACTTGCCATGACACTTGCTTTGATGGTTTCGTACACTGAGTCAATTCCAGAAGATATCCGAAATCAGATTCTGTTCTTTACCGCAGGTATTGTAACACTCACACTGAGTATTAATGCCACAACTATGAGATGGCTTCTTAACAAAATGGGACTTATCAGTACTTCTTCGGCACGTGTACAACTGGAATACAGAATTCATCAATATATACGCGAGAACTCCGAAAAATATTTTGATAAGCTCCAGATGAGAGAGCATCTTAAAAACGCCAATTGGAACAAAGTAGAGCACTATATGGTACAGAAACCTGTAGAACCTACAGCCGCGCCAAAAGAAAAAGATGTAAAATCGGTACTCCGACTTCGAGTTCTCGACAAAGAAAAAGCTACATGTAAAAGTATTTATGAGGAAGGTATTATTTCGGAATCTGCATTCAGAAGACTGATGAACTCACTTGATGAACTTTACGATCACGACGGAAAGTTCTCATTAGATTTCAGAAACTCCATATTTGATTTCTGCAGCAGAAGTAACACTATCAATGCTCTTAGGAAAAACAAGATACTTCATAACTGGATTAGTTTCTATTTTCGTGAACGCATCACTGTGGTGTACGACTTAGGACGAGGATTTATAATCCTGCAGAAAGAAAACTTAAAGCTTATTGAAGAACTTTATTCATCAAATCTTATTACGGATGAACAAAAATCAGTACTTGTAGTACTGAAAAAAGAAGTTGAAAATAACATTACAAGAATGGATGAGGTAATTAGAGCTTTGGCAGAAGATTATCCTAAAGCATACGGTCATGCTCTTACACTAAAATCAATACGTATGTTACTTAGCAACGAAAAACGCACAGTAAGGCAAATGATAAATAATGGTATCATAACTGAAAAGGATGCAGAACCATTACTTGAAAATATCGATGAACGTGCAGACGAGGTTAATTCTTTCAGTCACACCATACCGGCTTCAATTCTAAGATGGATATTTTTCATGAAGAAAAGGGAAGATTGGAAATAACTTAGTTTATCTTTTATGCAAGGTTACACATAAAGGATAAATTCATATAAAAGTAATATCTAATAAAAAAGGGTAATATCAAAATTCATCGTTCTATTTTGATATTACCCTTTTTTATTGACAAATTACTTATAATCGAAACTAAACACTATAGAGCAGAAATTTCTTCTTCACTAAGACCTGTATTCATCGCTATTAACTCTACAGGTATACCGGAGGCTTTGAACTTTCGTGCCAATTCAAGACGTTCTTGAAGACGACCTTGCTCTAATCCTTCAGCACGACCTTCTTTAAGACCTTCCTCACGACCCTCTGCACGGCCTTCAGCACGACCCTCAATATGTCCTTCAAGACGTGCAGTATCCAATACATCATTTTGAATCATCAGCGCATTTATATGCTCATCATATTCGTGTTTCTCTGCATCAGACATATTATAATATATAAGTTTCTCTCTTGCCTCCAATAAACCTGGAGCCTTAGTATCGGACTTAATCTCACCTGTTTTAAGATATTTTATCCACTCTTCAAGAGGAGTTTTAGCTACGCTGTTAAATTCATTGACACGAATTAAATAATACTCGGGAAATATCTCAAAAGGCATTTTGCGAATAATAGCATCAGCCTCTTTTGTTGTAACTTGAAGGGAATCACCGGTATGAACACCTACAAAATTAGTTGTTCCATGATATAGATAGTCACTACCCTTTCCAATATCGAAATACAGAATACTAATTGAATAAATCTTCTTTACCTCCTGATATGATTTTCCCAAAGAAATATGCTCAGTAATAGCTTTTGATGTTCCGTAAAGAACACGCTCAAGATAATAAAGTTCACGAGTATTCTGCACCTCTACAATTATAATATCACCATTTTCTTCCTTAGCCTTGATATCAACGCGATTAAACTTATCGTCGGCAGACAACTGATTACTTTCACTCTCCAAAATCTCTAAAATGGTTATCTTACGTTCAAATAGCACTGTAAGAAGTCCTTCGAGAACAACAAAATTAGCCTTATCGCGAAGCATGCGCTTCATAGCCCAATCAAACCGGATATATTTGTCGTTAGCCATAAATTTGAAATTTCGATTATAAAATTATATTTTAGTCAGACACAATGATATAAAAATTATAAAAACTATATCAATGAGCAAATATAGCGAAAAAAAGCTATAGTCCACATAGTTTTATACAGATTTGAAAACATGATTGAACAAAAAAAACTAAACATAAAACGTAAGCTAAACTCAAAAGAAAGGCTGTCACATCAATAACTCAGATGGACAGCCTTAAAATGGTTAATTAAATTCAAAACTTGAAATACCTCTCAAATAGTATTCCATTTTCACATACATCCTGGTCGTTCTGACCATAGATAACAACAGAACTCCATTCTATGTTCTGCTTGATTTTCCTGAAAAATCTTTCAACCTTTTTCATCTTACATGAAATTTAAAAAAAACTAATACCTGAAAATTTTGTGTATAACAAAAATAAAATAATAGAGAATGTCTGTATTATTGTATAATTTAAATACAGAAACTATTGATTAGCAGAAATTTATAATTGGAATATAAACGAATTGAATTTAAATAAACCCTAATTGGATAGAATTTAATATGTAAATGATGAAAATTATAAGCAATGGGAATAAGTAATGAAACTTATAATGAATTTAAATGATGCAATTAAAATTGATTAATGCTTAAATTGAAATTAATTACCCAATAATAAATTATATATAAAATTGATCTTGAATATTTTGAATATTATTTCATCCGTTGTGATGCAAATGTAGTGAATGAAATTTCAATAGAAAGAAAATATTCGATTATTTTGCCAAAACGACTATATTTTTGATTTATATCAAACAGTTTGTAATCAAGTTATTTCTTATTGAATTATTTTAGAGCATTACTGACAATTTATAGCACATACAAAACCATAAGAAATGATTTTTCAATGTGTACCGTCTTAAAGCAACAAAAAAAGAACTAAAATATATGCAAATCACAACCTTAACATTTCACTTTTTTCCCATTCCAATATTTTCTTTTTTTTCTCGGTTCCCCAATAATACCCTCCAATATTGCCATCTTTACGTATAACTCTATGACAAGGAATAACAAAAGAAACAGGATTCTTTCCTATGGCTGTCCCTACAGCCCTACAAGCACCAGGCTTACCTACCAATTTAGCTATATCATTATAAGTAACCAATTCACCAAAAGGTATATTTAACAAGGCCTTCCAGACCTCAAGCTGAAAATCTGTACCTCTAAGATGAAGGAAAATACTCTTTATTTCATGTTGTGCAAATTGAATGCATGACAATCCTGATATAAATGAATTTTGCATACCAAACGCAAGGAATACAGATTTATGAATATTTTCTTCCTTTTCCATTATCACAGCTTCCGGAAAACGTGACTTTAACGACAGGTATGCAAAATTCATGTCATCAGCAAACTCTATACTGCATATACCTTTATTTGTAGATGAGACAAGTATCATCCCAATAGGTGTATCATAATAAAAATAATGAATTTCAAGACCTTTAAAATATTCAGAGTCTGTCATCCTTGTTATATGTACATCTGGAATTTTGTTAATATTTATCATAATACAACAATTAAACGGGATTAATGCAGAAATAGAGTATTGTAACAAACTATATTAATAATCAGATAACAATATATGCTTTATAATATTATACATTTTACTATAACGCACATGTTCCGTTGCCTCCATAATCACAACTTACCTCACCCTGATATTCAGGATGTCTCTGCAACCAGACAACTGCATAAGCGCATGTTGCCACCGGTCTGAGGCATTTGCAGCGGGCATAATCGTATGCAGCCTTAACCAAAGCCGAAGCAATCCCACGCCCACCGATTTCCTCAGGTACTATAGTATGACGGATATCAAGTCCACCATCTCCAGTCAACTGATATGATACATGTGCAGTATAACCGTCTACAACTACTTTAAACTGTTTTTTTGATTCATCATGTGTAATTTCCATAAGGCATTATTTTTATGTTTAAAATTAATGTTTGAAATCAGAACAAACTTCCTAGATTCTTCTCTGCCTGCCACTGCTCTATAGACATACTGTAAAGCCATGATGTTTTCTCCTCCTTTCGTTCAACAAAATATACAAAAGAAATATCATTCTCCACTATATGAATATTATCGTTGGGAGTTACCACCAACAACTGCAGATGAAGCTGTTTGCAAAGGTTAATAAGATAAAGTGCCTTATCCTCATCCTGTGCCTTGAAAGCCTCATCAATAGCAATAAAGCGGAAAGAGTTTTCCTGCATTCCACTTTTTGTTAGACCAAACTGATAGGCTATGGCAGAACCCAATATAGTATAAGTAAGCTGTGCTTTCTCACCTCCAGACAAATGTCCCATATTTTCGTATGTAGTTTCCTTCAATCCAGTTTCACGGTTGAATTCCTCTGCCTTGTATGTAAACCAGGAACGGACATCCATTACTCTGTTTCGCCATTCCTCGTCCTGAAGTCTTGTCATAAACGGTTCTATATGATCACGGAAGTGTATCTTACGGCCATCAACCGACGAGTTTATCTGCTGCATATCCGGCATAGCCTCATCCATCATTCTGCGAAATTCCTTTACTTCCTCGTTTACTCTTTTCTGAGTGACAAGCTGAATATAGGTAACAGGATTACGTCTGTAGTCTATTCCCTGAAGCGACTCATTAAGCATCTTGATATTATCGTCAATGGCATCTTTCCAGTGCATAAAGAACATACGGAACTCACCAACCTTATCGGTCAGAGTTTTCTGAAGATAATTATCAAACTGCTTCTCATACTTAGGAAGATTCTCTTTCTGAAGCTTCGCCAAAAGATTCTGATATTCACCTATAAGTTCTATATGATCGGAATCTGGAAGAGAATCGACATCCGAACGCCAATCCTTAAACTTATCTGTTATATATTCCGAAGGATGTTTGAAATCGCGTATAAGATCTTTTGCCTTATCCTCGAACTCACGCTTCTTATTGGCAAGTTTACCACGTTCACGGTCGTTTTTCCCGATAAAAGAAGCATATTCATTTTTCAGTTTATCGTACGTACAATCCTTAAGTTCCTCGTAAGCCTTCTCGAAATCGGACAACAGTACGGAACGCATGGAACTTATTTGTTTCTGGCAAGCTTCAATATCCAATTGAGTGTCTTCAACCTTACGCTCTACAGCAAAAATCTGTTTCAGTTTATGAGATATCTCTTCCTTAGAAATCTTCTGAAGAGCACCTCTAACCTGCTCAAGCTGTTTCTGAAGAGCATGAATTGTATTATTGTTCTGTTCCAGTTCGGATTTATAAGCCAACTTATCCTGTAATCTGGTAGCATATTCCTTCCAGTTGAGTGAGTCATAATCGGAAAATGAGTCCACCAAAGTCTTGCTGAGATTATAAACATTCTGAACCTTCTGTTTCTCTGCCCCAATCTCATTTAGACGGGACATTACCTCTATATCCTTCCGTTGGAGAGATCTTATCTCCTGTTGGAGAAGGGAAATCTTTTCCTGGTTATCCCATCCTAAGATAAAATTTTCTCTGCGCACTACGTGAGCACGGTCGTCTTTCTCATGACGCTCATTTGAGAACTTAACAAGTCCTTCTCTTGTTACAGCCTTTTCCGACAGTGATTCAAACTCCTCAAGAGACTCCACACAAGTATAATTATACCTGTCGAATATAGTATCTCTTATCCATTCCTCATAAACCGAATCAGGACGAATCTCAATTTTATCAAGCACACGATTGTCTGTATCGGAAAATTGTTCCATACCTGCAAGGGAGTTATATGTAAGATAACGGTAATAAGTTATTCTTCCCTTAAGGTCGGTATTATTTATAAACTTATTTACCTCATGGTAATATTCCTCAGGCACAAGAAGATGAAGAGCGAAATTATGTAAAATCTTTTCTATCGCTCCTTCCCATTCCTGATGATTGGAATTTACTCTGATAAGCTCACCGATAAAAGGAATTTCATCCTTTGTAGCTCCGGTATGCTCAAGTATCATATCCCTGATTTCAGACTCTCTTACGGGTATATTATTCTTATTCTTCTTTAGAGACTCTATAGTAGATATATGTTCTTCTATCTGTGCGCCAATTTCTTTCTTCTCATTTTCCAATGAAACAGACTCACGTATTCTAAGTTCGATTTCGTCATTCAGGCGTTCCAGTTGTGCAGAAGTTTCTTCCCTCTGTTTCAAGAATGTATCAAGTTGGGGATCAGACACAAGAGAAAGTTGTGAAGCGATTTTGTTATACTCATCCATTCTCCGGGTACGTTCATCACGCAACTCTTCCAGACGGTGTATTTCCTGTTCCACTTCCTTAATCTGCCGGCCTACCTCATCATTTTCAATAGAAAGAGCTATGGAACGTTCATCAGACTTCAGTCTTTCTTCATCCTGACGAAGTTTTTCTTCTTCTTTTTTGAGTTGCTTCATTTCAATATGCGAAGACTCGATACGTTCCTTTCCAAGTTCAATAGTTTTCCTTGCAAACCAATATTCGGCTGTTTCACGGTCAACTCCCAACTGCTTTATTCTTTCCGCAGTATCCTTTATCTTCTCTGCGTAACCGGCAATAGGAGTCAGCATGTTTATCTGTTCACGAGCCTTTTCAATATTGATTTTCGCATCCATAAGAGTCTTGAAACTATCCTTAAGCATAATATACTGCGATTCGGCATTATGTTCCTCAAGCATATTGGTACGGATAAAATCATCAAGATCATCGAGCACCTTAACACCCACAATCTGGTTAAATAGTCCTAATGCCTTTACAGAACGCATACCAAACAACTGCGTCATGCGGTCGGCATACCCCACAGGACCATCGAAAAATTCTACCATGCTTCTTGATGATCTATACGAGCTCTCAAGTCTGCGGCGCCACATACCCTTTCCGTCGAACGGCTGAAAATCGCGCTGTATTTCTAAGGCACAATGAGCCAGTCCGAATGTTCTGCGCAATTCACCACCTGAAAACCATCTCACCTGAAATATAGTTACAGTGCGCTGGTCGGTATTTGTAAAAGTAGCTAAAAGAACAGAATAGGCACTTTGGTCGCGCAAGGCCTGTGTAGTAGTACCTTTATCGCCTTCACGCTGAATATTACCATAATGACCAAGTACGTATGTTTCCTCAGTACGGTTACCCTTCTTCTCTACACCTGAAGACTGATTATAGAACCTGTCCTTCTTGGCTGGCACCATTAATGTGAGCAATGCATCAATAATAGTACTCTTACCTGAAGCATTTGCACCGGTAAGCAAGGCATTGTTACCCTGAGGTTCCATTCGGAATATTTTCTCGTGAAAGGTACCCCAGTTATATATCTCCATATATTGTAAACGGAATCCCGATGTATCGGAACCGGTACTAAACAGACTCAACATCTTCTTTCTGATTTAAATTGTTAATTTCATCTATTACTTGGGCGCTACTCGTTTTCTGATTATCAATACTTTTCATAGACTCATCAGCATCATGGGCTTCATCTTTATATTCATCAGCATTCTCAGATTCACCGTTTTCATTAGCCATAAACTCCTGCAACTTAGTCTTGAATTCAACCAACTTGTCGAGTGTGACTTTCTCCTTTATAATTCGGTGAATCTGATAAGTATTGACATTATCACGCTTGACTAACTTAAGATATCCAAGCCCAACTATTCGGTTTATATATGTATCTATTTCATTCAGCAGCTTAACCCTGTTGAACCTCTCGGGCAAAAACATCTCTATGCGTTCCTTAAGTTCATCAGAACTCACAAACCGTTCTGTAGCATAAAGCTCATCAATATTGCTGTCAAATTCTTCAAGCATCTGTCTAAGTATTATAAGAATTACAGATACCTCAAAGCCCAACTGCTGACGAGGAATAAGTCCGGTGGTTTTACCTTCATCATCCACAATCTGCTTTATATATGCAAACCCCTCATCACGTTTTACAATCAGTTCCAAACCAATTTGGGAAAAATATTTCTGAATTTCAGACTGATAATTAAGAATATCCTCCCACGCACTTGTATCGGTACTTTCTACTGGCGATTTAAGCAATCTTACCACTGTACGTCCGTATGGGGCTATAATAGAATCTAATATCATTTCAAATACTTTATATCAAATATATTAATCCGATTTCAAATATATTAATTCGAATAATAAATCCGAACACTTATTTCAAAATTATAATCTCAGGTATTACTATAGACTTTCGAAGTTCCTTATTAAACTCAACCGTTGTTGTCTTGTCCGGATTAATATTATGTCTGAATCCACGTATCGCACTGATGTATCCAAACAGTTCCGACAATCCCTTCTCAAGTCCTCCGTTTTCTTCTATAACTTCCGGTAAGGAAACCTGTTTCTTTCTTTTCAATGCAGCACCGATTCTTTGCTTAAGAACTTCACGGTCCACTCCATGTCTAACAAACAACTTATCGGCTTCCTTAGCTTCAGCAATATCAGGATTGGCCATTTCCAGAACCTTATTATATGAAATGTCAGCTGCTTTTTCGAGAGTAAGCTTTCGTTCAAGAGGAAGAGATATTTCCGGTAAAGTTTCAAGTTCGAGCGAAACATCAGGTTTAATATTACGTCCGGCCATCTGGAGAAGCATAGACTGAATATCCTGTATAACCTTTTGTGATGCCATAATCTGCGAGCTTCCGCTTTCACAGATAATGCGACTTAACTTGTCGGCCATCTTATCATTAGCCTGATATACCTTCTTTCCGCTATTATAAAGATAACCCTTCATATTTTTGAGGAACATATCATCATTTTTTATTTGTGAAGTTCCAATTGCATCATAAAGACTGGCTACCATCTTATCCCAGGTATTCTGCATAGACGGATTCATAAGAAAATCCCAAAACGCATAAAAACTCTTTCCCTGAGAACTCTGCTGAAGTTTCTCGAGAGCATCGAAAGTATATCCCAAAATATCTCCCTTGGAAATATCACCTTCGGCATGTTTCTGGTAAATGGATTTGGTAATCGACTTGAAATTGTCTTCCACTTCCTTAAAATCGGACAACAGTTCCTTTGCTGTCTGAGTAATATATCTGAATCGTGGCAGTACCTGATATTCTTCATAAACCATTACATCCTCACCTGCCTGCAGACTCTGTATCTGATGCTCTATTTCCTGTTTTTTCTGTTCAAGGATACGTATACGCTCGGAAGTATCTTCGTTGGTAAACTCCACAAGTTCTTTTATCTGTCCGAAAAGATTCATGAATTTTGACTCGGTACCTACAAATTCCTCACGCTTAAGGCTTATAAGCCAGTCGATAGTCTTGCTGGCATACGATGACAACTCATAGAAGACCTCTCCACTCTCCTCTTGATAATTTCGCAGAAAGCCTTTATCGGTCCATTTCTGGATATATTTATAAGCCTTTTCTTCGAAAGAATCGAATATATTTATATCATTTTCCTCATCGTTCTCCAAATTTATGGCTGAAAGGTAATCGGTAAGGCGCATCTTCAAAGCCTCATATGGCACCGGTTCGCGATGACGATAGAATGTCTTGTATAAGAATAAAACAATAATTTCCCTATTGCGCAACCTTAACAGTTCCACACTTGGTGAATTATTTAATATATCCGACAGTAACTGAGATTCCTGCATAAAATAACATTACTATATTTCTGTGTGATAATCTGTGATATAATGAGAATAGAAGAAACAGAAGCACTCCTAAAATCTGCACAAAGTTAACCAAAATACAACATTTTTACACTACCTATATAAATAAAATACACTATCAGACTAATGAAACAAAGGAAACACAAATGACAAAACGGTAACATCATTATAAAAAAATATCGAATAAGGGTTTGCTTCTTGCCTGATTAACAATATAGAAATCCTTATTCGATATAGGTTTAAAACGTTATAAACGTATAAGACAAAAACAAGTTATACAACGTTTATTTATCAGTAACAGTAAAATCCGCGCTCAAACCTTCAGCACTGTTTGTGCCTACCCACAATTTAAAATCACCAGGTTCTACTTCATATTTCATATCATATCCCCAGAAAGCCAAATCAGATACAGGAACAGTAAATGATATCTTTTTTGACTCACCCGACTTTAAATCAACACGCTGGAACGATTTCAGTTCCTTTACCGGACGGGTAACAGAACCTACCTTATCCTGAACATATAGCTGAACAACTTCTGTTCCATCATACTTTCCTGTGTTCTTTAAAGTAAATGTTACAGAAAGATTATCGTTTGCAGAAAGACTTGCAGAAGATAATTTCAAATCTGAATACTCGAAAGTAGTATAAGAAAGTCCGTATCCGAATGGGAACAACGGAGAAGTTCCTGCATCAAGATAAAACGAACGGCAACCTACAGATGTCTGACCTGCTTCTACAGGTATTTCATCTATAAGCATTTCAGTAGGATTTGAAGGACGTCCGGTATTATTATATGCATAATATATAGGACATTGTCCTGTCATACAAGGGAATGTAACTGGAGTCTTTCCACTTGGATTTACTTTTCCAAACAATACATCTGCAATGGCAGGACCGCCCATAGTTCCTGGATGGAAAGAATATATCACCGCATCCGAAACCTCAACTTCATTAGCAATAGTAAGCTGGCGTCCTGCCATAACAACAGTAACAAGTGGCTTACCTGTAGCAGCAAGAGAATTTATCAATTCACTCTGTGCTCCCTGAAGATCAAGATTTGCCAATGAATGAGCCTCGCCCGACAATATTGATTCTTCACCTACGAAAACTATAACCATATCTGCTCTACGTGCCGCACCGATAGCCTTTGAAATACCTCCAGTTTTTTTATCACGGCTATATTCGAGACCTTTCTCAAAAATTACATTAACCTTATCACCATACATTTCTTTAATGGCATTCAGTGGAGTTCTGGTATGATCCTTTTCTCCGTCAAATACCCATGTTCCCATTTGTTCGTATGGAGCGTCAGCCATAGGACCAACGACAGCTATTGTCCTTATTTTATCAGTTACAGGTAAAGTATTATTATCATTTTTCAAAAGAATCAACGACTGCTCAGCAGCTGTTTTGGCTTTCTGCAAATGTTCTTCTGCATATTTCACACTTTGTGGAGTTACAATATAAGGATTATCAAAAAGACCAAGACGGAATTTCAGACGAAGGATATTGCGTACAGCATTATCAATAGTTTCCATTGACACTTTTTTCTCGGCAAGAGACTGCTTAAGGTTATTAATAAATGTCTCACTTACCATTTCCATATCTACTCCGGCATTAACCGACTTCTCTGCGGCATCTTTACCATCAGCACAGAAGCCATGGTTTACCATTTCGAGCGCGGAAGCCCAGTCGGTTACTACCATACCATCGTATTTCCACTCATCACGGAGAACATCCTTCAACACAAACTTATTGGCAGTAGAAGGTACCCCGTCGTTATCATTGAAAGAAGTCATGAATGTTGCACAACCCGCATCTACAGCAGCCTTAAACGGTGGAAGATAAACATTACGGAGAACTCTTTCAGGAATGAATGTTGAATTATAATCCTTACCTCCTTCGGCAGCACCATACGCTACAAAATGCTTGGCACAAGCAGCCATTGAAGTCGGATCATTAAGCGAATCCCCCTGATAGCCTTTAATCATTGCAGCTCCCATAACAGCATTAAGATATGAGTCTTCACCACAGCTTTCAGCTATTCTTCCCCAACGAGGATCACGTGAAACATCTATCATAGGAGAAAAAGTCCATCTGATACCGTCTGAAGAAGCCTCTATTGCTGCTACGCGCGCTCCATCCTCAACTATCTGAGGATTGAATGTGGCAGCCTGTCCTAAAGGAATAGGAAAAATTGTTTTATATCCATGGATAACATCTCGTGAAACAAGAATAGGAATACCAAGACGCGACTCTTCTACTGCTATTTTCTGAATCTTATTTACTTCTTCAGGATTTACTACATTAAGTATAGACCCTACCTCACCTTTACGAATTCTGTCAGCAAGTTCATCAAAGTTCCATGGACTAAGCTGATTCATCTGACCTAATTTTTCTTCTAAAGTCATTTTTGAAAGCAAATCTTCGACTTTCGTCTCAATAACATAATCTTTTTCAGACACGACATTGGAGTTATATTGTTTAGAACATGCCATAAACGATATAGCAAGTAAAGTTCCGGTAAAAAATTTAATCTTCATTATATAAATATTTAATTAAAAAATTTAAATTCAATAATTATTTTGAGTAAGTGTACCCTGAGCAGCATCTATTTCGCTCTGAGGTATAGGCAGATATTTCTTGTTTTCTGTCCAAGAGTTTGTTCTATATCCATAACTGTCGGGCACAAGAACAGAAGCAGCCTTTCCTGTACGGATAAGATCCCAATAGCGTTTACCTTCACCCACAAACTCAAGATGGCGTTCATTTATGATATTATCTATTGTAGGATCTATCTCAGTAATAAGTCCTGCACGCTTACGCACATCGTTAAGATATTTTTTCGCATCGTCAAGATTGCCACCTGTTCTTACAAGCAACTCAGATGCATTAAGCAATGTCTCAGAATATCTGTAAATACGCAAGTTATTATTCCAGTTCAACTGTGCGTCAGCTTTTTGGTCTTTATTATTACCAGATATGGCCGCATACTTTTCAAGGAAAAGACCTGTATCCTGATAACGTTTATTGTAAGACACTCCTGTTGCCACAGCATTGAAACAAGTTGCGTCACGACGTGTATCGTTGTTGGCATACATATCATATGTTTCTTGTCTTACCGGACAGAATCCCCAACCCTGATCATGTCCTTCGGTTCCATCGGGCCATGAATGAGGACTAATCAATGTAGGAAGAACTGTTCCACCTGCCACAAGCGGTGCGCTCCATGAACGAACAGCATTGTCATCTTTATATATAATCTCATAAATAGACTCACTACCCCACTCACCAGACTCTTTAAAGACTTCAGCAAAATCACTCATTAGAGAGTACTGTCCGCTGTTTATGATTTCCTGCATATACTGTAAAGCCTTGGCATAACGAGACTCATCATTCTGATACATCACAATCTCAGCATAAAGCATATAGGCCATTGCTTTGGTAACTCTTCCAAAATTGTCGGATGTTTCCTTCATTGGCAATACATTCATATCAATAACAGATTCAAGATCTGATATGATATTATTATATACATCGTCTGCTTTCAACTGTTCGGCCAAATACGGTGAAGTAAGGTTATCAGTAAAATAAGGAATATTACCCCAGAACTTCCACAGCCAGTTATAATAGAAAACTCTCAGAGTCTTAGCCTGGGCTGCATAATATTTTGAATTATTTTCAGTTACATCAGTGGCCCATGTCAGATACAGTAGGACATCATTACAGCGTTTAACACCACTGTAAGCATCTGTCCACAAACCAGCCATAACGTATGTTGGGATTGCTTCATAATTCATCATAAGATGCCATGTTCTGTTATCAGTCTTATCCTGACCTCCAACCCAAATATCATCGGCCATGATATCACTCATGATATTTACCGGATTATATTCATTCATTGCCCAGTCTGGCCAATGAAGAGGATCGTACGCCGCTACAACAGCTTCCTGAATATGCTCATCTGTTGTAAAATAAGATTCTATAGTTTCATTTACAGGCGATTCAACTTCGAGGAAAGAATCAGAACATCCTGTATTTAACATTGCAGATGCCATTAAACCTGCAACTAAAAATTTATATTGTTTCATATCGTATATTTCAAAATAGATGATTAAACCTTTTAATTATATAGAAAGAAATCAAGTAAAGATAAAAGCACCGTCCATTATCAGAAACTTAAATTTGCTCCTACAGTAAATACTCTTGCCTGTGGATAAACTCCGTAGTCAATACCAAGAGAAGTACCTCCTGAAGATATTTCAGGATCAAATCCGTGATATTTTGTAAATGTAAGCAAGTTTTCGGCAGCTACATAAACTCTTAGTGATGAGATAAACGCTTTACTTGTAATACTCTTAGGCAAAGTATAACCCAACTGAATATTCTTCAGGCGGATATAACTGCCGTCGTATACATAAAGGTCGGACGACTGCCAGTTAATATTATCACCTACAACAAAACGTGGCACTCTGTTGGATGTTCCCTCTCCTGTCCATCTTTCAAGCATCCATGAAGGCAGATTACTTGCAGAGATATCAGTACGGCGTGTAGCATCGAATATATCATTTCCTGCTGTTCCCTGCCACATCATAGAGAAGTCGAAGTTTTTCCATGAAGCATTGAAGTTAAGACCAAATGTCCAGTCGGGCATACCTTTACCAATACATGTTCTATCATCTTCGTTGATAATGCCGTTGCCATCTACATCAACAAATCTCACGTCTCCCGGTACAGCATTAGGCTGAATAAGTTCTCCGTTGGCATTTGTATAGAATTTAATCTCATCATAATTCTGGAAAATTCCGTCTGTCTTATATCCGTAGAAGTAAGGGAAAGGCATTCCGTTCTGTGCGCGGCTTATAGTACCTGCACCCTGGAAAGAATCAAGGTTAGCCCAACCAGAGTCATTACCGTATTCTATAAGTTTATTTTTCAGATAAGTAGCATTTCCAGCTACACGGAAATTCCAGTCGGCCACATTGAACTTATATGAAACTTCCATTTCAAGACCACTGTTTTCCATCTTACCTACATTACCTATAGGTTTTGTTTCGCCCACATACGAAGGTATATTCATAGTCATAAGCATACCATTTGTAGTCTTCTTATAATAGTCGGCTGTGAAAGTCAAAGCATTGTTGAAGAATCCGAAATCAAGACCAAAGTCAACCTGTTCAGACTCTTCCCATCTTAAGTCTGGATTTGCAAGTCCGCTTGCTTTTACACCGTTAATCACTGATTCAGAAGCACCGAATATGGCGTTGTTTCCTATTGAAGTAAGTACAGTATATCTGAAGTTACCAATGTTTTCGTTACCATTCTTACCCCACGACAAACGAACCTTGGTAGAAGTCAGCCATTCGGGACGTTTCTGCATAAACTGTTCATTGGTCAAATTCCATCCCAAAGAGAATGAAGGGAACACAGCATAGTGATTATTCGAGCCAAATCTTGAAGAACCGTCACGGCGTACAGTAACCTGCAACATATATCTCTCGTCATAATTGTAGCTTGCGCGTGCAAAAAGAGAAGCAAGAGTTGATGTTTCTGTCGGAGCACCGGCCGAATCACGGTCACCGTTTTCGGCAAGACCATTACTTGCATCTATATAAGGGCGGTCATAGTTGTTGATGTTGTTTCTTGAACCCCACAAATAAGAGCCAGTAGTCTTTTTTGCAGATTGTCCGAGTATTACAGAAAAACTATGCTTGTCAAGAGTCTTGTCATACATCAATACATTTTCAAGCTGCCATACCAATCCGTCGTATTTTGAAGAGAAAGCTGTAGAACGTGTTGAGAATCCACCGTTACGAAGATAATATTTAGGTGTATAACCATCATTACCCCAGAAAGAAAGGTCGGCACCATATGATGACTTGAATTTAAGATTATCCCAAATCTGGAGTTCGGCAGAGAAGTTAGCTACAAACTTATGACTCCATCCCACTGTTCCAGGAAGAGAAAGATTTGTCAAAGGATTTGTCATTTCACCATATTCAGAACCAGGAATACTGTATAGCTTGCCATTATGAGGGTCATACATAGGTACATATCCTTCAGTATTAGCATACTTATCCAGCTGCGCCTGTGCAGCGTCTCCTTCATCGTATGGAGTAAGAATAGGCGACAAAGCCAAGGCCGAGCCAAGTGGTGATCCCCATGTAGAGTTTGCGTCAATAGAAGTACTTTCTACACGAGCATACGATAAGTTGGATGTTACCTTCAGGCTGTTAAGCCAGTTACGGTTCTCTTTTTCATCAAATAAAGTATAGATTGTATTGCTTCTTAAAGTAAGTCTTTCATAATTTGAACGGTCGAAGTTTCCACCTACGATACCGTCTTGAGTATAGTAACCGGCAGAGAACAGATAACTAACTTTCTCATTAGCACCGCTTACACTCAACTGATGGTTCATCACCGGAGCATTATCGTTAAATACCAGTTCCTGCCAATCGGTTCCTACACCGTAAGAATACGGATCGTTATATTTGGGTGACATACCCGCATTGAGATAACCCTCATTCATCATCATGGCATATTCCGAAGCATTGAGCACATCACGTTTTTTCCATGCACTCTGCCATCCGTATGAGAAGTCATAATTTACCTTTGTAGCTCCTACCTTACCAGTTTTTGTTGTAACAAGGATAACACCATTTGCTGCACGCGCACCATACACAGCGCCCGATGCTGCATCTTTCAATACTTCTATAGAAGCTATATCATTAGGGTTAAGATAATCAAGTCCACCTTCTATAGGCATACCGTCTACTATATAAAGAGGATCGGAATTATTGATTGTTCCTATACCGCGCACACGGATTTGTGCCGCAGCTCCCGGCTGACCGGATGAGGATGTTACAGTTACACCGGCTGCAAGACCCTTCAGAGCATTGTCCATTCTCACTGGTGCCGCAGCCGACAAGTCATCTGAAGAAACTTTGGCAATTGAAGCTGTTACGACACTCTTTTTCTGAACTCCGTAACCTACCACCACGACTTCCTCAAGGGTTTCAGAATCTTCTTTCAATACAATATTAATAGGAGTTTCATCATTAACAGTTATCGACTGGGTTACATATCCTATATAAGATATGTCTATTACACTACCCTTTTCAACACCATTGATAAAGAAATTACCATCTATGTCGGTTATAGTACCGACTGTGGTTCCTTTAACAAGAACACTCGCTCCAATGATAAATTCACCGGTAGCATCCTTTACATTACCAGATACATTCAACTGTTGGGCCATTGCGCTCAACGACATCAATAAAAACAGACACCAGACTGTTGTAATGCGTCTCATAGTCTGTACACGATTTACTTTTGCCTTCATAAATCTATTTTAAAAGTTAACACTAAATGATTTAAAATTCACTGAGGCAAAGGTAAATCGTATTATTGTATCATGTATACAGAAGTAAACAGCAGAAGTAAACTCCGGCACATATCAAATATCTATATATCAAACACTTAACAAAATCCAAAAGTAAACTGTTTATTATATATGGTAAGTGCCGGAAATGATATTAAAGCCTGAATAAACCCAATTAAAGAATATATCCAATGCTATTTTTGCATTTTTCCCAAAGAACGTACAGTATCGGCAAATTCTTCTTTAGGTATGATAGCCTTGTTGCGAGTCTTAAGACGATTATTGTATACTGTTTGTGGAGAGCAATGAAGAAATTCAGCAATCTTTACACTATCATTTATACCTAATCTTACCAATGCATAAATTCTAAGTTCAGTATTCAGCAATTCACCATCCTTAAGTACAACTCTTTCTTCCGGACGAAGAAGAGAATTGAAATCATCTACAAAGTCGGGATATACATGAAGGAATATCGCGTCAAAGCTGTTATAAAATTCTTTCAGTTCACTTTGAACAACCGTTGTACTTGAGGTTAAGGTTTTCACCTCATCCAACTGTCCGGCCTTAAGTTTACGGCTAATATTTTTTCTGTATTCTTCAAGCTTACTTATATAATTAGAACAAATGGAAAATACATAACCTATATATTCTTCCTTTACGTAATTCGACTCAAGAAGCTTGTTGTTTGTATCCTTTAGTTGTGAGTTTACATTATTGAGTTCTTTATTGACATTAGCAAGCATTTCCTGTGCCTGTGATAGTTCGGTTATATGTACATTCAGCAACCTGTTACTTTCATCAAGTCGGGCACGTGATTTAGAAAGTTTTCTAAACTGGACATAGATAAGTAAAACAGCTACAAGCAGGATTACGGAAAGCAGACTTACAGTATACAGAAAATTGCGCAACCTTGACTCCTGCATGATGTTTCTTTCCTGATAAGCCTTATGCAACTTATCCATAACAGATGATATATTTACCACACGAACTCGGTTAGGATACAGCAACGCACACTTCAAACAATAATTTATATATGTATATCCCCTATCTATATCACCACGATTATAAAGAATGTCGGCAAGCTCTTCCAAAGATGCAATATCATGGTTGCAAATTCTGATATCAGCAATAGCCGAATATATAAGATAACGCATATAGTTTGTTTCATCTCCCTCAGAGTAATACATTCGGGAAAGAATATAAGCATTAATCGCATCGGTACGTGTTGATAAAGTTGATGCCTCAACAATTTTTATAAGTTCGTCTTTTATGTAATCACCTGTCTCGTCACGTGGATAATCACAATGTAATGAACCCATAAAACTATAATAATTCTGATAATCAGTCTTTATATATTTCTGAGCCTCCCTTTTCAGTTCTGCCTCATGCTCATAATACGAATTAACAATTTCAGGACGGCTACCAATGTATTGTCCAAGATGTGAATACAGATAAATCTTGTGGTCGTAATACTTAAATTTTAGTTCATTGCTAAGACAGTCTACCTTTACTTCATCAAGAACTTGTTCCGATTCTCTAAGGAGACCTGTAGCAGAAAGCAGAAAAGCCTTGTTGAGCAGCCATTCCTGTTCCAGATCACTTCTCTTAAGTTCTTTTGATATAGAAATATTCATATCAACATAGTTCATTGCGGAATCGGCATAATACACATAAAACTCATCATAAAACATTTTATTGAGCCAAAGTTTTTCCTCCAAATTCAGTGAAGACTGCTTTCTCTTTCGTAACTCTTCAATTTTATTTTCTTTTTCTTTAATATACACATCCTTATCATACAGCACAGAGTCCAATTTCACCAATAATTCCTCTATCGTATAGCGCTGGGAATAAACAGGAGCTATAGTTATATATAAAAATGCAACCAACAGCAAGAAAGCTTTCATAATATCACACAAACACCTAAATTATTTCACTAACATTAATTCAATACCTCACCGACCTATCAGACCACAAAAAAATGTCTCGTCATTCTATTTAAAATAACGAGACATTTTAATGAAAATAAGGCCTCATTTTTTTATTTTGCCGAACTGGGTTTTCAGAGATGAATTTATCAATTTTATCTATTAAAAATTAATAAACAGAAAACCACTTTAAGAATAAAAGAATCACTTCAAAAAAGGTGTCATTACCTTTTTGGCACACTCATAACCTTCTTCATATAAGTCGGTAAGTTTCTTTATATCCTTTTCTATTCTGTTAACCACAACTTTCTTTTCAGGACGTATAGCTATTATGCGGCCTTCATCCTCCATACGTTCCACCATCTCAAGCTGCTCATTATATACCTTACATCTGTTGCTCAATACAACCCTCAACCTTGGATAACGGCGGTAAATAAAATGCGGAACCTTGATGTCCTTCTCCGTTTTTCTGTAGCCACGGTTGCGTGTAAGCACAACAACATTTTTCTCGTACCCCTGTTCCATGGCACGCAACACAGGTATAGAATCTATTATACCACCATCCAGCATAGGTCTGCCGTCTACATAAACCATAGGACATACATATGGAAGACTACTTGAAGCCTTGGCTATAAGAAGAAGTCTTTCCTTATCGTTTTTCTCCTCCATATAGCATGCCCTGCCAGTCACACAATTCGTAGTAACCATCTCAAACCTACAAGGATTTTTCATATATGCGTCATAATCGTAAGGAAGAATCTCCTCAGGGAAAAGCTCATAAAGAAGCTTCTGGTCGAGAATGCTTCTTTGATGGAAAAGATGTTTCAGCCCGATATAGTCGTATTTTTCAAGCAAATCAATATTACTGTACTTTGCACGTCCGCGCTGGTGCGACAAATAAGAAAGTCCGTTGCATGCACCGGCCGACACACCTACTGCATATGGAAACTCAATATTGTTATCCATAAAAAAATCGAGGACACCACAAGTAAACACGCCACGCATGCCTCCGCCCTCGAGTACAAGTCCCATTGTCCGAAAATCTACTTTCATATCACTTTTCTTTTAAATCTGACTCTAAAACTGACTCATTGAATGCAAATATATGTTTTTTAAGGATAAACGGACATAAAATAACATTATTTTTTCATACATTTGCAACATTATTAATCCTATAAAATAATTTTTAATCTAAATATACCTATGTTTGATGCTTTAACATATCAGAGACGACGTCAGGCATTGCGCAGTAAAATCAGCAATGGTCTGATTCTTATACTTGGAAACAACGAGGCTCCTGCCAATTATCCCGACAATACATATAAGTTCCGTCAAGACAGTTCTTTCCTTTATTTCTTCGGTCATTCACACCCGGGATATGCCGGTGTTATTGATGCCGACAGTAATGAAGAATATTTCTTCGGAAACGATGTCGACATGGATGATATCATCTGGATGGGCCCTCAGCCAAGTGTTAAAGAGCTTGCAGAAAGAGTAGGTGTACAGAAAAGTCTGCCTTTCTCACAATTAAAAGAGATTATAGGAAAGGCTATATCTCAAAGAAGAAAAATTCACTTCCTTCCTCCATACAGATACGATAACATGCTTCTTCTTGAAGACCTTACAGGCATAAGAGCTTCAATGATTCGTTCTCATGCATCAATTGAACTGATAAAGGCTGTGGTATCGCTAAGAGCTGTTAAAGAAGATTGCGAAATAGCTGAAATAGACAAAGCCTGCAATATAGGATATGAAATGCATACTGCAGCAATGCGCCTGTGCAAACCGGGAGTATCCGAAAGATATATTGCCGGAGTGCTGGAAGGTATTGCAGCATCATACGGAAGCATGACTTCATTCGCTACTATCCTCACACAGAACGGACAGACTCTGCATAATCATGACCATAGCCATATTCTTGAAACAGGACGACTGATGCTTACTGACGCAGGAGCAGAGAATGTTAACAATTATTGCTCTGATAACACAAGAACAATACCTGTGGGCGGTAAATTTACAGACCGTCAGCGTGATGTATATAATATAGTATATGCTTGTCATCAGAAAGCTCTTGAACTGGCAAAACCTGGAATTACATACAAGTCGGTTCATCTGGATGTATGTAAGGTACTTGCCCAGGGATTGAAGAATCTCGGTCTTATGAAAGGTAATGTAGACGATGCTGTAGCAGCAGGTGCACACGCATTATTTATGCCTCACGGACTCGGACATATGATGGGACTTGATGTTCACGATATGGAAGATTTGGGACAGATTTATGTGGGATACGATGATGAGGTACAGCCATCTACACAATTCGGTCTTGCTTCATTGCGTATGGGACGACGTCTTCAGCCAGGTTTCGTAATGACAGACGAACCGGGATGTTACTTTATTCCTGCATTAATAGATAAGTGGAGAGCAGAGAAAATGCATACAGACTTCCTTAACTATGATGCAATAGACAAGTTCAAGGATTTCGGTGGCATACGTCTTGAAGACGATATTCTTATTACTCCCGACGGATCAAGATTTACAGGAGAAAAGCATATTCCTCTCACCATAGAAGAGGTTGAAGCCATAATGAACGAGTAAACAGAACAAGCACTCATGATTAAGGCAAAAAAGCATTTCAGAATGAATAAAAACAGATACTAAACAGTATAAAATCAAATCAATAACAATAATAACATTAAACAAATTAATTAAAAGATGAACAAACTTATCGCATTAGCAGCTTTAGGTCTTTGCTTCACTTCAGTAAACGCACAGGAAGCAAAAGATAAGGCCGAAGAAGGTTTCGTATTTACAACTATCAAGGAAAACCCTATCACTTCTATCAAGAACCAGAACCGTTCAAGCACTTGCTGGTCATTCTCTTCAGCAGCTTTCTTCGAATCAGAAATGTTGCGTCTTGGAAAAGGTGAAGTTGACTTGTCTGAAATGTTTGTTGTACACCACACAATGGAAGAACGTGCAGTAAACTATGTACGTTACCATGGTGACGCATCATTCTCTCCAGGCGGTAGCTTTGAGGATATCGTAGCATGTTACAGACAGCACGGACTTGTTCCTCAGGAAGCTATGCCAGGTATCATGTATGGAGATTCTCTTCCAGTACACAACGAACTTGATGCTGTAGCAGGTGCTTACGTTGAAGCTATCGGAAAAGGCAAATTCTCTAAACTTACTCCGGTATGGAAGGAAGGTTTGCGTTCAATCTATGATACTTATCTTGGTGAATGTCCTAAAGAATTTACTTATAAAGGAAAGACTTATACTCCAAGAACATTTGCTGACGAAGTTGTAGGTCTGAACATGGACGATTATATCTCACTTACTTCTTACACTCATCATCCATTCTATACTCAGTTCAACGTAGAAGTACAGGACAACTGGCGTAACGCTTTGTCTTACAACCTTCCTATCGAAGAACTTATGGAAGTTATGGACAATGCTGTAAGAAAAGGATATACTTTCGCATGGGGAGCTGACGTAAGTGAACAAGGATTCACACGCGACGGTATCGCTGTATTCCCAGACGCTGCAAAAGGTGCAGAACTTACAGGTTCGGATATGGCACGCTGGTTGGGCTTGAGCGCATCAGACAAGCGCAAAGAGCTTACAAGCAAACCATTGCCTGAAATAAATGTTACTCAGGAAATGCGTCAGATTGCATTCGACAACTGGGAAACTACAGATGACCACGGTATGCTTATCTATGGTCTTGCTAAAGACCAGAACGGTAAGGAATATTTCATGGTTAAGAACTCTTGGGGCGAAAGCGGAAAATACAAAGGTATATGGTATGCTTCAAAAGCTTTCGTTGCTTACAAGACTATGAATATCCTGGTTCACAAGGATGCAATACCTTCAAATATTGCTAAAAAGCTTGGTCTTTAATCAGTTAAAGCAAATCAGTCTGTAATATCTCATTATATTTTATTCAATCATTGTATAGACTGATTATAAATAATATTAGGCCGGTTTCGTATTTTTTGTACGAAATCGGCCTTTTTTTTCGTTCTTTTTCCTAACTTTACGAATTGAAGTGTGAATCGGGCATGATATTAAAATATATTATCAGTGCATTGTTTATAATTGTTTATACATAACAGACTTTGTACATCAATAAATCTTTTTTTAATATCTATATAAACCAGCCGATAACAGGGTTGAATTACTCTAACCCCAATAACTCAAAATGACTGACAGATTCACCATAAAGCAGAAAAAGAAAAAAATAATATATAATGAGTTACAAATGGAATTATCAACCTCCAACTCAAGAACAACGTGAAGAAGCAAGAGCTTTATCTAAAGAAATCGGCATAAGTCCTATATTATGCCATCTTCTACGTGAACGCGGACTAACTACAGCACAGGATGTAAAGCGCTTCTTCCGCCCGCAACTTCATGAACTGCACGATCCCTTCCTTATGAATGATATGGAAGCGGCAGTAGAACGGCTAAATCGTGCCATGGGTAGAAAGGAAAGGATTCTTGTATACGGAGACTATGATGTAGACGGCACTACTGCCGTTGCATTAGTGTACAAATTCCTTCAACAGTTCTACTCCAATATCGACTATTATATCCCCGACAGATATAATGAAGGATATGGAGTAACAGTTAAAGGAGTGGATTATGCATACGAAACAGGTGTAAAGCTTGTTATCGTTCTTGATTGTGGAATTAAGGCGGTAGAGGAAATTGCCTACGCCAAACAGAAAGGTATTGACTTTATCATATGCGACCATCATGTGCCGGATGACACATTGCCTGAAGCCGCCGCAATACTTAACCCAAAAAGGAATGATTCCACATATCCTTATGAGCACTTGTCAGGTTGCGGAGTGGGATTCAAGTTTATGCAGGCTTTTGCACAGAACAACGGTATTGAATTTCACCAGCTTACTCCACTGCTCGACCTGGTAGCTGTAAGTATTGCTTCGGATATTGTTCCTATTATGGGAGAAAACAGAATACTTGCATATCACGGACTACGGCAGCTTAATGCCAACCCAAGTGTAGGACTGAAATCCATAATAGATGTGTGTGGCCTTTCGGATAAGGAAATAACCATGAGTGATATAGTGTTTAAGATTGGGCCGAGAATAAATGCTTCCGGAAGAATACAGAACGGAAAGGAAGCTGTTGACCTTCTCATAGAAAAAGACTATCAGTTGGCTCATGAGAAAAGTAACCTTATCAACAGCTACAACGAAAAGAGAAAGGATCTTGATAAAAGCATGACTGAGGAGGCCAACAGAATTGTTGAATCGCTCGAGAACCTGTCGGAAAGAAGAACCATTGTCATTTTCAATGAGGCATGGCACAAGGGGGTGATAGGTATAGTAGCTTCACGACTAACCGAGATATACTACCGCCCGGCTGTTGTTCTTACACGTACCGACGGACTGGCTACCGGTTCTGCACGCTCTGTATCAGGTTTCGATGTATATAAAGCGATAGAACACTGCAGGGATTTGCTCGAAAACTTCGGAGGACATACATATGCGGCAGGATTGTCTATGAAAATAGAGAATGTGGAGGAATTCACAAGAAGATTCGAAGAGTATGTAACGTCACACATATTGCCTGAACAGACAAGCGCAACAATCGATATTGATGCCCAGATAGATTTCAGGGATATAACTCCAAAGTTCTTCTTCGACCTGAAGAAATTCAATCCGTTCGGTCCGGACAATCATAAGCCTGTTTTCGCTACACTTAATGTATATGATTACGGTACAAGCAAAGTGGTGGGAAGAGAACAGGAACATATCAAGCTCGAGCTTGTAGACAACAAGTCGAACAATGTTATGAACGGCATTGCTTTCGGACAGAGTTCGCAGGTAAGATACATTAAAACTAAACAGTCGTTCAACATCTGTTATACAATCGAAGAAAATACCCACAAGCGTGGCGATATACAGTTGCAAATAGAAGATATCAAACCAAGTGGATACTAATAAATTACAAAAGTTTATAAGTGAATACCTATATGACTGACTACCGTGAAATATTAAAGCAATACTGGGGATACGATAATTTTCGTGGCATACAGGAAGAAATAATCCGCAGTATCGGTAGCGGACAAGATACTTTGGGGCTTATGCCTACGGGAGGTGGTAAATCTATCACCTTCCAGGTTCCGGCCCTTGCCAAGGAAGGACTGTGTCTGGTGGTAACTCCTCTTATCGCTCTTATGAAAGACCAGGTAAGGAATCTGCGCGACAGAGGTATAAAGGCTACTGCAGTTTATTCCGGAATGACACGCGAAGAAATTATAATCGCACTCGAGAACTGTATCTTCGGCAACTATAAGTTTTTATATATTTCTCCCGAACGTCTTGATACCGAAATCTTCCGCATCAAGCTAAAGGGAATGAAGGTGAGCATGATTACCGTCGACGAGTCTCACTGTATCTCTCAATGGGGCTATGACTTCCGCCCTGCATATCTCAAAATTTCTGAAATAAGGAACCTGCTTCCGGATGTTCCTGTACTTGCTCTTACGGCTACTGCCACTCCAGAGGTGGTGAAAGATATCCAGCACAGACTGGCTTTCAGAAAGGAGAATGTATTCAGAATGAGTTTCGAAAGAAAGAACCTTGCATATATTGTCCGCCGCACTGAGGATAAGAATGAGGAGCTTTTGCATATTCTGAAACATGTTCCTGGCTCGGCCATCGTTTACACCAGAAACCGGAAAAGAACAAAAGAGGTTTCTCTTATGCTTAATCAGAATGGTATTACTGCAACTTTTTATCATGCCGGTCTGAATAATGAGACCAAAGACATGAGACAGAAATCATGGCTAACGGGCGAACACAGAGTTATGGTTGCAACAAATGCCTTTGGTATGGGTATCGACAAGCCCGACGTTCGGCTTGTGGTGCACATCGACTTTCCCGACTCTCCTGAAGCTTATTTCCAGGAAGCAGGACGTGCCGGAAGAGACGGACAGAAAGCATTTGCTGTCCTGCTTTATGCCAAAAGCGACAAAGCTAATCTGAAGAAAAGAATTACCGATACTTTCCCGGAAAAAGATTATATAAGGAAAGTATATGAACATATCAACTATTATTATCAGATGGCTATGGGCGACGGACTGGGGTGTACACGTGAATTTAACATTGATGAGTTCTGCCATAACTTCAAGCACTTCCCTATTCAGGTTGACAGTGCACTGAAAATTCTTACCCGTGCCGGATATATAGAATACACCGATGAACAGGACAACAACTCACGACTTATGTTCACACTTACTAAAGATGAACTGTACAGAATACATGAGACCAGCCAGGAAACCGAAAAACTTCTTAATGTAATTCTTAGATCGTATACAGGTGTATTTACAGATTATGCATATATCAATGAAGAAACCTTGGCTATACGCACCGGACTTACACGACAGGAAATCTATAATATCCTTGTTTCTCTCACCAGAAGAAGGATACTGCACTACATACCTGGAAAGAAAACTCCGTATATAATATATACCCGTGAGAGACAGGAAGCCGACCGTCTTATAATAAGCAAGGAAGTGTATGAAGACAGAAAGGAAAGCTATATACGCCGCATCAACTCAATGATAGAGTATGCCGATTCTGACAACAAATGCAGAAGCAGAATGCTGCTGTATTACTTTGGCGAAAAGAATGAGCATAACTGCGGACAATGCGATGTCTGCCTGTCGAACCACAGTTCGGGCATTAAACAGGGTGTCTTCGATGAAATATACCGTGCCATACTCAGACTGCTGGACGAAAGTGGGGTGCCATCGCATGAGATTATCACACGCCTTGAAATAGAAGACAAGGACATGGTAAAAAAGGTTCTGTCGTACATGCTGGCCGAGGAAGTAATATTTCAGGAAGACGGAATACTCATGTCCCACCATTTGTCACATAGTGACAGATAGTCTGTTTCCGGTCGCGTACCGAACACCATGGCATAAAATGAAGTTTCCCTAAGTTTTGCCTTTCTTACCGCCTCCATAAATCTGTCATCAGGGGGCGGCATTTCAAAATCGGATATCATTACTATATCAGCTTTGTGCCAACCGTGGGTTCTGACAAGTGTCACGGCTTCTCTTATAGCCGGAAGTATGTCTGTTCCTCCATCAAAACGTTTGCACAGGAAATCGCAGAGCAATGGCATATCACGGCTCACATCAGAAATGAGCAGACATTCTATATCCTCCGAGAAGTTTATCACATAGCATTTCCTTCTTGTTGATTCTACCAGACGTGCAATGGCAAGTACTGCCGATTTGGCTAATACTTCTCTCTTACCCTGCATGGAACCTGAAGTGTCTATACATACCACAAACGGCCCCTGGGAACTTACAGGCTGTGGGGTATCACTCTTGGCCGAATTATCCTCTGCCGATTTGGTTTCGAATACCTGAAGACGCTTTTCCACATATCTCTGCATGAATACCGGACGTAAAGCCTCGTCCGACAGATAACAATATTCCACTGGTAACAGACTGTTAAGGTTATTGCCTACAGTTATTCCTTCTATGTCACTCTGAACAGAATGCCGTACCAGCCTTTCCTTGCTTATTCCTCCCAAAGAGTCAAAACTCATCTTCTCACCCTTGCTGCGGCGGCCCAGTAATGATACAAGTTCACGAATCTGCCTGTTGGCCGTCATGTTCTTTTCAAATGGAATCATCTTGCGATACAGGCTCGGATTGTTTCTCAACAGCCATTTCAGTCTCTCTCCGGTAAGAGTGTTTTCAAGCGGCATACCCGATTTCTTTTCAAGTATATGAAAGCTATTGCACAATTCATCTATATGACTGTACTGATAGTTATACTCCTTATTTGTAAGAAGTCTGTGCCATTTGTCGAGAAAGATTTCTTTCAACTCTTCTCCGGCCGCAATATCCGTTCCTGCATTTGAAAGGGCTGAAATATAATAATCCACATTAAGTTCCATAAGATTATACCTTTTAGCAAAAGCACTCCTCATACGGATAAGGAACGACATGAAATCGGAAACAGACAGAGTTTCATTTTCATAAAAAACTTCCCATTCTGGGGTATACCTCGAATAAAACTCCTGTAGCGAAGGAGACGTCTTGCGGTAATAATCCCATATTTCTCCTTCCAGTTCACGCGGAAGCACCACCTTATTGTTTAGTTCATCTTCCATCACCCCGAAAGCAAGTTTCCTGAGCTTTTCAAGATAGGCCGTTTTCAGTTCCTTCAGTCGGATATTCCTTGTTCTCTTTCCTGTATGCATGTTTCATCTCATTGAATTCGTTACGGTATCTTGCCACATCCGATTTTTGTTTCATAAGCATTTTGCGCATAAAGTCCTTTTCCTGCGCTGAAAGAAACAGATGTGAGTCGGCATATAGTGTTTCTCTTTCGAACAAATCTGCACAGTTTTCTTCTACCCTTCCTATCATCTCCTCCAGATTTCTGAATTTTACTCCGGTATCTTCTTCTGTCTTTATTTCAATAGGTGGAAGAGGGAGAGCGTCGGGGGTACACATAAGTGGGTACTCATAGTTGTTTATGAAAACCGAACGGCGACCTTTCCTTAAATTGTAAATCTTGTTTTGAGGTACTTTATTCTTCATAGATATATCGTACCTTTTCAGAATAAAGCAGTCGGTTTTATACTTGTCTTTATGCAAATAGAACAGTTTTCCGGTGTCATCCAACTGATAATAGTCTGATGCAAAAAGCAATAGCTTGCCCGAAAGGCGTACCTTTTCCACCTGATAATAATACGAATCTGTCAACTGCAATCCCGGGTCGTGACTTTCTCTGAGAGATGCTTCGGATGAGAGTTCGTCTTTAAGTATACCTATCTCTCTTTCCAGACTGTCGATATTCAGCATATATCCTTGCGCACTCTTCCTTATGGCCGACTGTACCATATCTGCTGTCATGTCTATCTGTCCTGCCTCATTCCATATACAATGTTGTATTATAAGACAGTCCGACAAGCGAATCTCTTTCTGTCCGTTGAGCCATGCAGATGTACGCATCAGTTTTATAAGCTTCTTCCATCTGCGGTCGGATACATATAGCGGAGGAGTTACACTTCCTTCGTTTTCGAGAGCAGAATTATATTCTTCTATACTTTCTTTTATGGAGTGTATAACTTCGAATACAGAATAATGAATACCCACACCCGATATTTCTTTCTGCCATTCGTCATATTCAGAATCGGAGATACAAAGTTCACTTCCCACCTCTGGTGTATGCTCCCCCACAGAAGATATCATCATATCAAAGTCCGACAGGTCTTCTATACCCTTGACCATTATTCTAACTATAAACCTGTCCCAAAGCGCATCGAGTCCCTGACCGGCAGCCGGAAGTTCGTTTGATGCCGCAATAAGTCCTTTAAGCGGAACCTTTACCGATGTTTTACCGTTTCTGAATATCTTTTCATTAATAACAGTCAGCAGTGAATTCTGTATTGCCGGTCCGGCTTTCCAGATTTCATCAAGAAAAACAATGGTAGCAGTAGGCAGATATCCGTCGGTTACTCTTTCGTATCTGTCTTCATCCTTTAGTGCTGATATAGAAACCGGACCGAAGATTTCATCGGGAGTACTGAATTTCGACATGAGATATTCGAATGCGGAAGCATCCTTAAATGCCAACTTAAGGCGTCGGGCTACCATACTTTTTGCAACTCCCGGAGGTCCAAGCAGAAATATACTCTCTCCGGCTATTGCCGAAAGAAGGGAAAGTGCTATAACATGCTGCTTGCCGAAAACATCCTCATTAAGCTTTTGCAGCAGAGCAGATATACGTGCATTTATATCATTATTCATTACGAAGATTATCTCTTGATTAAGTAGATTGACTTATTTAATTATATAATTGGTACAAAAATACGCATAAATACTTACAAATGTTTATTGTTTTATCATAATTTACACTATATTTGTAACATATTAATACTGACAAATATCAGAATACATATAAAACAATAAAAACATATATACCATGGATTGCACAAATATTATCGGTGAAAAGATTAAATCACTGAGAAAATCTAAAGAAATTAGTATAGAAGAACTTTCACAATGTACCGGGCTCACTGTAGACCAGATTACACGTATCGAAGAAAACATTGATATACCTTCGCTTGCACCTCTCATTAAAATAGCAAGAGCTTTGGGTGTGCGTCTTGGAACATTTCTCGACGACCAGGATTGTGAAACAGGGGCTGTAGTATGCAGAAAAGGTGAAGCCGACGATACTATCAGCTTTTCCAACAATGCAGCCGACTCACGCCAGCACATGCATTATCACTCTTTATCGAAGAGCAAGACCGACCGTCACATGGAACCTTTCGTTATCGACATTGATGAAAACGGAGAAACAATCTTCAACCAGTCGGCTCATGAAGGTGAAGAGTTTATCATGGTTCTGAAAGGTACAGTGGAGATTTCATATGGAAAGAACCTGTATGTGCTTGATGAAGGCGATACCATTTATTATGATTCAATAGTTCCTCATCACGTTCATGCATTTCAGGGACAGGCAGCACGTATTCTTGCGGTAATTTATACACCTATTTAACCTGTTTGAGCTATGTTACAGTTATCAGAAAGAACCTTAGGCGACTGGCTTGAACATTGGGCAGTTACCACCCCCGACAAAGAATACATAGTTTATTCCGACCGTAACCTGAGATTTACCTGGGCACAGTTCAACCGCCGTGTAGACAACATGGCAAAAGGATTGTTGGCTATTGGTGTGGAAAAAGGAACTCACGTGGGAATCTGGGCAGGAAATGTACCCGACTGGCTTACTTTCTTATATGCATGTGCCAAAATAGGCGCAGTGGCAGTTACCGTAAACACCAACTATAAACAGGCCGAACTGGAATACCTATGCCAGAACTCGGATATGCATACCTTATGTATAGTGAATGGCGAAAAAGACAGCAATTTTGTGGAAATGACATACAATATGCTTCCCGAATTGAAGACTTTCAGCCGCGGACACATGAAAAGTAAGAAGTTTCCATGTATGAGAAATGTAATCTACATCGGACAGGAGAAATACAGAGGAATGTATAATACACCTGAGATACTTTTGCTTGGCAACAACATAGACGACTCTTTACTCGAAGAAGCCAAAAAGAAGGTCAACTGTCATGACACTGTTAATATGCAGTATACATCCGGCACTACAGGATTCCCCAAAGGAGTAATGCTTAGCCATTACAACATTGCCAACAACGGTTTCCTTACAGGCGAACACATGAAGTTTACTTCCGACGACAAGTTGTGTGTATGCGTACCTCTCTTCCATTGCTTTGGAGTAGTACTTGCTACCATGAACTGCCTTACACACGGATGTACCCAGGTTATGCTTGAGAGATTCGATCCGCTTCTTGTACTTGCTTCAGTCCATAAGGAAAGATGTACAGCACTGTATGGTGTACCAACCATGTTCATAGCCGAACTCCACCATCCTATGTTCGATATGTTCGACCTTACCAGCTTGCGTACAGGTATCATGGCAGGTGCCTTGTGTCCTATCGAGTTAATGAAACAGGTAGAAGAAAAAATGTTTATGCGTGTAACAAGTGTGTATGGTCTGACAGAAGCTTCTCCGGGTATGACACATACCAGAATAGACGATCCGTTTGAAGTACGCTGTACCACTGTGGGCAGAGACTTTGAATTCACCGAGGTTAAAGTTATCGACCCCGAAACAGGCGAGGAATGTCCTGTAGGAGTTCAGGGTGAAATGTGCAACAGAGGATATAACACAATGAAAGGATATTACAAGAATCCTGAAGCCACAGCCGAAGTTATCGATAAAAACGGATTTCTTCATTCCGGCGACTTGGGTATAAAGGATGAAAACGGGAATTATCGTATTACAGGCCGTATAAAAGATATGATTATAAGAGGTGGAGAAAATATTTATCCCCGCGAAATAGAAGAGTTCCTGTACCAGATGCCTGGAATAAAGGATGTTCAGGTTGCAGGTATCCCTTCAAAGAAATATGGCGAAGCTGTTGGAGCATTTATAATACTTCATGAAGGTTGTACAATGAATGAATTTGATGTACGCGAATTCTGCCAGGGTAAAATAGCCAGATACAAGATTCCTAAATATATCTTCTTTGTTGACAGCTACCCTCTGACCGGAAGCGGAAAGATTCAGAAATTCAAGCTGAAGGACATAGGACTTGAATTATGTAAGAAAAATGGAATAGAAATAATCTGATTTTTTAGAGATATATTCTGCACTGGTCAGAATTTACTGAAATATTAATTGTAGGGTAATCAGAGTATCCCAATGGGGAAATACTTACTCAACCGACAAGTAACCAGCCCCATTTCTCCGCCATACAAAAAAAATACTTCGGTTTTTATCATTTTCACGTAATCAAAAATAACAAGGGAAGAACAAATATTTACCATGTTGTTCTTCCCTTGATTAATTTACAGCCCAGTCGTTAATTGTACCGATTTCAGAAAAGAAAACTGTTTATCACAAAAAATTCATTCGTTATAAATTCTTATAATTTCCTGTAATCTTATTTTCACTATCCGGGTTAAGCTCTATAGCTTTCTTCAAATCTTCCACAGATCCGTCCTTATCTCCTTTAAGCAATTTTGCCCGTCCTCTCTCCTGATAGAATTTTCCATTTTCTGGCGACAACTCAAGAGCCTCATCATAAACGGCAATAGCCTTGTCGAATTCTTTCTGTACAATTAAAGAACTTCCTTTCACTATATAAGCCTTTTCATTGAAAGGATTTAAAGACAACACTTTATCTAAAGCTTTATATCCTTCATCCCAATTTCCGGTAGCAGCACAAATCTCGCCTTTTATAATCAAGGCATCTTCATTATCGTCCTGCTTTGAAAGAACTGTATTTATATCTTCCATTGATTCCTTGGCCTGACGCATATCCCACAGAATTTCTGCCCTCAAAAGATATGCATCAATAAACTCCTCATCGCTTGCTATTGCCTTAGTCGACATTACTATAGCCTGCAATAAGTTATTGGCACCTTTGGCAGCCTTGGCAGCAAGATAATATGCTGTTTTGTTATTCTCATCTACAGATATAGCTTTATTGCATGCCTGTTCCATAGCCTGATAATCTTCCTGAATAAAACATACACTTGCCAATGAAAGCAAAACTTTAACATTCTCGGGCTCTTTTTCTACCAACCTGTCGTACATTATTCTTGCATCTTCTACCCTACCCGACTGAAGATAAGCTGATGCCAGATATTCCATTGTCTCTGTTTCTTCGTTTATAGTAATAGCCTCTTCAAAACATTTAATGGCATAAGGCAACTGATTAATATTTCGCGCCCTTATACCATCGTATTTAAGTATCTCAAAATTTTTCTTTTCCTGTCTGGCCTGCTGGCTTTCTTCATTCTTGTTACTGCCAAAAATTGATGATAGTAATCCCATAATATAAGTAATTATTTTGCAATTAATTTTTCATTGCAAACTTAATAAAAATTTGAATAATACAGAATATCATAAAAACTTTAATGGAATATGCCAGTATATATACCGTACGATATTAGTCGTACAGGCGTTTCACTAAAGTCGTACGGTCGTACCATTAATATGGGACAGCCGTACGACTAATATGGGAAGCAGGATGTTTTTAAGCTAAAAATATTGTTTTATCAGAATTTTATTGTTATTTTTTTTATGACGGACAAAGATTTATCCGATTTTTTTGTAAGTTCGCATTCTATTAGTATTCAAAATCTGATTACAAAAGAAAATAATGAATACGCTCAGAAGAGCAGAGACCAAAAAGATTCTATAAAAACTAAATTGATTTAAATAAAAAAGACAGTTCTATTATGAAGAAAATAGTATTTTTCATTAGTGCATTACTCGTTTGCGGAATGGCTAATGCACAGTATTTCTGTACAAAAAACGGAACAGAGTTACATTACGTCAACTATGACGAAGTTGGACAGAGTGTTTCTAACGTAACCACCACCGTAAAGAACGTTACAAATGAAGACGGTAAAACTCTTGCTGATTATTATAGCAAGACTGTAACTACAAAGGCTAAGAATAACACTTCCTATTCACTTACCCAATGGAGCTACGACGGCAAAAATACCGTTTGTACAGAAGACCTTATGTATGAACTTTATATAGCTTCTGATTCAGACCCGGCAAGTTACGGTCCAAAAGCTAAAATGGCTTTGATGGAAGACAGAAAGTTCAAGGGAGACAATTCATTTACATTGTCGGACAATGCAAAAGCAGGCGAATCTATACCAGACCGCTCATATCAGCTTATACTTAATATGCTGAAAAATGAAATTAATATTTCCGGAGCTGCATATATGGGCAATGAGACTGTAAGCACTACTGCCGGAAAATTCGACTGTATTAAAATTTCTTACCTGAAAAGAACAAAAATTGTACTGAAGTCTACAACTCTAAGAGTTACTGAATGGTATGCAAAAGGTATAGGACTTGTAAAGTCTGAAGCATACGATACCAAAGGTAATGTTTATGGAAAGACTCTTCTAACTAAGGTTGTGAAGTAAAGGGAAAGAAGATACACATCACATAATATAAAAATTGAAGTACATATGATATTTGTATACAAAGTTATAGGATAACTTATATAATAAATCTTTGTACTACGATAATGACAAAAAAACAGTAATATAATATTCTAACTACAGATTAATTAACAAAAAAAGATTATGCTAAGATTAAATGTTTTTATTCAAGTATCAGAAGCCAACAAAAATGAATTGGAAAAGGTTGCCAAAGAACTTGTTGCAGCTTCACTAAAAGACAATGGCTGTGTTGCCTACGACTTTTTTAAAAGTGCAACACGTGATGATGTTTATATGATTTGTGAGACATGGACCGATGAAGCTTCTCTGAAAGCTCACTCTGAAAGTGCACACTTCACTACATTAGTTCCAAAAATAGAAAGCCTTGCTGTAATGAAACTTGAAAAGTTTGAATTCTGATTACTACAGCAAAATAAACATTATAAATGAATGAGGGTGTAAATCTCAATAAAGTAAGCACAGCTAACTTATATGGATATACACCCTCATTTTATTTATAAAAAATTATTTACAATACTACCTCCTTATATGCCTCGGCCAACTGTTTCATTGCCTTTTCTATTATGCAGCGCGGACTTCCGATATTCATTCTCATAAAGCAAGAGCCTTCACGTCCGAACATCTCTCCCTCGTTAAGTGCAAGATGCGCCTTATCGGCAAAGAAAGACTTAAGTTGCTCGTGGGTAAGTCCCATATCACGACAATCGAGCCACAACAGATATGAAGCCTGAGGACGTATAACCTTTATCTTAGGTGTATGTTCTCTCATAAAAGCATCTACATAGTCAATATTCGACTGAATATATGCCAGACACTCTTCGAGCCATTCGGCACCATTATTAAAAGCAGCCTCAACAGCAGGAAACGCAAAGACATGACCGGCACCAAGTTCTCCTGCTTCCATATATTTCTCAAACTTGCTTAGCAAAGTTTCATTAAATATAATAGCATGAGAAGCAGCCACACCCGGCATATTAAAAGTCTTGCTCGGAGCCATAAATGTAACAGAATTGTTTTTCGCCTTTTCTGAAACCATTGCAAATGGAAGATGTTTGTTTGGAGGTAAAGTAAGATCGGCGTGAATCTCGTCAGAGAATACAAGAATATTATCTTCGGCACATATTTCAGCAAGCTCGGCAAGTTCCTCTTTTTTCCATACCACACCCCCTGGATTATGAGGATTACACAATATAAGCAGTCTCACTCCTTTTTTTATAGTCTTGAACAAATCGAGATTCATTCTGTATTCGCCATTCTCAAATTTCATGGGACATTCCACAAGCTGGCGGTTGTTATTTCTTGTTAGACGGGCAAACGGATGATAAACAGGAGGCATAATTACCACTTTGTCGCCAGGAGAAGTATAACAGTTCATGGCCATTCCAAGACCGGCCACAATACCAGGCACATAATGAATGTTCTTTTTCTCTACATCCATACCATATCTCGACTTGCACCAGTTTATTATTGACATGTAATAACTGTCTGGCTTAACAGTATATCCCAATATAGGATGCTCGCAACGCTTCTTCACGGCATCAAGCACAAAATCGGGAGTAGCAAAATCCATATCAGCCACCCACATAGGTATAAGGTCTTCCCTTCCCCATATTTCCTTCATTTCTTCTATCTTTGCCGCATTTGTTGAATTACGGTCTATTACTGCGTCAAAATTATATTTCATTTCTTAAACTGTTTGGGTTTATTATTAGTTATTATTAGTTTATTATATAAAGTGTATATTCATTAAATTCGTATTACAAAATAAGGGAATATTATCCGATAATAAAAAAAAGAGAAGAAATTTTTCATGAAATTATTGTTTTTACAAGAAAAGTATTACATTTGCATCGAAAACAATAGCAAAACGTTTGATAAAACGTGAAATAAGCAATAAAGTAACTATAACAGTATTATAACCGCAAACTTATAAAAAAGACTATTTATGAAGACATTTGCTACATACTTCTTCTTTTTCTTTTATTACTTTTACTTTAGCAATGAAGTGAAGCGGGAAGTCGTATGTATACAATAATGAATAAATGAAAACAAGATAATTTAAAACGAATCCCGCTTCAATACGAGGCGGGATTTTTTTTTACATATTTTTATAACAGACAGTACTTTTGAAAAGTGCTTTTGAACAAACAGTTTTTTAGCATTATATAGAATCAAAATAAAAACAAATGAAAAGAATAGCTATACAAGGTGTTTTAGGGTCGTATCACGATATCGCTGCCCATAAGTTTTTCAAGGATGAGGAAATAGAACTGATTTGCTGCAATACTTTCGAAGAGGTATTCAATCAGATGAAAAAGGACAGTGATGTCATTGGTGTTATGGCTATAGAAAATACCATAGCAGGAAGCTTGCTTCACAATTATGAATTATTGAGAGAAAGCGGGGCTACAATAGTAGGCGAACATAAACTAAGAATAAGTCACAGCATAATGTGTCTGCCTGATGAAGACTGGAGTGATCTTACCGAAGTCAATTCTCATCCTGTAGCTCTTGCACAATGCAGGGATTTTCTGCAGAATCACCCTAATCTTAAAGTGGTAGAAACAGAGGATACTGCCGGAAGTGCAGAAAACATCAGCAAAAACAACCTTAGAGGACACGCTGCCATCTGTTCGAAATATGCCGCACAACTATATGGAATGAAGATTCTTGAAGAAGGTATAGAAACCAACAAGCATAATTTTACCCGTTTCCTGGTTATCTGCAACCCATGGATTGCAGATGAGATGAAAGAAAGATCGAAGGTAAACAAAGCTAATATTGTTTTCTCACTGCCTCACAGCGAAGGCAGCCTGTCGAAGGTATTGTCTATCTTTTCATTCTATAACATTAATCTTACAAAGATACAGTCGTTGCCTATAATAGGACGCGAATGGGAATATATGTTCTACGTGGACGTTATGTTCAACGATTATCTGAGATACAAACAGTCTATAGATGCTGTAACACCACTAACAAAAGCACTTAAAATTTTAGGAGAATATGCAGAAGGAGAATCTACAATACAATATTAAGCCGGCCGAAAGACTGGGTAATGTAAGTGAATATTATTTCAGCAGAAAGCTGAAAGAAGTGGCAAAAATGAATACCGAAGGCAAAAATGTTATCAGCCTTGGTATTGGAAGCCCTGATATGCCACCTTCGGAAGAAACAATCAATGTGTTGTGCGAGAATGCAAGAAAAGCCGATGCTCACGGATATCAGCCCACTGTGGGTATACCGGAACTGAGAAAGGCAATGGCCGACTGGTACAAGAGATGGTATAATGTAGATTTGGATCCGGCTACAGAAATACAGCCTCTTATAGGTTCAAAAGAAGGAATACTTCACGTTACACTCGCACTGGTGAATCCTGGCGACAAGGTCTTGGTCCCGAATCCGGGATATCCGACATATACATCACTCAATAAGATTCTCGGCAGTGAAATTATAAATTATAATTTACGTGAGGATAACAACTGGCAGCCCGACTTTGATGAGCTTGAAAAGATGGACCTTTCAGGTGTGAAGATTATGTGGACCAACTACCCTAACATGCCTACAGGTGCCAATGCTACAATGGAACTTTATGAAAAGATTGTGGATTTTGCACGACGCCATAACATAGTGGTAGTAAACGATAATCCTTACAGTTTCATTCTTAACCGTAAGCCGATAAGCATTCTTAATGTACCAAACGCAAAGGAATGCTGCATTGAGTTTAATTCGATGAGCAAGAGCCACAATATGCCGGGATGGCGTGTAGGTATGCTTGCCACAAATTCAACTTTTGTGCAGTGGATTCTGAAAATTAAAAGTAATATAGACTCCGGTACATTCCGCCCGCTACAGCTTGCAGCAGCACAGGCATACAACAACAGTGCCGAATGGCATGAAGAAGCCAATATCAATGTATATGGACGACGCCGTAAACTTGCCGAAGAAATTATGGAAGTATTAGGATGTACTTTCGATAAAAATCAGGTGGGAATGTTCCTGTGGGGTAAGATTCCTGAAAAATACTCGGATGTAGAGGAACTTACAGAAAAGGTTCTTCATCAGGCAAGAGTATTTATTACACCGGGATTCATCTTCGGAAGCAACGGTAAAAGATACATAAGAATATCGCTCTGTGCCAAAGAAGAAAAACTGGCAGAAGCGCTGGAGAGAATCAAGCTGATTTTCAACTGAATAATTAAGATGTAAAGTAATATATTGATAAAGATAGTATACTTATATAGAATAGTATATTTATAAAAATAATACACTTATAAAGTAATATACTTAGTAAAAGCAACAATTATTATAAACGAAAAATTAACTTTCTAAATACATACAACTATGGCACTTGAATTACAACCTATCAAGCTTGAGGGAGTTCCTGAAGAACGACCGATGATTATAGCTGGCCCTTGCAGCGCTGAAACAGAAGAACAGGTAATGTCAACCGCCAAACTTCTTTCCGACAATGGCGTAAAGATTTTCCGCGCAGGTATATGGAAACCTCGTACCAAACCGGGAGGTTTCGAAGGTATAGGTGTGGATGGTCTGGCATGGCTTAAAGAAGTGAAAAAAGAAACCGGTATGTATGTGGCTACCGAAGTGGCTACTGCAAAGCACGTGTATGAATGCCTTAAGGCCGGTATAGATATATTGTGGGTTGGGGCAAGAACTACAGCCAATCCTTTTGCTGTACAGGAAATAGCTGATGCTCTTAAAGGTGTGGATGTTCCTGTATATGTAAAAAATCCAGTAAACCCAGACCTTGAATTATGGATTGGTGCACTGGAACGCATAAACAATGCCGGACTGAAAAGAATTGGCGCCATTCACCGCGGTTTCTCTTCATACGACAAGAAACTATACAGAAATCTGCCTCAGTGGCATATTCCTATCGAACTTAGAAGACGTATTCCTAATCTTCCTATTATATGCGACCCAAGTCATATAGGCGGAAAAAGGGAACTTATAGCTCCTCTGTGCCAGCAGGCTATGGACCTCGGTTTCGACGGACTGATAGTAGAGTCTCACTGTAACCCTGACTGTGCATGGAGTGATGCCTCACAGCAGGTTACACCCGATGTTCTGAACTATATTCTGAATCTGCTTGTGATACGTAAAGAACATCAGTCAACAGAAAACCTCAACGAACTGAGAAGACAAATCGATGAGTGCGACAATGAACTGATGGAAATTATGGCAAAACGTATGAGAGTATGCCGTGAAATCGGTACATTCAAGAAAGAACATAACATGACCATTCTCCAGACCGGACGTTATAACGAGATTCTCGACAAAAGAGGTGCACAGGGCTCGCTCTGCGGAATGGATCCTGAATTTGTGAAACATGTGTTCGAGGCCATCCATGAAGAAAGTGTTCGTCAGCAAATGGAAATAATCAACAAATAATTGAGATGCGTATATTGATATTGGGAGCCGGAAAAATGGGCTCCTTCTTTACAGATGTTTTGAGTTTCGACCACGAGGTGGCCGTATATGATGTGAAAGCGGAAAACCTGCGTTTTATGTACAATTGCCGCAGATTTACCGCTATTGAGGAGATTGAAGAATTCCGTCCGGAACTGGTTATTAATGCCGCTACAGTAAAGTATACAATTGAGGCATTCAAACAGATATTGCCTGTTCTGCCCAAGGACTGTATTTTAAGTGATATAGCCTCCGTAAAAACCGGATTGCAGGAATTTTACGAGAACAGCGGATTCAGATATGTTTCCACTCATCCTATGTTCGGACCTACATTTGCCAACCTCGACCAGCTGAGTACAGAGAATGCTATCATTATTAAGGAAGGCGATTGCCTTGGAAAGGTTTTCTTTAAGGATGTATACCAGAGACTGGGACTGAATATTTTTGAATATACATTCGATGAACACGATGAGACTGTTGCCTACTCACTGTCTATTCCTTTTGTTTCTACATTTGTGTTTGCTGCTGTGATGAAACATCAGGATGCACCTGGTACAACATTCAAACGTCATATGGCCATTGCCAAAGGTGTACTTAATGAGGATGATTATCTGCTTCAGGAGATTCTGTTCAACCCACGCACACCAAAACAGGTAGAAGGTATCAGAACCGAACTGAATGAGCTTTTAGATATTATCAGCAAAAAGGATGCTGATGGTATGCGTGCCTATCTTAGCAAGATTAGAAGCAATATAAAGTAAATTCAAAATTCATCAGAAAATGAAGTGATAAGCAATATAAAAAATAAAAAGAGAACTGCTGAAGGGTTTGTATATTTGAATAACTACAAACAAATATATTAAATTCTTCAGCAGTTTTTTATATTATCATACATGTGATTATAATCAGTAATTTTGTATCGACAAAAAAGATAAAGTAAATCAACTATTCAAACAAATAGAAAGAAATAATATCCTTAACTTTAAAATAGTGTATATACTGGTAGAAACCTAATTATCAAAGAATTTGTATCTCATAGTTTGATTTTTATCAGGATAATACGTACCTTTGTGATTAATTAAAAATTAAATATTATGGCTCGACCAATAAAAGAAACACCGGTACTTACTGGTAAAGACGCAAAACGTTTTGCCGAGAAAATGGCTCACTTGAAACCTGAAAGTAAGGAGGAGAAAGAGGCCGCAAAGAAGGTTTATGAGAAGTTCAAGGCCATAGCAGCATTTACATTCTGATATAACCATGGCTCTTGAAGATTATTATTTTATTCCGTTAAAAGCGGATAGCGAGATAAAACCGTTTAAGTGTAAGGACGATGACTTAAACGGCTTTTTATTTGAAGATGCCCGGAAATATCTGACTGATTTAATGGCTGTAACTTATTTGTGGGAAGATTTGTCCAATGGTAAGACTGTAGCATATTTCAGTCTTATGAATGATAAAATTACTTTTGATCCAGAACAACGTAGTATTTGGAACCGGTTAAGCCGTCGTGTGGCAAACCATAAGCGACGCAAACATTATCCAGCTGTTAAGATTGGGCGATTGGCCGTATCGAAAGAATATGCCGGACAAGGCATTGGCAGGGATATTATCCGTCTTATTAAATATACTTTCACTCATGGAAATAGGACTGGTTGCCGTTTCATTACAGTAGATGCCTATCAGGCTGCAGTCGGCTTCTATCAACAATGTGGTTTTGACTTTTTGTCCATAAAAGATGAAAAAGATAAAACACGTTCGATGTATTATGACTTGAAACGTTTTTTAGATGAGAAGGAATAAAGTTGAATGTAGGAGCATAATATTATTTTGTTTGAAATCTTCTTAGTTATTAATTAATCTACTTACCTGGACTGTTTCTTATTAGAAGAGGTTTGGAAGTAAAGGGGGTAAAATAGCATTATATCTTCAATACATATTAGAGTCTTTATATAAATGTTATACTTTTACAAAAGTAAACGATAAAAAAGAAAATGACTATGACAACAAAAAAACTACATTTCGAGACTTTACAACTACACGTGGGACAGGAACAGGCAGATAAGGCAACAGGTGCAAGAGCCGTTCCTATTTATCAGACTACTTCTTATGTTTTTAATGATTCTGCACACGCTGCCGCACGTTTTGAACTACAGGATGCAGGAGAAATTTACGGCCGCCTGGGAAATCCTACCCAGAATGTGTTCGAACAGAGAATGGCAGCACTTGAAGGTGGAGTAGCTGCATTGGCTGTGGCATCGGGAGCAGCTGCCGTTACTTATACATTCATGAATATTACAAAAGCAGGCGACCATATAGTATCAGCAAAGACAATTTATGGAGGAAGCTATAATCTGCTCGCTCATACACTGCCGGCATACGGAGTTACCACAACTTTCGTCGACCCGTCGGACATAAGAAACTTTGAAAAGGCTATTCAGGAAAATACAAAGGCTGTTTTCATTGAAACTTTAGGCAATCCTAACTCAAATATCATAGATATAGAGGCTGTGGCCGAAATAGCCCACCGACATGGTATTCCTCTGATCATAGACAATACTTTCGGTACACCATATCTTATTAGACCTATTGAACATGGAGCTGATATAGTTATTCATTCGGCAACTAAATTTATAGGCGGACACGGAACATCTCTCGGAGGTGTTATAGTTGACTCAGGCAAATTCGACTGGAAAGCTTCCGGTAAATTTCCACAACTCACCGAACCTGAGGCATGTTACCACGGACTGGTGTTTACAGAAGCCGCCGGAAATGCTGCCTTCATAGTAAGAATAAGAGCAGTGTTGCTTAGAGACACAGGTGCCGCAATAAGTCCGTTTAATGCATTCATGCTTTTGCAGGGACTTGAAACACTTTCTTTGAGAGTTGAACGCCACGTTCAGAATGCTTTAAATGTAGTAGACTTTCTGAAGAATCATCCAAAAGTAAGGAAAGTAAATCACCCATCGCTGGAATCACATCCTAATCACAATCTTTATAAAAGATATTTTAAGAACGGCGCAGGTTCTATCTTTACATTTGAGATAGAAGGCGGAAAAGAAGAAGCGCACAGATTTATCGACAAACTGCAGATTTTTTCACTTCTTGCCAATGTAGCCGATGCTAAATCCCTGGTTATACACCCGGCAAGCACAACCCACTCACAGTTGAACGAAAGGGAACTTGAAGAGCAGGATATACATCAGGGTACAGTGAGACTGTCTATTGGACTCGAACATATTGATGACCTGATAGAAGACCTTAGTCAGGCTCTTGGATAATATAATGAAATGCCTGAAACAAACTTTACATATTAAATGAAAGTTGTTTCAGGCATTTATTGTCTCTAAAGTTTAACCTTCTCTGACTCGTATTTTGATTCGTTATTCAAACGGTCGAGGGCTGTAACCACATATCTGTACTTAGTCTTACCGTTTTCATAAGGAAGTTTATAAAAACAGTCTCTTGTTATGGCTACAATCTTCGAAGGGTCATTCAAATTAACCTTCTCCTTATTGTTGAACCTGTATACAACATACTGCACAGCCTCATCCATAACATCCTTTGCCTTAGGAGCAGTCCAGAACAATATGTATCCGTATTCTGTCCAGACATCCTTAAGTTTCTTTACCTTACCTGGAGCCTTGTCATCAATAAAAGGATACAAAGGCTGAAGGGCAGGATATCTGTGATAGTCTTTTTCAAGCAGTGTTCTGTAATTTCCTGCATTCGATACAAGTGCGGCAGAATACCACTGGCAACTACCCTGGACAGAAGGATAAGAACGCTGCAGTTTATATTTTGCCGGCATCTGATGCATGTTAGGATTCTTGAGATCGGACTTGTTGACTGTTCTGATAATATCCTGACCAATGTACAAAGGACGTGCAGAAGAGTTCTTTGCCCACCACTTGACAAGAGTTTCATAATCGGCAGCCGGGTGACCTATTTCCCAGTAAATCTGAGGGATGTTATAATCAATCCATCCGTTGTTTACCCACAACAGAACATCTGCATATAAATCATCATAGTTCTGAAGTCCGCGTGTCTCGCTTCCGTTAGGGTTATTTCTCTTGTTACGGTAAATGCCGAAAGGAGATATTCCGAACTTAACCCAAGGCTTGCATTCACGTATGGTTTCATGCAGTTCCTTTATAAGTACATTTACATTGTCTCTTCTCCAGTCGTTACGGTTGGTAAATCCTCTGCCGTATGCAGCAAAACTGATATCATCAGGGAATTTCTCTCCGGCAACAGGATAAGGATAGAAATAATCATCCATATGGATGGCATCCACATCATAACGGTTTACTATATCTCTTACTATCTTGCAGATATACTTGCGTGATTCAGGATATCCGGGATCGAAGTACAACTGTCCGGCATATTTTACAAACAGTTCCGGATATTTGTTGTAAGGATGCTTTGGAGAAAGAGATGTGGTACTCTTTGTACATGCACGGTACGGATTAATCCACGCATGAAGTTCCATGCCACGCTTATGGCACTCGTCAATCATAAATTTAAGAGGGTCCCACGATGGTGAAGGAGGCAATCCCTGAGTACCGGTCAGAAAGCGGCTCCACGGCTCATAATTCGACTTATATAAAGCATCGCACTCGGCTCTTACCTGAAAAATAACAGCATTTATGCCTGCCTTCTGCATTACATTCAACTGATTTATGAGGTTTTTCTTCATGGCCTGTACAGACATTCCCTGAAATTGTCCATTTACACACTGAATCCATGCACCTCGAAACTCACGCTTAGGATGACTTATCTGTGCCTGCAACAACGATACGTTCAGGCATAAAGCCAACAAGATTAGTAAAGTCTTTATTCTGTTCATGATAATAAATTTGATATTCATGATAATAATATTGGTTATCACATCTGATAATCATAAGAACCTGCCGAACATGCGAAACTGAATTTTACACACGTCAGAAGCCAAATTCCTTAATTGGACACAAAGATATACAAAAAAGCAGTAACAGATTATTCTATGCCAAAAGATTTTAATTACCTTTGCTGCAATAGAAATATATCATAATACATGTCTGAAAGCAAATATATATCAATAAAAGGTGCTAAGGTAAACAACCTTAAGAATATAGATGTAAATATTCCGAGAAACAAGTTAGTTGTAATCACCGGATTGTCCGGTTCCGGAAAATCATCTCTGGCATTCGACACTCTTTATGCCGAGGGACAAAGAAGATACGTTGAAAGCTTGTCATCGTATGCCCGCCAGTTCCTGGGAAGAATGAGTAAGCCGGAATGTGATTTCATAAAAGGTATCCCACCGGCCATAGCGATAGAACAGAAGGTAGTAAGCCGTAATCCGAGATCTACAGTAGGAACTTCTACCGAAATATATGAATACCTCAGACTTCTGTTTGCGAGAGTTGGAAAGACTTACTCTCCCGTAACTGGCGAGATTGTAAAGAAAGACAGCCCGGAAGATATTGTAAACTGTATGCTCTCTTATCCTGAAGGTACAAGATATACGGTGCTCACACCTATACTTCCGCGCGACGGGCGTACCCATCAGGAACAGCTCGACATGGATTTGAAACAGGGATTTACACGACTGGAAGTTGACGGTGAGATAGTACGCATAGAAGACTATAAGTACGATGAAAGCGACAAGGTATATCTTCTTATAGACCGCATGAGCTGCAGCAAGGAAAAAGACGCAATAAGCCGACTTACTGATTCTGCCGAAACAGCCATGTATGAAGGCGACGGAGCATGTATGCTGAGATTTTATCTGCCCGACGGCGACACACGACTGCACTGCTTCAGCACCAAATTCGAAGCCGACGGAATAAAGTTTGAAGAGCCAACCGACCAGATGTTTTCATTCAACTCCCCTATCGGAGCGTGCCCTACATGTGAAGGATTCGGAAAAGTTATGGGTATAGACGAACATCTTGTGATACCCAACAGGGCGTTGAGTGTATACGACGGGGCCGTAATTTGCTGGCGAGGAGAAAAGATGAGCGAATGGCTTCATGAATTCCTGAGAGAAGCTCCAAAGCATAACTTCCCTATATTCACTCCTTATTATGAACTGACAGAGGAACAGAAAGACTATCTGTGGCATGGTCCGAGAGATAAGGCATGTATTGATTCTTTTTTCAAGATGCTGGAAGAAAACCAGTATAAGATTCAGTATAGAGTTATGCTGGCAAGATATAGAGGCAAAACCGTTTGTCCTACATGTAAGGGAGGAAGACTAAAGAAGGAGGCTACCTATGTTAAAGTGGGCGGCATGAATATATCGCAACTGGTTGAAATGCCTGTAACACAGCTTCAGGAGTTTTTCCGCAACCTGGAATTGAGCGAGCATGACACTATTATAGCACAGAGACTTCTTAATGAGATAAATAACCGCCTGGCTTTCCTTGTGGATGTAGGATTGGGATATCTTACTCTAAACCGACTGAGCAACTCTCTTTCGGGAGGTGAAAGCCAGCGTATAAATCTCGCCACATCATTAGGCAGTAGCCTTGTGGGTTCTTTATATATACTCGACGAACCGAGCATCGGTCTGCACAGCCGTGATACAGACAAGCTTATCAAGGTTCTGAGACAACTTCAGCAACTTGGAAACACTGTTGTAGTGGTAGAACACGATGAAGAGATAATCAGGGCAGCCGATTACATTATCGACATAGGACCAAAGGCAGGCCGTCTGGGCGGCGAGGTGGTTTATGAAGGCGATATGAAAGATCTTAAGAAAGGCAGCAACAGTTATACGGTAAAATATCTGTTGGGTGAGGAAACCATACCTGCCCCACGAAGCCACAGGTCCTGGAACAATTATATCGAAATAAAAGGAGCGCGCGAGAACAACCTCAAGGGAATAGACGTAAAGTTCCCTCTTAATGTAATGACAGTGGTAACAGGTGTCAGCGGTTCGGGAAAGAGTACTCTTGTAAGGGATGTATTCTACAAGGCACTGAAACGCGAATACAGCGAGGCATCCGACCGTCCAGGAGAATTTGTTTCTCTTGAAGGTGACATAAAAATGATAAAGGATATAGAGTTTGTCGACCAGAATCCTATAGGTAAGTCATCGAGAAGTAATCCTGTGACATACGTTAAGGCCTACGATGAGATAAGAAAGCTCTATGCAGAACAGCCATTATCTAAACAGATGGGCTATACTGCCGGATATTTTTCTTTCAACACCGAAGGAGGCAGATGCGAGGAATGTAAGGGTGAAGGTAAGGTTACAGTAGAAATGCAGTTCATGGCCGACCTTGTGCTGGAGTGCGAATCCTGTCATGGAAAGAGATTCAAGAACGAAACTCTGGAAGTGAAATATCAGGGTATGAATATTTATGACATTCTTGAGATGACAGTCAATCAGGCCATTGAATTCTTCACCGAGCACAACCAGAGCAAGATTGTGAAGAAACTGAAGCCTCTACAGGAAGTAGGACTGGGATATATCAAGTTAGGACAGTCTTCGTCTACATTGTCGGGGGGAGAAAACCAGAGAGTCAAACTGGCATACTTCCTTAGTGTGGAAAAAGCACAGCCTACCATGTTTGTTTTCGATGAACCTACCACCGGATTGCATTTCCATGACATAAGGAAGCTGCTCGAAGCATTCGATGCGCTGATTTCAAGAGGTCATTCCATTGTCATTATTGAACATAACATGGATGTAATAAAGTGTGCAGATTATGTTATCGACCTTGGTCCGGAAGGTGGAAACAAGGGAGGAAATCTCGTTATTGCAGGAACTCCGGAAGAGGTTGCCAAATGTGGGGCATCATACACCGGACAATTCCTTGCTGAAAAGCTGCAACAGGATTTACTTAATGAATAAAAAGTAGATGATATTAAGTATTTAATAAACAATTATATAATAAACAAATTAGAAAAATTACCGAATCAGGCAGGTAAATAAAGTTAATGAAACTAATATAACTAATTGACAAAAGAGGAAGCAATTACGACCAACTTTTTAGTAAGTTGTGATTGCTTCCTCTTTATATATTTATTAATGTTTTTCTATTTTCTCATACTGAAAATTATTTCAGAATCTCTCTAAGTTTGGCAGACAACTCCTCACCTTCAAGTCCGGAAGCAATAATCTTACCATCCGGACCAACAAGATAGTTTTTTGGAATCCATTTGATTACGTATGTAGCAGCAACTTCAGAATTCCAGTCCTTAAAGTCGCAAACATGTGTCCATGTAAGTCCATCCTTTTCAATAGCATTAAGCCATGCCTCTTTTTTTCTGTCGAGCGAAACACCGAGAACTGTAAAGTTCTTGTCCTTAAACTCATTATAAGCCGCTACAATATTAGGGTTTTCCACTCTACAGTCAGGACACCATGAAGCCCAGAAATCTATAAGTACATATTTTCCTCTGAAAGAAGAAAGGCTTACAGGATTACCGTCAGCATCTGGCAATGTAAAATCAGGAGCCTCAGCCCCGTTCTTCAATGATTCCAAACGTGCGAGCAAGTCATCTGTTTGTGCCACATATTCATTTCCGTTTAATGAAACATCGAATTTATCTCTTATTGATTTGACTTCAGAATAGTCCATGCGTGAAGCAAAGTTGCGTACAAAAATATATGCTGCCGCAACGGAAGCCGGATTGGCAGAAACCAGACTGTCAATATTGAGGGCATCCTGTTTAAGTAACGCATCGGCTTTAGTATATATATCATTTTCTGAAGAGCCGGTAACAGTCATGCTTTTTTCCGACTCGTTCATTACTACGTTTACATTATCATTTCCCATAAACAATACCATAGGACGACGATTCTCTTTAACTGTAGTCAATGCATAAGCCATAGGAGCCGAAACTGTACCGCTGAAAGAGAATTTTCCATTTTCTACCACAGCAGAGTCTACATCTGTAAAGTTACCATCCTTGTAGCATTTCAGATATACCATAGAGTGGCCGGCATCCTCGAGCGTACCGTTTAAAGTAAATCCTTCCTTTTTCTCTGTACAGGAAGCAATACACAAAGAACTCAATAAAAATAAGAATAATTTCATGTTCTGTTTTTTCATCGTTATAATAAATAATCAAGTTAGTTAAAAATAAAATTAAATTCTGTTCGGGTCAGAATATGTTTCTATTAAGAGTTGGAATATTTTCTGCTTTTGACAGATACTTTGGGCAGATATATATGTTCTTAACAGATGACTCTGCTTTAAGAATATTACATAACACTTATTCATAGAATACAAAAGTACAGAAACTCGCCCGATTATGGATGGATTAAGGAAAAATAATGTAAAATATTGGAGTTTTCATAGCCCAAACAATAGCCATACAAAAATAAGGCCTCATTTTAATCAGTCTGACGAAATATTTTATCAAGAATAAGGCCTCATTTTAATTAATCTGACGAAACATTTTATCGAGAATAAGGCCTCATTTTTTTAAATGCCATGCTTTTTCACAATTCCAGTTTGTTTTTCTCAAAGAACTGCACTAAATTTGACATTAATAAAGAAATTTCATCTGTACAACAATTATAACCTACCACTTATATATAAATGAAAGAAGAATATCTTAGTTCACTTTACAAAAACTATACCGGACATCAGCCCGATAAAGTAGAACAACTTACCGGTTCTGGATCAAACCGCCAGTACTTCAGACTGTATGGTGAAAAGACTCTCATAGGAGTATACGGCGAAAGTGTTGAAGAAAACAAGGCTTTCATCTATATGGACAGACACTTCAAATCGCATAATATACCTGTTCCGGAAATCTACTCCGTATCGGACGACAATAAAGCATACTTGCAGGAAGATTTGGGCAACGACTTACTGTTCAACCTAATTGAAAAAGGAAGAGTTAGCGGTTCATTCTATGAAAATGAAAGAAATCTGATAAGAAAGACAATTGCCGCCCTGCCGTCTATACAGTTTAAAGGGGCAGAAAATATGGATTTCAGTGTATGCTACCCTCTAAGCGAGTTCAATAAAAGAAGTATTATGTGGGACCTGAATTACTTCAAGTATTGCTTCCTGAAACCTATGGGTACCGAATTTCAGGAAAATCATCTGGAAGACGACTTTGAATCTATGGCCGATCTGCTTCTGCACGCATCACAATTGCCTGCACATTGCGCAACCTTTATGTACCGGGATTTTCAGAGCCGAAACGTAATAATAAAAGATGGAGAGCCTTACTTTATTGATTTCCAAGGAGGAAGAAAAGGTCCGGTTTATTACGACGTGGCATCTTTCTTATGGCAAGCAAAAGCAAATTTTCCAGATGACTTACGAAATGAAATGATAGATGTTTACATTAATGAGGCAGATAAGTTTATTCATAAAGCCACTGACAAATCCATTAAGACTGACAGAACCGCATTTAACAGAAACCTTAAACACTTTGTGTTTTTCAGAACATTGCAGGTACTTGGTGCATATGGATTCAGAGGACTGTTCGAAAGGAAGAAACATTTCATAGAAAGTATTCCTTTTGCAATATCCAACCTTAGAGTTCTGCTTGAAAATGAAGATGACTTCAGAGAATATAAACATCTGTACCAAGTACTGAAAGATATGACAGAGAATTTTTCTGAAAACATGATTGAGAAGTATAATAAACAACAATAAAAATTTACCTCTATGAGCAATAATACAGAAACAGGAAAAGAAATGACAGAGCTTAATAATGATAAAAGCAAAGAAAAAGAAAACAGCAACACCCCGAAGCTTACCGTAAGAGTCATGAGTTTCTCATACAGAATAGGAATACCGGAAGACCCGTCGGGAAATGGAGGAGGTTATGTTTTCGACTGCAGGGCCGTACACAACCCGGGAAGATATGACGAATACAAGCAGCTCACAGGCATGGACCAGCCTGTAATTGATTTTCTTGAAAAAGACGGTGAGATAACAGAGTTTCTATCTCATGTTTATGCGCTTGCCGATGCTCATGTAAAAAGATATATTGAAAGAGGATTTACAAATCTCAGTATTTATTTCGGATGTACAGGAGGACAGCACAGATCTGTTTACTCGGCACAACACACAGCCGAACATATCTATAATAAGTTTGGAGTAAGAGTTGAACTTATTCATCGTGAACAGAAGGTGGAAAAAACTTATTATTAAAACTTATTTAAAACTTATTATTTATTCCGGCTGTAATATAACTATAACTCTCTAAAACCATAAATTATGAAAGCTATGATATTTGCTGCAGGACTTGGCACAAGGCTGAAACCTCTTACCGATACCATGCCAAAAGCCCTTGTCCCTGTTGCAGGCAAACCGATGCTCGAACATGTTATACTGAAACTGAAGAAATCGGGATTTAATGAAATTGTAATTAATATACATCATTTCGGAGAACAGATTATCGATTTTCTGAATGCCAACAATAACTTTGGCATAACCATTCATATAAGCGATGAAAGGGATATGCTGCTTGATACAGGTGGTGGTATAAAAAAAGCTGGACATTTCTTTCTGAAGAAAGACGGCAGTAATGAGCCTTTCCTTATTCATAATGTTGATATTCTTTCTGATACAGATCTTAAGGGGCTTTATGATTTTCATCTGAAAAGCAAGAATGACGCAACACTGCTGGTAAGCTGCCGTAAGACATCCCGCTATCTGGTATTCGACAGAAACGACAGACTAAGGGGATGGATAAACAAGGATACCGGCCTTACAAAGCCTGAGGGTTTCTCCTATAATTCTGAAGAAAGAATCTCACCGGAAGGCAATGACAGTTTCCACGAATATGCATTCAGTGGTATTCATGTTATATCTCCCTCCCTGTTCAAATTTATGGATGACAGATGGACCGGAAAATTCCCTATTATGGATTTTTATCTGGAAAACTGTAATGATGCACTTATTGGGGCATGTATCAGAAATGAAATAAAACTTATAGATATCGGAAAACCGGAAACACTTAAACGTGCGGAAGAGTTTATCTGATGAAAAGATACAGATAAAGCCTTAGAGCCGTTGTCTTGAATATTTGCAAATATTTGTACATTTATTCAGGACAACGGCTCTAAGGCTTTTTGTAGTAAATCCGACTTTTATGATTATGAGTCTTATTACGACTCTTATTACGAGTCTTACTATGAATAGTATCCTAATGATTGGAAGTACTATTCAAAGTATTTTAGAAATATGATTGGATGTATGACAAAATCATGATTCTGAAATAAAATCAGTCCCAAAGTTTAAGTCTGTTTTCTCTGGCCTCATCAATGGAAACTGTGTTTACCTTTTTCTCTTTATGGCCTTCACAAAGAGATTTATAGTCAGCATACAACTCGTCTACAAACTTCTGTTTCTGCAACGGATTAAGCAATTTGGCTGCAACCGGAGCATTCTGGGAAGCATCTTTCAGATATACCACCGGTGCATGATATGCCGGAGCTATCTTGAGTGCTGTATGTAATTTTGAAGTTGTAGCTCCTCCAATGAGAACAGGAATATCGAAACCGGAACGCTCAAGTTCTGACACTACATGAACCATTTCATCAAGAGAAGGAGTTATAAGACCACTCAAACCTATCAGGTCGACTTTCTCTTTTGTTGCTGTCTCTATGATTTTTTCTACCGGAACCATAACTCCGAGGTCTATTATCTCAAAATTGTTGCAAGCCATTACAACACCCACAATATTCTTTCCAATATCATGAACATCGCCTTTCACTGTTGCCAGAAGAACCTTTCCGGCACTTCTTGCACCCTCTTTCTTTTCGGCTTCGATATGCGGTTGCAAAATTGCTACAGCCTTCTTCATGGTTCGCGCAGTCTTTACCACTTGTGGAAGGAACATTTTTCCGGAACCGAAAAGTTCGCCTACATGGTTCATTCCATCCATAAGCGGGCCTTCTATTATACTTACAGCATTAGGATACAGTGAAAGAGCTTCATTTAAGTCAGCCTCGAGATAATCTCCTATTCCTTTTACAAGAGAATACTTCAGACGTTCCTCAACTGTTGTACCCTCTCTCCATGACAATAAGGATGATGATGCCTGTCCATCAGACTGTCCTTCTTTCTCTGCCTTGATCCGTTCGGCAGTTTCTATCAGACGTTCGGCCGCGTCGTGTCTGCGGTTGAGCACCACATCTTCTATTCTCTCAAGTATATCGGCCGGAATATCTGTATATAATACCGAAGCTCCAGGATTTACTATTCCCATATCCATACCCTGCTGTATGGCATGATAAAGGAATACTGCGTGCATAGCCTCACGTATATAGTTGTTTCCTCTGAAAGAGAAGGACAGATTGCTCACTCCACCGCTGATATGAGCACCCGGCAGATTCTGCTTAATCCATCCTGTAGCTTTAATAAAATCAACAGCATAATTGTTGTGCTCCTCTATACCTGTAGCTACAGCAAGAACGTTAGGGTCGAATATTATATCGTGTGGATTAAAGCCTACCACTTCGGTCAGGATTCTGTATGCTCTTTCACATACCGCAATTTTTCTATCGTATGTATCGGCCTGACCTGTTTCATCGAATGCCATAACTATTACGGCAGCTCCATATTCTTTTATGGTACGTGCGCGACTGATAAATATTTCCTCGCCTTCCTTAAGTGAAATGGAGTTAACCACACACTTGCCCTGTACACACTTCAGACCGGCCAGAATAACATCCCACTTGGATGAGTCTATCATAACAGGAACACGTGCTATTTCTGGCTCGGAAGCAAGAAGATTCAGGAATGTTGTCATTTCTGCCTCAGCATCCAGCAGACCGTCGTCCATATTTATATCAATTACAAGGGCACCGTCTTCCACCTGTTTTCTGGCTATCGACAGAGCTTCATCGTATTTCTTTTCGTTTATAAGACGGAGAAATTTTCTTGAACCGGCTACATTACATCTTTCGCCCACATTTACAAATCTCACTTCGGGAGTCAGCTCCATAAGTTCGAGTCCTGAAAGCCAAAGACATTCAGGCTTGGCGACCGGAATATGTGGTTTAGCACCGGCTGTCAGTTCTGTGTATTTTGCAATATACTCCTCTGTAGTTCCACAACATCCTCCTATAATATTGACCAGTCCTTCGTCTATATACTCCTTAACCTCATCAGCCATCTGCTCAGGAGTCTGGTCGTACTCACCAAGACTGTTAGGCAGTCCGGCATTAGGATAAGCACTTATATAATAAGGGGCACGTTTTGCCAGGTTTTCAAGGAAAGGTTTAAGCTGTTTTGCACCAAAAGAACAATTCAGTCCCACCGACAGAATATCGGCATGCTGTACAGATGCGAGGAAAGCATCGAGAGTTTGTCCCGACAATGTTCGGCCTGCTATATCGGAAACCGTAACAGAGAGCATAACAGGAACCTTGCGTCCGGACTTCTCCATAGATTTTCCGGCTGCCATGATAGCGGCCTTGGCATTAAGAGTATCGAAAATAGTCTCTATAAGAATAACGTCTACCCCACCATTGAGCAAAGCTTCCATCTGAATACAATATGCAGCACACAAGTCATCAAACGAAAGGGCTCTATATGCCGGGTTATTTACATCAGGACTCATGGAACAGGTTTTGTTGGTAGGTCCCACCGAACCTGCAACAAATCTTGGCTTATCCGGATTCTTTGCAGTAAACTCATCAGCCATTTTTCTGGCAATACGGGCAGCCTCGAAATTTATCTCACTACACAAATCCTCTACATGATAATCGGCCATTGAAACCGGGGTAGCATTGAAACTGTTGGTTTCAATTATATCGGCACCTGCCTGCAAATATTTTCTATGTATATCTTCAATGATATCAGGACGGGTAAGACACAGCAAGTCGTTGTTCCCTTTAAGCTGACCGGGTATATCTTTAAATCTTTCTCCTCTGAAATCGTCTTCCGATAACCCATATCTCTGTATCATAGTACCCATAGCCCCATCGAGGATAAGGATACGCTCCTTAAGAAGTTGTTGTATTGTTTTTGTATTCATCACAGAATATTGTTCTATATCTTATATATTTATATATTCTATCGCAATATACTACAGTTATTTATCTTTTAAACATGCGGTCCATCATTCTTCTGTCGTCTTTTTCTTTCAGAGATTCACGCTTGTCGTACTGTTTCTTACCTTTCGCTAAAGCTATTACTACCTTTGCAAGACCTCTTTCATTGATAAACATTCTGGTAGGGACAATGGTGAAACCTGTTTCCTGTATTCCTCTCTGAAGTTTCCTAAGTTCCTTCTTATTAAGAAGAAGCTTACGGTCACGACGTGCAAGATGGTTATTGTAAGAACCATAAAAGTATTCTGCAATATGCATATTCTTTACCCAAAGTTCACCTTTTGAGAAAAAGCAGAAAGTATCTACAAGACTTGCTTTTCCTTGTCTGATGGACTTGATTTCTGTGCCTGTAAGAACTATACCGGCTGTATAGAGATCAATAAACTCATAGTCGAAAGAGGCACGTTTATTCTTAATGTTAATATTGTTACTGTTAGTATTCTTCATCTTAAAATAAAATTAATTCAAAAAATTAATTCAATGTAACCGACAACTTATTGAAAACGAGTTCAATTATAAAAGGACAACATAATATAATGATTGTTGCCATTATAGTAAACAGTGTAATCTTATTTTCGTCAATGTTCAAGTATCTCCGTGCTCCTTCAAATACAACAAACAGTGTATATATCTGAAGAATGATGAGTATCAGCTGAATAGCAAAAAGACTACTGAAAATATCCAAAACGAAAGGAACGGTCATTGAATATGCAACAAATACCTGTATGCTGGTCTTAGAACGAAAAATTCCGAAGAACTTATCACACAACTTATCTAAAAGATATACTGACAGGAAGAAACCTCCAAACAGAGCTACGGCAAGGGCACAACATCTTGTAAGGGCTACCTGAAACACTTCAGGAGCAAATTCCTTACCGAAAAATACGCCTATGAACTCGCACAAGCCACATAACCCTATCAAAGGATAAACATAATCCTGCAGAACATTTTTCTGTTCTGCAGTCGACAAAGCTATCTCCGCCCATGTCTTAGAAGGAGATGAAATAACTGATACAACTCTATGAAATAAACTCTTGTAATTCAATGTCTAAAAATTTTAATTCGTAATATTGTAATCTGAAATCTGTCTGATTTTATACGGGAATTGCTATTCTGTTTTATATTTTCTATTCGGATATATAGAATATATTTCCGTTTGAATATATAAAAACTTCTGTTTGCCAACACTTTCACAAGTATTTTCTGATAAAACCAAAGGCATTATACCTCAGAAGTATACAGAAAAAAACTTATAAGCCACTCTCTGACAAAGCAAGAATAAAATCATAACAACTTCTCAGATTGCAAATGTATAAAAAAGAATTAAATACACCTTGAGATTTAAACAAAAACGTCCTGTCGATTTTATCAACAGGACGTTTTTTACATAATATTCTCCTCTTTAAATAACGTGGTTATTATCAGATTATTTTTTGTCGTATGCTGCTACAATAGCTGCATAATCTATTTCAACTTTTGTAGACATAACTCCACTTTCATACTCTGAATTATAAGAGTTCTGTTCATATTCAACAGTAATTTTAGAAGGAGTATCTCCACCGTTAGCAGCAGCATACTGAGCAAGAACAGAATTTAAATCATAGTGAAAAATGTTTGATGTAAGAGTTGTTCTTTCCTTATTGATATCAGGATCCTTAACATTATGACGCAAATGCAAAAGCAATTCACCTGTTGCAGCATTTTCATCATTTGCATCGTAATACAGTTCAAAGCTATGAGAGTTCAACTCTTCTTTTTGTTCATCTTCGTCTGATATTTGTTTTGCAAAATAGTAAATAGGCAAGAACATTGTGTACTTATCCCAGAATGCTATTGAATAATATTCATAGCTCTGTACAGATACCATTCTTATAGGTGCATTGCTGTATTCTTCCATTCCGGCAACATTTGAAGAAACATATTTTGTACTGATAGGAAGTATACCTGTAAGAGTCACATCAATTTCCTTTGCATCAGGAGTAACTGTTTCAGAATCGTACTGATAGTTAATCAATGCATAAGTAGTACCTATATCAGATGTTATCTGATTTCCATTCAAAGGATTAATGGTGTAACCGGCAGCACTCTTAAAAGAGTAGAACCCCATAAATCCATCAACCTTAACATACTCAGTACCATAACCTGTAGAATTTCCATCACCATTCAAACAAGAAGTGAAGCCCAACATTGTAAGCAAAGCAGTTACTACAACTGCAAGTTTCATTTTCAACATAACTCAGATTTTTATTTATAATTAGTTTTTAATATTCATTTTTTTATAAATGCAAAAACTTGTTGGAAACTGCATACATTCCATACTTTTAACATTCATTAAACTTACATTTACACTATTTCTGCAAAATCAGAAATATGTTCATCTACATATTCGGCCAAAGTCGCAGTCACAAACTCTTCCATTTCCATAAACCTTTCTTCAATATCATCGAAAGCTTCATATTGCTCATACTTGGCCATAAACTCATCATCTGTACAATCCTTTTCGAGTTCTATCTTATTGGCATCATAAATTTTCTTTGCTTCATAAACCAGCTTCGAGAACTCTTTTGCACCAAACAGTCGCATGGCCTTGGCAAAAGGATTGTCGAAGATATATGGTCCGTATCCATTCTGAATCAACTGCACAAAACCTCCTTCAAGCACCTCTTCACGGAAAAAATGATACCCCAGCAAAGAATGCTGATAGCCATTAAGCAAAGGCATGGTCTCTGCATTTATTTCACCTCCCGTTACTTCAAGATATTTATCAATAAAAACTTTCAGGAATCCATCCATTCCTTCTTCCGCACCTTTACGTAGATCGGCATCCGAAACTGTTATTTTTGACATATTCATATACCTAATTATTATTACCTAAATATAGGTAGCATTATTTCATTAAAATTGTGCCACAAAGATAGTTCAATATTTTGTAACATAAAAAACATTTTGGCATGTAGAGTTTACAAAAAAGGACAAACGAACAAAAATATTTATAAAATGAAAGAAAAAGTTTGCCATTTTAAGTTGCATAACCAAATAAAACAACTAACTTTGCCTACGGAAAAGGGCATGAGAGTCCGTCTTCCAAGGTTAAAGAAATACTTATTTTTTATTACCAATAAAACGTAAAGAATATGACTTATTCACACGAAGTTGAACACATGTGTGTTGTAAAAAAAGGACCAAATCATGGTCCAGCTCCAATTCCTGAAGAAGGAAAGTGGGTTAAATCAAAAGAAATTAAAGATATTTCAGGTTTGACTCATGGTATCGGTTGGTGTGCTCCTCAGCAGGGTGCTTGTAAATTAACTCTTAATGTTAAAGAAGGTGTTATCCAGGAAGCTTTGGTTGAAACTATCGGTTGCTCAGGTATGACTCACTCTGCAGCTATGGCTTCAGAAATCCTTCCAGGCAAGACTGTACTTGAAGCTTTGAACACAGACTTGGTTTGTGATGCTATCAACACAGCTATGCGTGAATTGTTCTTGCAGATTGTTTACGGTCGTACTCAGTCAGCTTTCTCAGAAGGCGGTTTGATGATTGGTGCAGGTCTTGAAGACTTGGGTAAAGGTCTCCGTAGCCAGGTAGGTACATTGTACGGTACATTGGCTAAAGGTCCTCGTTACCTTGAAATGGCTGAAGGATATATCAAGACTATCGCTTTGGATGAAAACGATGAAATCTGCGGATACGAATTCGTTCACCTTGGCAAGTTCATGGATGAAATCAAGAAAGGTACAGATGCAAACGAAGCATTGAAGAAAGTAACAGGTACTTACGGACGCTTCACAGCAGAACAGGGTGCAGTTAAACACATTGATCCACGTCACGAATAATATAAGGAGGAAAGAACATTATGATTAGAGAAGTAAAATTTGAAAGCCAGGACCGTCGTATCAAACAGATTCTTGCTGCTTTGAACGAAAACGGTATCAAAGACATCGAAGAAGCTAACGCTATCTGCGAACAGTATGGTCTTGATCCTTATAAGACTTGTGAAGAAACTCAGCCTATCTGCTTCGAAAATGCTAAATGGGCATACGTTGTAGGTTGTGCTATCGCTATTAAAAAAGGTTGCAAAAACGCTGCTGAAGCTGCTGAAGCTATCGGTATCGGTTTGCAGTCATTCTGTATCCCAGGTTCAGTAGCTGACGACCGTAAAGTAGGTCTTGGTCACGGTAACTTGGCTGCTATGTTGCTTCGCGAAGAAACTAAATGTTTCGCATTCTTGGCAGGTCACGAATCATTCGCTGCTGCTGAAGGTGCTATCAAAATCGCTGCAAAAGCAGACAAAGTACGTAAAGAACCTCTCCGTTGTATCTTGAACGGTCTTGGAAAAGACGCTGCTCAGATTATCTCTCGTATCAACGGATTTACTTACGTTCAGACTCAGTTCGATTACTATACAGGTGAATTGAAAGTTGTACGTGAAATCGCTTACTCAAACGGTCCTCGTGCTAAAGTTAAATGCTACGGTGCTGATGACGTTCGTGAAGGTGTAGCTATCATGTGGAAAGAAGGCGTAGATGTATCTATTACAGGTAACTCTACTAACCCAACTCGTTTCCAGCATCCAGTTGCAGGTACTTACAAGAAAGAACGCGTTCTTGCTGGTAAGCCATACTTCTCAGTAGCTTCAGGTGGTGGTACAGGTCGTACACTTCACCCAGATAACATGGCTGCTGGTCCTGCTTCTTACGGTATGACAGATACTATGGGTCGTATGCACTCAGATGCTCAGTTCGCTGGTTCTTCATCAGTTCCTGCTCACGTAGAAATGATGGGATTCCTTGGTATCGGTAACAACCCTATGGTAGGATGTACAGTTGCATGTGCAGTTGACGTTGCTACAGCTTTGAGCAAGTAATCTATACTTAATCAATTAATATAAAAAATCCCTGTAACTCTAATAGTTATGGGGATTTTTATTTTATGCCATCAAATAAAAGATGAAAAAAATAGGTCTAATTTCCGATACCCACTCTTACTGGGATGACAGATATATAAAATATTTTGAGCCATGTGATGAAATATGGCATGCAGGTGATATCGGTTCAACAGAAATCATTGAAAAACTTAGCTCATTCAGAAAATTCAGGGGAGTTTATGGAAACATAGACAACCAGGAAATACGACTGATATTACCTGAAATGCAAAGATTTAAAATAGAAGGAGCAGATGTACTTATAAAGCATATTGGAGGATATCCTGGAAAATATACCACAACGATAAGGAATATAATGAAATCAAATCCTCCTACCCTCTTTATAAGCGGACACTCTCATATACTGAAAGTACTATACGACAAACAATACAAACTTCTACATATCAATCCAGGAGCGGCTGGTATATACGGATTTCATACAGTAAGGACTTTGGTTAGATTCACTATATCAGAAGGCAATTTTTCCGACCTCGAAGTTATAGAACTGAATGAATAAAATATCATAATCATTACTCATAAGCAAACATTTATTTTTATCTATTTGTAAAGTTTACCTTATCAATTTATTGATAATAAGAAAAAACATGGAATAAATCCACACGATTAAGCCAGAAAAAATTTGTCATTTAGAGAAATCTTTCCCAACTTTGCAGAAGAATTATAAACACTTTTTATGAGAACTTATTTAGTAACAGGAGCAGCTGGATTTATTGGTGCCAACTATATTAAATACATTTTGGCAAAACACGATGATATTAAAGTTGTAATATTGGATGCGCTTACTTATGCAGGTAATCTTTCAACTATAGCAAAAGATATAGACAACGACCGCTGCTTTTTCATTAAAGGTAATATATGCAATCGTGAACTCGTTGAACAGCTGTTTGTCGACTATAAATTTGATTATATAGTTAACTTTGCAGCTGAAAGTCATGTAGACCGAAGCATTGAAGATCCACAACTTTTCCTACAGACTAACATTCTTGGTACACAAAATCTTATGGATGCGGCACGCCGTGCATGGGTAACAGGAAAAGATGAGTCGGGATATCCTACTTGGAGAAAAGATGTAAGATTCCATCAGGTTTCAACAGACGAGGTATACGGTTCTTTAGGTGAAGAAGGTTTCTTTACAGAAGATACACCACTTTGCCCTCACAGCCCATATAGTGCGTCAAAAGCAAGCGCAGATATGATAGTAATGGCATATCATGATACATACAAAATGCCAGTTTCCATTACCCGTTGTTCAAACAATTACGGACCATATCACTTCCCAGAAAAGCTTATTCCTCTTATCATCAAGAATATTCTTGAAGGAAAAAGACTTCCTGTTTATGGTGACGGATCGAATGTTCGCGACTGGCTGTACGTAGAAGATCACTGTAAAGCTATAGATCTGGTTGTGCGTAAAGGTAAAAACGGTGAGATATACAATGTTGGCGGACATAACGAAAAAAAGAATATAGAAATAGTAAAGCTCACCATAAGCACTATCCATCAGCTAATGAGTGAAAATCAAGAACTGAGAAAAGTTCTCAAGAAAAAAGAAATAAAAGAAAATGGTGAAATATCCATTGACTGGATAAACGATTCTCTTATTTCTTTTGTAAAAGACCGCTTAGGACACGACCAGAGATATGCAATTAACCCTGAAAAGATTTCAAACGAATTAGGTTGGTATCCTGAAACTAAATTTGAAGATGGTATAGTGAAAACCATTAAATGGTATCTCGAAAATCAGGAATGGGTAAAGAATGTTACAAGCGGAGATTATCAGAATTATTATGATAATATGTACAAAAACAGATAAAACCAATATAGACTGATTCTGCAATTTAGAAATATAGTATAAAAGCAAGTTAGAAATATAAATTCCCCTTACAGTTCTCTAAAACATACAAGATTGAACTGTAAGGGGAATTCTTGTTTATACAGATATTACCTATATCTTATTTCTACTAATTGATATTCAAATAATTTATATTCTTCTAAGCTCACTACTTATTTTACTTATATTCTCAGAACTGTATTTTCTGCAAGAAACAGAATTTACATCCATAGATATACATCATCCATAATAAATATATATCTATATACATCCATCAGAACTGGAAATAAATAAATGGTTGTATATCGCTACTCTTTACCTGAATTACAAGATATATCAAAGCTATCAATACAAAAGCTTGTGCCAGAAGAGGCATGCGCACCATAGTTCTGCTACATGCATCCTGCCAGCTGTCGGGACACCAATGTAATGCAAACCCAAGTGCCATAAGCGCAAAGACCTTCCAGTAACCACTTACAAGTTGCACAAAAACCTCCGGATGGAAAGCTGTAAATATCTGGTTGATCATAGTTACAGAACCTTCGAAAGAGGTGTTTCTAAAGAATATCCAACAGAAACATACAAAGTGGAATGTAATGACAACAGCAAAGAATTTCTTTATACCAGTACTACGGTAATGCTTGTCTCTCTTGAGCATACTTCTGAAAAATTTATGAACTGCCAAAGCAAATCCATGTAATCCGCCCCACACAATAAAGTTCCATGAAGCACCATGCCACAATCCACCAAGCAACATAGTAATAATAAGATTTATATAAGTTCTGATTTTACCTTTTCTGTTTCCTCCCAAAGAAATATATAAATAATCCCTCAACCACGAAGACAATGAAATATGCCATCTGTGCCAAAACTCTGTTACACTATCCGATTTATATGGCGAATTGAAGTTGATAGGGAAACGGAATCCAAGCAACAAAGCCAAACCTATAGCCATATCACTATATCCCGAAAAGTCGCAGTATATCTGCAAGGCATACCCATACACACCAAACAAATTTTCCACTCCTGAATACAACCCTGGATTATCGAAAATACGTTCCACAAAGTTTATGCTGATATAATCAGATATAACGGCTTTTTTAAACAGACCGCTAACGATGAAAAACACACCCTGACCAAACATTTCACTGCTCACAAACAGCGGCTGTCGTATCTGCGGTATGAAATCGCGTGCTCTTACTATCGGACCTGCAACCAACTGCGGGAAGAAAGACACATAAAATATATAGTCAAGCAACTTATCGAGCGGCTTTAAATCACCACGATACACATCAATAGTATAACTTAGCGACTGGAAAGTAAAGAATGAAATACCTACCGGAAGAAAAATATCGAGGGCAGAAAACTCACCACCCCATAACGGTGCAAGCATCTCATAAAAGAAGTTGGTATACTTGAAATAGCAAAGAAGTCCGAGATTCACACAAAGACTCGCAAGCACAATAAGCTTCCTTTTGCGCTTTTCTACTGTTACAGCCATTTTTCTGGCAAGAAAGAAATCGGTTACAGTTACTATACCAAGCAGAAAGAAATAGAATCCACTGCTTTTATAATAAAAATAATATGAAAATGCAGAAACAAAAAGCAATCTTGCCGTTGTATGATTTTTCAGTATAAGATATACAAGACTAAATCCCAAAAACAAGAACAGAAACAGTCCGCTGCTGAATATAAGCGGCTGCTGAGGATCGTATGTAAGAACATCAACAAGTTTGTTCATGTCAATGCATCCAGTCAGATACTCTTTAATATTATAAAACAAATCTTCCATAAATCAGTCAAATCGTGTTGCCAAATAATCATTATATGCTTTTATAAACGCTTCGTGTAATAACAGTCCCTGAAGAGTATATCCTTCACGGGTAAAATGAATTTTATCTTTCTGAAACATTCCTGCTGCAGTCCAGTTTTTGCAGGCAAACGTCTTACCGCCAACCACATCATACATATTCCAAATAGCCATACCATTTGTCTTGGCAAATTCTTTTTCAGTATCCACCACGAGCGGAGTCCTTGTATTTATTACCTTGTTTCTCCTTCCCGAACGCATATATGCTCCCGGTGGAGTTGTCATAAGAAAAACAGCGTCAGGACATTTGTCCTTAAGATGACCAACCAGATTGGACATCTGCAAGAGATGATCCGAGCGTCTGTAATTCCTTCCATTAGCCTCGTTTGTACCGAATGAAAGGATAATCAGGTCGGGATGTAATGCTGAAATATCAGATATTCTGTCGGGTTTACAGAACGATTCGCACGTAGCTCCGTTTACACCCAATATATGATAAACTATACCAGCCCTTCCTGTTTCATGTGCAATACCGCTTGTCTGATAAGAAACGCTATAGTCTATTACAGCCTCATTGCCGAAATCCTCTTCAAGAAGTTTACGTACCACATACGGGAAAACATGACCTCTCACATGCGAGTCGCCCAAATGTACAATTCTTACTGGCCTGTCCATTTTTGTCACCTTCTCCCAAAAAGGATTCAGTTCACCTTTCGGATCTTCTATTACATTATCTATTGTATCTTTAAATAATGACGGCATAGGGCTGGATACAGGAATAAACCTCATAAGATTTTCCATTGCCGTACTTGAGTATACCGGTCCCGAATTATGGTCTCTCTTAGCCTTTTCCGGCAAAACGTCCTGAGCCCTAACCGCAGTCACGCCAAGACACAACAACAGAGAAAAAGTAACCCAAAACAACCTTAGTATCTTACAGCAACTATAAATATCATTACTCTTACCATTACTCTGCTTCATAGGCCTTTCTCTTTTCATATTGCTCTTTACCGTAACTCAAAGCCTCATACAACAATTCTGCAATGTGCTTACCTCCATTAAAATTTATGTGAGTATAATCATAATTAGCCATGGCCGGCTTGCTGTTTACCATTTCCACTATACTTCCTTCACCTCCCATAGCCTCATACAGATTCCAGAAAGCAACATTGGTTTCAGCGGCCAAGGCTTGCTGATACTTGATTAAATTCTTTACTCCAGGCATTGTTCTCAGATTACCGTCTTCATCCTTGGTTTCTCTGTCACCTATACCAACTATCAGAATAGAACTTTCAGGGAAAGCTTTTTTAAGCATATTTACAACAGGCTTCATTCCTTCCTTATAGTAATTATAATTCACACCTCCCTCAAAAGCTACATTAAGACCATATTGAAGTACAATAAGATTATACTTACGCAGTTCGTTATATCTTTTCAATACAGACATAGGAATACCGGAAATCTGCTGCCCGCTGCTGCCTCGAGTACTGAAATTATCGACAGCAACTCCATTCTCACTATCCATTGTAACAGCATAGAACAAAGCTTTTTCCGAAGCCTTGTCTACTGTCCATTTTACACTACCTATCTTTCCTTTTACTGAAGAGCACTGGAGAGTACTGTCGCCCACGACATTAAACTCATACTTATCCTTACCGTTTACAAGTGCGGTAAGCCGCAGCGAATCATCTGTAAGATAAAAAAAAGAAGATACTGAACACGTATCAAGTCCTGCAGCATATTTCTTCATGCCTTCCAGTGAGACATACGCACCTGCTTTGGCCTGAAAATAGTTATTTGAAATGTCCTGTTTCGAACGGGCAAACCCAATAGTATCGGTAACATTATGCGATTTCCAGCCTCCGAACTGATGCTTTATAGTAGGACGGAATTTAGAGACTCTTGAAGTAACAGGTACGTACCCTACTCCACGGCCACCATATTCTTTCTGCAACAGTCGTCTAAGATCGGCAGTAAGAATATCTCCCTCAATATATGAATCACCAAAATATGCAACTCTCACACTACCTCCTTTTGCCGACAGTTCTGAAAGAGCCTCATAAAAATGAGCCATACCTCTCGAAGTTGAGTCTGAGTAATCCTCAATACAAACCATACCCGACTTACATGAATCAATAAACGGCGGCTTAACCACAGGCAGAGGAGCAACAGTATCAGTATCAGAAACCATACCATCGGCAGAAAGCATATTATTACCCATAACATAATTATCCTTAACCTTGCGTCTCAAATCAGACAGCAGATCGACCTTACGCAAAGTACTTCCTCCCAAGCTCAGTACAGGAAGGAAATGAAGTGCTGCAAGTCCTCCCATCACGAGCACCATCAGCAAAAACGTATTATGCAATTTATTCTTCATATTATGCATACACCAAAAAACTTCAGAAAACTCTATAAACCAAGTTTGTTACATTAGTAAAAACGCCGCAAAGATACGCTTTTATTTCACATAAAAAAAGTCTGCCGATACACATATATTCCACATATACATATATCGGCAGACATTAATAAAATATAACATACAGACCTTTGTCTGTTAATGTATAATTCCAAGTTTAGAAGAAGATACGAAATCAACAATCATATCGATATGTTCACTTCCAGGAACCTGTTCCTTAATTCTCATCAAAGCATCATTCTGTGAAGTATTGGCCTTATACAGAATTCTGTATGCCTGAGCAATATGCTTGATAACAGTTTCCGAAACTCCTTCATGTTCAAGCACCTTAGTATTGATACTATAGAAAGCTATCGGTTCATGAGCCGCAACTATAAACGGAGGAATATCTTTAGTAAACCTGCATCCTCCCTGTACCACAGAGAAACTTCCCAGACGAGTATGTCCCTGCATCAACACATTCGATGTAAGAATAGCATAATCATACACCTTACAATAGCCAGAAATCTGAGTACCATTACCTATTATGCATCGGTTTCCTATCTCTACATCATGAGATATTCTCACACCCTGCATAATAAAGTTATTGCTGCCCACCACTGTATCATGTTCAGGGAAAGTACCACGGGTTATAACAGCATTTTCTCTTATCACATTATTATTGCCTATACGGACAAAAGTATCTTCACCCTTATAGGTAAAATCCTGAGGTACGGCCCCTACAACAGCACCCTGATAAACAGTATTGCCATTTCCCATACGGGCTCCGCTCATAATGCTGGCATATGGCATTATCACATTATCATCGCCAATCTCCACATTCTTGTCGATATAGGCAAATGGATGAACAGTAACATTGTTGCCAAGCTTCGCACTCGGATCAACATAAGCTAAAGGACTTATCATGTTTGTGAGTTTTTAAAATTATTAGTTTTTAAGTTAGAAAGTTTCAAGTTCAAGAGTTCTTATATCAGTGAGTTCCTTAAGCAGCAAGCCCAGGAACCCACTTCTAAGTTTGCTCACGAATATTGAATGGTGAATTTTATTCCCTTCCGCCGCCTAAGGCACTATACAGGTTAATAACTGCCTGCATACGCTGGAAGTTATCGGAAACTTCACTCAATTCGGCACTCAACAAATTCTGCTGCGCAGTAAGAACCTCAAGATATGTCGATTCGGCACTCTGGAACAAAGCCTTTGTATAAACCACAGCCTTTTCGAGCTGTTCCACTCTACCTCTGTCCTCAACAAGCTTTTTATTGACTGTCTCATAAAGATATAGAGCATCGCTAACCTCTTTACCAGCTTCAAGGATAGTCTGCTGGTAATTCATACGGGCGATTTCCTCTTCAGCTTTAGAAACCTTAAGATTGGCAACAAGTTTACCATTATTGAATATAGGCTGAGTTAGAGAAGCCAAAGCCTGAAACAAGAACTGTCCCGGATTTGATACAGCTACACCTGAACCGTTTGTCCAACCAGCATTTCCACCAATCTTAAGACTTGGATAGAAAGCAGAACGAGCCTGGTTTGTTGTATAATAAGCACTCGCAAGAGTCATCTCGGCAATCTTCACGTCAGGACGGTTTTCGAGCAACTGCAAAGGGACACCTGCTGTAAGTTCGTCAGGCATAACCTGATCTTCAAGTTTTCCACGCTCTATAGTCTGAGGTGCCTTGGCAAGAAGCACTGCAAGAGAATTCTCAGTTTCTCTAACCTGACGTTTGAGGTCAAGCAAAGAAGCCTCAACCTGATGACTTGCCGCACGCATCTGTGTAACGGCTGCCTCATTAACATAACCAGCTACCTTCATAGCCTCCATAGCACGTACATTTTCCTTATAGATAGCAGCTGTGCTTGTAGTAATCTCCACCTGACGGTCGAGCATCAGCAAAGTATAATATACATTGGCTATACCACAAATAATCTGTGAACGTACAGCTTGCTGGGCATACTTACTCTGGAGATAAACAGCCTGCTGGCCTCTTTTTGCATTAAGAATCTTTCCAAACAGGTCTATTTCCCAACTTGCTGCAACAGGCAACTGATATGCTTTTACCATTTCACCTCCACCCATGGATGTCATTGTACCCTGAGGTGCAAGATTAATAGAAGGCAAATACGACAATTTGGCCGAAGTAAGCATAACCTTAGCCTCCTCTACTCTGAGAACCGCAGCCTGCATATCAACATTATTGGCCAGACCTTCCTCTATCAAAGCCTGAAGACGAGCATCGGTAAACACTTCCTTCCATGGAAGATTACCCATGTTAGCAGTATCTGCCGCCAGAGTATCTGTTTCAGAAACAGGATCTCTGTAAATTCCCGATGCATCAATACTCTCCGGACGGTCGTATGCTTTGTAGATGTGGCAGCTGCTCATCATGGCAGCCACACACATCATTCCTATAAATTGTTTCTTCATTATTATCGATTAAAATCTTAATACAATACTTATATTTATATTAACACAGGTATTATCATCCGATAATGATAATTATTTACCCGGAGAATACTGTTCTAGTTCGGCTTCAACCTCACTTTCATCAAGGCTATCCCATTCCATAGGCTTGAATTTCTCCTGTACCCACTGGAATACCACGAACAGAACAGGAACGATAAATATCTGGCATATCATACCTATCAACATACCACCGATAGCAGATGCACCAAGTGTACGGTTTCCGTGTGCACCTACACCCATTGCAAGCATAAGAGGGATAAGACCTACAATCATGGCAAGTGAAGTCATAAGGATAGGGCGCAAACGGGCAGAAGCACCAAGTACAGCAGCCCATGAAATACTCATACCCTGTTTGCGGCGGTCAAGGGCAAACTCTACGATAAGAATTGCATTCTTAGCCAACAGACCCATAAGCATGATAAGGGCAATCTGCATATAAATATCGTTTGACATAGAACCGATAATCATCTTCAATGCCGGAATACTTCCCAATGCGCTGAAACCATTCACGAACAGGAAGCTACCAAGCAAACCGAACGGAACTGACAACAATACAGCCAACGGAAGAATATAACTTTCGTACTGGGCACTCAGCAACAAGTAAACGAATACGAAGCAAAGCACGAATATAAGTCCTGTTGTACTTCCGCTTGTTGAAGCCTCTTCACGCGCCATACCACCAAGTTCATATCCGAAACCTGTAGGAAGATTTTCCTTGGCAACTTCGGCTATAGCCTGAAGAGCCTGTCCTGATGTATAACCGGAAGCCGGAGCCACCATCACCTTCATAGAAGTATAAAGATTGAAACGGCTGATGATATCAGGACCATAAACCTTTCTCAATGAAACGAACTGGGTTATAGGAGCCATTGTATTTCCGTTTCTAATCTTGATACTGTTGAGCGACTCAAGATTCTTTGTTGATTCAGGATTAGCCTGAATCATTACACGGTACATCTTACCGAAACGGTTGAAGTTTGAAGCATACAAACCTCCGAAATATCCCTGCATAGTAGAAAGGATATCACTAGGACTCACACCAGCTTTCTTGCAGGCAGCAGCATCGATATCCATCATATACTGAGGGAAACTTGGGTTGAATGTTGTCTGTGCACGCGAAATTTCCGGACGGCTTTCAAGTGCAGCAATATAGTTATTAACCACATCAAAGAAATGATTCAGGTCACCACCAGTCTTATCCTGCATATTAAGCTCGATATCACTTGAAATAGAATAACCCGGAATCATAGGAGGAGCAAAGAACAATACCTGTGCATCCTTGATAACCTTCTGGGCACGCATAAACAATGTACCCACAATTATGTCAGAATTCTGCATCATAGATCGTTCTTCCCAATTCTTTAGCTTGATAATTACAGAACCATAAGAAGGGCCCTGACCACCGATAAATCCGAAACCGGAAATAATGGTACGGGAAGCCACCGCAGGATCGGCAGCTACAAGGCTATCTACTTTTTCAAGTACTTCCAAAGCTCTTTCCTGAGATGTACCTGGAGGAAGTGTCACAGCACCCATGATAGTACCGGTATCTTCATTAGGCACCATACCGGTAGGAGTAGTATTCATAAAGAATACAAGCAATACTATAGATGCACCAACAAGTCCGAACGACAGCCACTTCTTATGAATAAAGAATACCACACGCTTTTTATAACTCTTGAGCAAAGAATCGTAGGCTGCATTAAACGAAACAAAGAATCTGTCTACTCTTGACAATTTCTTATTTGAATGCTCGCTTTCATGCGGTTTCAGGAACAGTGCACAAAGTGCAGGCGACAAAGTAAGCGCATTGATAGCAGAGAATGCAATAGAAATAGCCATTGTAATACCAAACTGGCGATAGAAAGTACCGGCAGTACCACCCATAAAACTTACAGGGATAAACACAGACATCATCACAAGTGTAATAGATACGATAGCACCGCTAAGTTCGCTCATGGCATCTATTGAAGCCTCTTTTGACGACTTATATCCCTGGTCGAGCTTGGCATGCACACCTTCCACCACCACTATGGCATCGTCCACCACTATGGCGATAGCAAGCACCATGGCCGAAAGTGTAAGCAAGTTCACACTAAATCCGATAAGTTTCAAGACAAAGAATGTAGCAATCAAAGCCACAGGAATAGCAATAGCCGGAATCAGGGTTGAACGCATATCCTGCAAGAACAAATACACAACCACAAACACAAGGATAAATGCCTCGATAAGGGTCTTTATAACCTCATGAATAGATGCATAAAGGAAGTCGTTGGCATTCTGTGCAATATTAATCTTAAGTCCTGTAGGAAGAGTTTCCTCAAAATTATTAAGAACCTTAACAAGTTCATTGATAGTAGCTGTAGCATTAGTACCAGCCATCTGATAAGTGATACAAGTTACAGCCTTATGACCGTTAACCTTATTGTTGAACGAATAAGAAAGACGACCAAGTTCGATATCAGCCACATCACCAAGTCTAAGCATACGTCCGTCAGGCAAAGCCTTCACTACAATATCCTCAAACTCTTCAATCTGCTGCAAACGTCCTTTATATCTGATAGTATACTGGAAAGTCTGGTTACCTCTTTCACCAAACTGACCCGGAGCGGCCTCGATGTTCTGTTCAGCAAGTACCCCGGCCACATCATTAGGCACCATATTATACTGCGCCATAACATCAGGTTTCAGCCATATACGCATAGAGTAGTCCACACCCATCACATTGGCATCACCCACACCCTTCACACGTTTAATTTCAGGGATAAGGTTAATCTGCGCATAGTTTTCTATAAACTCGGTAGTATACTCATCACTCTCATCATATATAGAGAAGATAAGCAACATAGAGTTCTGTCTTTTCTGAGTGGTTACACCCACCTTTGTAACTTCGGCTGGCAGCAATCCCTGTGCCATAGACACACGGTTCTGCACGTTTACGGCAGCCATATCAGGGTCTGTTCCCTGGTTAAAATACACACTGATATCAGCCGAACCGTTATTTGATGCTGTAGATGTAATATACATCATGTTTTCCACACCGTTTATCTGGTCTTCCAGAGGTGCGATAACAGAGTTCAACACAGTAGTGGCGTTGGCACCCTGATAAGACGCTCTTACCGATACGGTAGGAGGTGCAATATCCGGATACTGAGTAACAGGCAGTGTAGCCAGACCTATCACACCAAGAATCACCATCAATATGGATATCACAGTAGACAGTACCGGACGTGTAATAAATTTATCTAATTTCATTGATTAATCACAGGTTATAATTGAAAAATATTCAAGTTAATTCATTGAATACAATAGATATTCCACTGAAACTTCCACATCTGGAAGTCCTCACTCTTTTATGCGCCGAAAGCTGAAGCCAGATTACCTTCCTTCTGATCTTTGATATGCTTTTGGAATTTAGCTTCTCTCTGTTCAGGAGTAATAGGCACAATCTTCTGTCCTTCACGAAGTTTCTGTACACCTTCTATAACAATCTTATCGCCAGACTTGATACCGCCTGTCACAATATAATTCTTTCCGTCATTAAGATTTGAGATAGAAACTTCTGTATGCTTAAGAGTACTGTCAGGCTGAAGCACATAAACAAACTTCTTATCCTGAATTTCCTGTGTCGCACTCTGAGGAATAAGAATAACATTCTCCATCACATAAGGGAAAATGATATTGGCCATACCTCCACTTCGAAGGATATTCTTAGAGTTAGGGAAAATAGCACGCATGCTTACAGAACCTGTAGTCTGATCAATAACACCGCTCACAGCATCAATCTTACCAGCCTGTTCGTATATCGATCCGTCGGCAAGCTGCAGTTTAACTTCAGGCATAGCTTCCAGCTGTTCCTTAAGAGACAAATTAGATTTAGTCATGCCCAACAATTGTTTTTCTGTCATAGAGAAATACACATACATATCTCCTATCTGAGAAACAGTAGTAAGAGGCTGAGCAACAGAAGGGCTAACCAAACTACCGATACGATAAGGGAAAGTACCTATAACACCATCCGACGGACTTGTAACAGTACAGAAACCCAGATTCTGCTTGGCAGCAGTAAGAGCAGCCTTTGCCTGAGCAAGAGCAGCCTTTGCAGAAAGCAAGTTGTTTACGGCTGTATGATACTCAAAATCACTCACGATTTTCTGTTCATGAAGCATTTTTTTATTTGCCTCGGTCGACTTCAGTGTTTCAAGATTAGCTTCAGCCGATTCTACAGAAGCCTTAGCCTGATTATAAGCTGCCTGATACTGAGTAGGGTCAATCTGGAACAATGCCTGTCCACGTTTTACCATAGCTCCCTCATCAACACACAATTTCACTATGAATCCGGAAACCTGAGGACGAATTTCAATATCCTGAGAACCTTTTATAGTAGCAGGATAAGTTGTAGTCTGATGGCTTTCTGTTGCCGCCACAGCCATAACTGTAAATTCATCATCACCCATCTTCATACCACTCTGGCCTCCGCCACAAGCAGTAAGAGCCGTTACTCCCAAAGAAAAGAGAGCTGCACGGCAATAGATAAACCCAATCTTACTTTTCATTTTCATAAAAAAATTAACTGTTACTATTATCTTTAATCATTTTTATTTTCTACTTCCATATAAAATCATTTGCAAATATAAGAAATTTAGACATTGATAAGTTTCATTATTAACTAACTATAACCCAAAAAATCCATAATATTAAATATATACCAATTAATCGGAATAATTGACTATTTTAACTGGCGTTTTATTTAAGGCATTTTTAGAAAAAACAAAAAGTATTTTGAGAAATTAAGCCAACAAAAAGTTACATTTAGATTTTTATTTATACATTTGTGCGTCATTTTATTCCTATTTACCAAAGAAAAGATTATACATTATACAAAATACGAGAGAAAAGTAACCAATTAAAGAAACAGATAATAACTTTAAAACTCAAAGATATGGCAAAAATAACAAGAGAAGCAGCCTTGCTATATCACTCGCAGGGCAAACCGGGGAAAATTGAAGTCATCCCCACCAAACCATACCAGACTCAGCGCGACCTGTCTTTGGCATACTCACCGGGGGTAGCCGAACCTTGTCTGGAAATTCAAAAGAATCAAGACACTGCATACGACTATACAGCCAAAGGTAATCTTGTAGCTGTAATATCAAACGGTACTGCTGTACTTGGACTTGGTGATATAGGTGCTATGAGCGGCAAACCAGTTATGGAAGGTAAGGGACTTTTGTTCAAGATATATGCAGGAATAGATGTATTCGATATAGAAGTCAACGAAAAAGATCCTGAAAAATTCATTGAAGCTGTCAAAGCTATTGCTCCGACATTCGGCGGTATCAACCTCGAAGATATAAAAGCTCCTGAGTGCTTCGAAATAGAAGAACGTCTTAAAGCAGAACTTGATATCCCTGTTATGCACGACGACCAGCATGGTACTGCCATTATTTCAAGTGCCGGTCTTCTGAATGCCCTCGAAGTGGCTGGAAAGAAGATTGAAGACGTTAAGATTGTAGTAAACGGAGCCGGTGCATCTGCCACTTCTTGTACCAAACTTTACATCGCCCTTGGTGCAAGAAAGGAGAATATCCTTATGCTCGACAGCAAGGGAGTTATTACAAGCGACCGTCCTAATCTTACAGAAAGCAAGAAATTCTTTGCTACCGACCGCCGCGACGTCCATACTCTTGAAGAAGCCATCAAAGGAGCTGACGTATTCCTCGGATTGTCTAAAGGAAACGTGCTTTCACAGGACATGGTACGCAGCATGGCAAAGAACCCTATAGTATTCGCTCTGGCAAACCCTACTCCTGAAATTTCTTACGAAGATGCCATGAGCGCACGTCCTGATGTACTTATGTCAACCGGACGCTCAGATTATCCTAACCAGATAAATAATGTTATAGGTTTCCCATATATTTTCCGCGGTGCCCTTGATACAAGAGCAAAGGCCATCAACGAAGAAATGAAACTTGCTGCTGTACGCGCCATAGCAGAACTTGCAAAGAAACCTGTACCAGATGTAGTGAACGAAGCATATCATGTAAACAATCTTTCATTCGGTCCTGAATATTTCATACCAAAACCGGTAGATCCACGTCTTATTACAGAAGTATCTATGGCAGTAGCCAAGGCTGCTATGGAATCGGGAGTTGCCCGCAAGGAAATAACCGACTGGAACGAATACAAGAACCACCTTCGCGAACTGATGGGACAGGAAAACAAACTGACACGCCAGTTGTACGAAACAGCACGCCGCTGCCCACAGAGAGTAGTATTTGCAGAAGGCACACACCCTAACATGCTTAAAGCTGCAGTAGAAGCAAAGGCTGAAGGTATATGCCACCCTATCCTTTTGGGAAATACAGAAAGAATACAGAAACTTGCAAAAGAACTTGAACTGAGCCTTGAAGGTATAGAAATAGTAAACCTGCGCCACGATGACGAAGCAGAACGCCGCGAACGCTATGCACGCATCTTGTGCGAAAAACGTGCCCGCCAGGGAGCAAACTTCCAGGAAGCCAACGATAAGATGTTCGAACGCAACTACTTCGGTATGATGATGGTTGAAACAGGTGATGCAGATGCTTTCGTTACAGGACTTTATACCAAGTACAGCAACACTATCAAGGTAGCCAAGGAAGTTATCGGAATCCAGGAAGGATACAACCATTTCGGAACAATGCACATACTTAATTCCAAAAAAGGAACTTATTTCATTGCAGATACTCTGATAAACCGTCATCCTAACACAGATACTCTGATAGATATCGCACGACTCTCTACCAATGCAGTACGATTCTTCAACCAGGAACCGGTTATGGCTATGCTGTCTTACTCCAACTTCGGAGCCGATACAGAAGGAAGTCCTGCAGCAGTACACGAGGCTGTAGCATATATGCACAAGAACTTCCCTGATATGGTGATAGACGGAGAAATGCAGGTTAAGTTTGCATTGAACGACAAATTGCGTGATGAAAAATATCCTTTCACCAAGCTTAAAGGCAAACAGGTTAATACACTTATATTCCCTAACCTTAGCTCGGCCAACTCAACATATCAGCTTATACAGAACATGAGTGACACCGAAGTTATAGGCCCTATCCAGATAGGACTTAACAAGCCTATACACTTTACAGATATAGAAAGCTCTGTCCGCGATATAGTAAACATTACGGCCATTGCCTGTATCGATGCAATTGTCGACAAAAAGAAAAAAAACAAATGCTGATAACAGCAAAATAACACAGGGCAGGGTAAAACTATTACCCTGCCCTTAATTTTAAATTCAAGTTATTATGCGAAAACCACTCAACAATACCCAATGTGTGCTTCTAACCCTGTTTTGGGCTGTCCTATGCTTCATAGTTATCACTTCTTCACCCAAAATAGACGGCCCACTCATAGTGACAATACTTATGTCGGCCGCACTAGTTTTCATACCTATAGCCAAGTCTATCAATAGCAGAAAGAAATGAACATTTCAACATCATTTTAGCCGAAAAAGTATAAAAAAGATATTTTTCTCATTTTTTTCAATCAAAATGTTGCATAAACAAAATCTTTGATATACATTTGCACCATCAAACAAGAGATGAATAAAAACAAATAGAACAAATAAAACAACCAATTTAATTTAAGGTAAAGATTATGAATGCAGCTAAAGTATTGGAAGATTTGAAGAGAAGATTCCCTAATGAACCTGAGTATCATCAGGCAGTAGAAGAGGTATTGGGTACAATCGAAGAAGAATACAACAAACACCCAGAATTTGACAAGGTAAATCTTATTGAACGTCTTTGCATTCCAGACAGAGTATATCAGTTCCGTGTTACATGGATGGACGACAAAGGTAATATCCAGACTAATATGGGTTACCGTGTTCAGCACAACAACGTAATCGGTCCTTACAAAGGCGGTATCCGTTTCCACTCATCAGTAAACTTGTCAATCCTTAAGTTCCTTGCTTTCGAACAGACATTCAAGAACTCACTTACTACTCTTCCAATGGGTGGAGCTAAAGGTGGTTCAGACTTCTATCCACGCGGAAAGTCAAATGCAGAAGTTATGCGTTTCTGTCAGGCATTCATGCTCGAATTATGGCGTCATATCGGTCCTGAAACCGACGTTCCAGCCGGAGATATAGGTGTAGGCGGACGTGAAGTTGGTTACATGTTCGGTATGTACAAGAAATTGGCTCACGAATTTACAGGAGTATTGACTGGTAAAGGCCGCGAATTCGGTGGTTCACTTATCCGTCCTGAAGCAACAGGTTACGGAAACATCTACTTCCTGTTGGAAATGCTTAAAACACGCAATATCGAACTTGCAGGCAAGACTTGCCTTGTTTCCGGTTCAGGTAATGTGGCACAGTATACAGTAGAAAAACTTATCCAGCTTGGAGCTAAAGTTGTTACAATGTCAGATTCAGACGGATATATTTATGATCCGGACGGTATCGACCGCGAAAAGCTTGATTATATCATGGAACTCAAGAACTTGTACCGTGGACGTATCCGCGAATATGCAGAGAAATACGGTTGCAAGTATGTAGCAGGAGCTCGTCCATGGAACGAAAAGGCAGATATCGCTCTTCCATCTGCAACTCAGAACGAAATCAACGGTGACGATGCCAAAGCTCTTGTAGCAAACGGTGTAATCGCAGTATCCGAAGGAGCTAACATGCCTTCTACTCCTGAAGCTATCCGTGTATTCCAAGAAGCTAAGATTCTTTATGCTCCTGGTAAAGCAGCAAATGCCGGTGGTGTATCAGTTTCTGGTCTTGAAATGACTCAGAACTCTATCAAACTTAGCTGGAGTGCAGAAGAAGTTGACGAAAAACTTAAGAGCATCATGAAGAACATTCACGAAGCTTGCGTTCAGTATGGTACAGAACCAGACGGATATATCAACTACGTGAAGGGTGCAAACGTAGCAGGATTCATGAAGGTTGCTAAAGCTATGATGGCTCAGGGTATTGTATAATCCATAACACGCGATTATTCCGATACCGGAAAATATTCTTTAATTTGTATAAATCTAAGAATATACATATACAAACACACTTTGATGATAACATCAATTACAATTACAGAAGAAGCGGACTATAAAGGAGTTTATGGTTCGCTTCTTTTATTTTGCAAGTGCAGGTAGCAAAATAACATTTTAACAATATGTGTATCCATTTTATGAAAATCCGGACACAATATAACATAATGATCGAAAAAACGGATTCTCAAGCACAAAGGCATAAACAATAATACACATACAATCTTATTTATAACCACAAATAGAGATGCAATAAATATAAATATATTACAATATCACACACGATATTCTAAAGACATAACATTATATCAATTAAAGGAATCACAAATTAAAAGATGAAATAGAAAAATTCAGGAGCAAAAACACATAAAAACGGATTTGGGAACGGATTAAAAAGAATATTCCATACCGAAAAATAAGGTATTTCAATGCCATAAAAAAGTGTGGGCAAGCTTTAATTAAAATATGGCCGTATTTTAATCAAAATTTGCCCACACTTTTTTTCTTTATCTAAACACTTTATTAGCACTGATTATACATTTTACCCAAACATACTTAATAAAACATCAAGTTAATCAGATTACAATTTAACATTTCCGTATATTCCAGTCATTTTATAATAATTAAAGTCCAGACAAAGAGTTATCAGAATCCTATAAAATATATCATTTAGACACTACAATGATACAATTAATCAAATTCCGTAACATTATTATTTATTATTATCATTATCAGAAGTTTTAATAGCATTATCCGAAACATCCACAACATCGCGTTCTGTTGTATCTACAGAACGTTTCTTTGTTGCTATATTCATTTCTACCAAGAATGAAACTATAAGCCCCAAACCTCCTCCAAAAAGAACACACGAACCGTAAATAATAGAAACAGTATCTCTAACTATTCTATGTATATTATTAGAATAATATAAGTCAGGGAATGATACAGACGATATAAAATATCCAAGAATCAGTCCTAAACCGATTCCGATAAAAAGAGCACCGAATCTCAAGGATATAAACTTATTCATAGAAGAGAACAAAGAAACCGATGAGAGGTTTAATCCATCCTTCATTTTTCCATTGGCAAAAGACTCAGCCGGCAATTTTTCAATCAACATGATACGTTCTTTCCTGCAAATAATAAGTTCAAACAACTTATAAACCACACAAAATACAATAGCCACATTGGCAACAATCATTAATTCTTCCATAATCTTCTTATTTATATTTATATATTATTAATTTGTCAGACTTGTAGTTTCACATCTAATTTTCACATCTATTTTGTCTTTTTGTCCTATTAGACGCAAAGAAACGCATAAAGGTTACAACATTGCATGTTTTTTTCATCATAATTTTATCTCAATTTACCACATTGTCTGCCATAAAAAAATTTTCATTAATATTGTGTAACCTTTTCTAGTATGCTGCGTCTAAGAAATTGAAAGATAAAAGAAACAAATCACAACAATGAATTTTAATGAATAAAAATTAGGTCAAGACTTCGGTAAATTTTTACCGATAAGCTTGTAAGAAGATGGAAATAAAATATTCTATATCATCATGCAAGACAGTCATACGCAATGCCTACATGCTTGAACGATTTAATTGTGTGTCTGGTATTTAACCAAACACGCAATTAATTGACAAACTTTTCAAAGAACTCATTTTATTTACAGCCAGACTCGCTTAGGCTGGTATAATTTTTAACGAACTATTATATTTACAGACTTTATAAAAACATGTATTCAAAAAAATAAGTATGAGCCTCAACACAAAAATATTCAGGGAATATTTCATTCAGCATTATCGTCCGCTTTGTATGTTTGCACTACATTATCTTAAAGATATTGATAATGCAGAGGATATTGTACAGGACTGTTTTACGCAACTATGGGAAAGGAAAGACAACCAGACAAATATAGCCGATATTAAGCCTTACCTATATACTATGGTGAGAAACCGCTGCATAGATGTATTGAGAAAGGAATCTTTAATATGTAATATTGAGCCGTCAGATCTTGAAGGCCTCATCTCTGATGAAGAATGTGAAGAACGTTCATACGATGAAGCCCGTATGTGGACTGCCATAGATTCATTACCAGATAAATGCAGAGAGGTCTTTCTTCTTGCCAAAAGAGACGGTATGAAATATGAAGAAATTGCTGATAGGATGAATATATCTGTAAACACTGTTAAGAATCAGATGAATAAAGCTCTTAAAATAATAAAAGAAGGGGCACACAGAATATATATGTTCTTTTTCGGATAATTTTTTTCATTTTGGAATAGTAGTTTTTTCAATATTCTGCGTCTTATCAAAAAAACAATGAACAATCATGGAAAATAAAGAAGAAAAGGAATTAAAGTTTGTCCTGAAATATTACAAACAAGGAAAGCTGGACACGGTAAAGGCTCTAAAGAAAATAACCGGTGAGGGAAAACAATACAGTAAGAAAAATCTGTGGATTTCACTGTCTGGAATAGCAGCTGCCATATTAATCTGTATTTTCAGCTACACAACGTTAAGCAGAAACGACAGAAATATTGTGTCAATAACAGCTGATACAGGTATGATAAAATATTGCATGCCGGACAGTACATTTATCGTACTTTCTGAGGGTTCTACTATTGAATACAGTTCTGATGAATACGGGAAAAAGTCACGAAAAATAAATATGTCCGGTAAAATATATTTTTCTGTACATAGGAATGAGCATTTACCGTTTACTGTTACAGGTAAATACTCGGAGGTAAATGTTCTTGGAACAGAATTCGAAATAGATGAAAGATTACGAGATAGTATAACAAATGTTTACGTAAAATCAGGTAAAGTAGCATTTAAGGCCAAGAATTCTACTAAAGGTATTATTCTCACAAAGGATATGAGCGGAACATTGAGACACGGAAACGAAATGCCTGAAACAACAAACTCTGCATTCCCTAACCAGTCGGCATGGGCTACAGGAAAGTTTGTCTACAAGAATACCCCTATAGATACCGTAATGAAAGAACTTTCAATTTATTACGGAGTCAAACTTTATGCGTCCGAACATTTCAAGACAATTACTGCCGAGTTCAGAACCGACAGTCTGGACGAAATTATATCAATTATAGAGAAAACACTAGACATAAAAATAACTAAGAAAGACTGAACATGAACAGAATTATATCAATAATCCTTCTGGTTTCTACAATTTGCGTTTCATCAATAAATGCACAAGGCAGAGTCACTGTAGAAGACATGATGGAGCAG
>artificially_reared_2__coassemble_35_pt1 | contig 103243 bp, 88 predicted proteins | sample artificially_reared_2__metabat2_high_PE_035 | metagenome-assembled genome bin artificially_reared_2 | reverse complement strand
GATGCAACTTGAATCCGAAGAACCATCCCATGGAGCATTTCCCTCGTTCTGCAAGCCCTTCAAATGTCTTATGAATCAGGATTCTTTGGTTACGGCATACACGCAAGGGAGTGGAGTCTACGAAACTTATGCCAGTACAGATTCCCAGCAGTACTTTTTTGATAAAGATAGTCATGGGAAGCAATACTTCCTTCTCCAGTTCCACAAAACGGTTATAGGAAACCTGACGCGGGAAAAGGTGTTTCAGATGTTTGCAGACATATTCCTTGTAGTAATGCTTGAAACAACGGAAACCACCGGAATGAAACAAGATTAGAATAACCATAATCTCAGCATCACTCATACGGTTGGGTTTGTTACGATGCCTGGTCTTCTTATCCTCAATCATATATTTTTCCTGTTGTAACGCAAATTCCTTGCAAAAATCATCGGCCATACAATAAATCTCTGTAACTTTAGACTCTGGAAACATAGTGGTAATCGTTTAAATGTTATAATTCAGCACTATAAATTTAATACATTTTTCGCTATGCTCCTAATTATCAATAAAATATGTTTATTCTTATTTCTAACTCACGTTAAATATATTCACCGTTAATATGAAATACCCGATAGGAATCCAGAGTTTTGACCAGCTGATAGAAGATGGTTATATATATATAGACAAGACTGACCTTATTTATTCACTTGTCAATGAAGGTAAAATATATTTCCTTAGCCGTCCACGCAGATTCGGAAAGAGTCTGCTTGTTTCTACATTGAAAAACTATTTTCTTGGTAGAAAGGAGCTTTTCAAAGGACTCAAGATTGATACTCTGGAAAAGGAATGGAAAACATATCCGGTTTTTCATATGGATTTCAACGGTTCAGATTTTACTAAACGAGGTATATTGGAGAGTCGTTTAAGGTCTTATATATCCGATTGCGAAAAAGAATATTCATTAAGTCCTGACGGAATAGAAACTGACTTGGGAAACAGATTTATGAAGGTTCTTGCATCTGCACGCCGCAATACAGGCATGAGGGCTGTGGTGCTGATTGACGAATACGACAAGCCGATTCTTGATGTGATGGATGTGGATAAGAATCTGGAAGAGGAGCATCGCAATATCCTGAAGGGATTCTATTCTGTTTTCAAGAGTGCTGATGAGAATCTTCAGTTTGTATTTCTTACTGGAGTAACAAAGTTCTCTCAAGTAAGTGTGTTCAGCGGTTTCAATCAGCCGTTTGACATAAGTATGCATGCCAAATATGAGACTCTTTGCGGAATATCTCAAACGGAACTTGACTCAACTTTCCATGAACCTATAGATGAAATGGCCAGGGTTTACAGATGCTCTTATGATGAAATGAGGTCTATGCTGAAGTCACAGTATGACGGATATCATTTCAGCAAGAATATGACTGATGTATACAATCCATTCAGTTTGCTTAATGCATTTGCAACCTCGGATATATCCGACTACTGGTTCAAGAGCGGAACTCCGACATATCTTATCCGACTGTTGTCTCATGCAAATGAGCATATGGATGATATAACAGGCAAGTATTACGCTACAAAGGAATTCATTGATTACAAGGCTGATGTAGAGAAACCTTTGCCTATGATTTACCAGGGCGGATATCTGACCATAAAGGACTTTGACCTGATGAGAAACAAATTCCTGTTGGATTACCCTAACAATGAGGTAAAAGAGGGTTTTATATCGCTGATTGCTGCAAAATATTTCAATACTTCAGAAAGTCTTGATTCATGGATTGATGATGCTGTATGTCAGTTGAGGGAAGGTATGATAGAAGACTTCCGAATAGGCCTGACATCCTTCCTGGCAAGTATTCCTTATACTATGCGCCGTAAGGAAAACGAACGTGAGAAAGAACGTTACTTCCATTACACATTTTACCTGATAATGCGTCTGATAAGTGTATATACGGTGTATACAGAGAAGGTACAGAGCCATGGCAGGGTGGACTGTATTGTGGAAACACCAGACTATATATACATATTCGAGTTCAAGCTTGACGGTACTGCCGCTGAGGCCATGAATCAGATAGAAGAGAAAGGTTATGCCAAAGAATATGAAGCAGATAACCGTACAATTTATAAAATCGGAGCCGTTTTCTCTTCCGAGACTGGTACGATAGAGGATTGGAATGTTGTCAAGAATAGAATATAGAATTTGCAGATGATACATTATTCAGTATTCAGATTTGTTTGCATAGTTTCAACTATATGTATTTTATCAATTCAGCTTATATCCTGTTCTAATAATCCTACTTCATTATTGGACAAAGCAGAAAAACTATGGGGACATAATATGGACAGCGTAAATATATATCTGTCTCAAATTGAAAATCCACAACGTTTCCTTGGACGTGAAAAAATCAGATATTGCTATCTGAAAGGAGTGATGGACTTCTATTCATCAGGTAAAAGCTCTGATTCTTTGTTGGCAGAGGCAAGAAATGAGACAGTGTTACTATCCGATTCGCTGTATATCAGGAAGCTGATGCTGCACGATCTTGTCCGCTTCTCCTACAAAAGCCTACCTGACTCAACGTTGAACACAATTGATAGAATCACGGAAAGTTTTCCTGCTTTTGCAGATAGTATGAGCTTGCTTCTTTCCTTTTATAGAAATGAGTCCATGATAAAGAAAAATGAGTCTCATGATGTCATAAATAATATTAATGCGATAAGAGAGAGCCGTGTAAAAGGCCTTTCCGATTCATTGTTGTATATACGTATCATGTTACAGGCAATGGATGCATATTCAATGCAGAGAAGACATTTTGAAATGGACAGCATATATACATACATAATTGAAAAATATATAGCAGGAAATGGAAATCTTCTTTCAAGGGTTAACTATGTAAATAGACATTATTTATCGAAGCTGGAAGAACATGGAAGGTGGCGTGATGCGCTGGATATCAATGTCCTATTGGATGATGGTAATAGAGAAAAGGCAGCTCGGAATATGTATCTGAAGGCTCGCATGTACGAACAGGCAGGTATGCAGGATTCTGCTGTTTATTTTTATAGAGTTACGGAACAAGGGCATTTGCCTTTGTTGGCTTCTCTTGCTTCAAAAAGGCTTATGAATTATTTCCTGTCAAAGGGATATGATGATGAAGCATACAAGAGTATGCAGAAAAGCAGATTGTTGCAAAATAATGTGGAGAGTAATATATCATCAGGTCTCTCCATAGATAGGTTCAAACAGACACAACTTGAGAATGAACTGTATCAGATACGTATAAAACGTCAGGAACAGCAGTTGTTATTGCTTGTCCTTCTGTTGGTTATTGCCATTTTAATAATTATATATATATATTATTATCTTCGTGTAAAGCGCGAGCGTATAATTACAAGTATGAAAATACAGCAGGACAAAATGGAGAAGGAATCTAAGATATTGAAGTATCATAATGAGCTTCTTAAGAAAGAAACTGAAATTGTGATTTTACGCGAGTCGCTTTTCCGACGCTTGTCGTTCTACAGAAAATTACCTTCTTTGGCAAAAGATAAAGATGTTATTGAAAAAGGTAAAAAGATAATCATTACAGAAGATGAGTGGCATGAAATAAAACAGACAGTAGATACTTCTTTCGATAATTTTTCTTTTCGTCTGGAAAAAGCTTATCCTTTATTGACAACGAAAGACATTCTTTTCTGTTGTCTTGTGAAATTGAATGTGAATATGCAGGATTTGTCCGATATATATTGTGTAAGCAAGGCCGCCATCTCTAAAAGAAAATTTAGAATCAAGACTGAAAAACTTAATATTGAGGATGAAAATATAAGTCTTGATCAGTATCTCAAAGACTTCTAGTATTGATAATCGGAACCTGTTAAAATCAGGTAATGGATTTTGTGCTTTTATAGCCTGTTCAGCATAAATAAGAATGTAATGTCCAGTGTGTTATAATAAGTGTAATGTGCTAATATATTGATTGATAGTTTGTTATTGCTGGATTTTCATAATGAATTGTCCAATCATATTTTTGATGTTTTGGATGTCTATCCTTAATTTTGCCTTCAAATAAATCAATATTTTCATTATGGGAACACATCATTTCTTGTTGGCAAAATCGGTACAGGGGATTATGTTTTATGTATTGGCCTGTATGTTTTCTTCATGTAGTAGCTCAATTAAAGGAGTTGTTGATGAAATGCCTGTCATAGCAGAAAAAGTATCCCTTCCCACAGGGGAGCTTATAGTATGCGACATATCTAAATCAAAGGATACAATAGACATACCATTGAGCATGCTCACGGAAGACTTGAATATTGTAAGGCTGGATAACAGTGATGAAGCTCTGGTTGGAGGATGGGTGAGAACCACTGTTTCCGACAACTATATATTGGTGAGTAACAATAAACAGGTGCCTTATAAATTATTTAAACGTGACGGTAAGTTTATATGTACAATAGGTTCTTATGGTCAAGGACCTGATGAATACATGAATACCTATGCAGAACAGCTTGACGAGAAGCATAACCGTATCTATATTCTTCCTTGGCAATCCGACAGAATTCTGGTATTTGACCTTAATGGAAACCCGTTGCCAAACATCCCGCTTGGAGTACGTGTACCGAAAGGAGAATTCAGGGTCAATACAGCGGATTCTACAGTAACAGTTACTGCTTTGCCTTTTGAGAGCATTGTAAATGACGTGGTTTGGGTGCAGGATATGCATGGAAAGAGAATACAGTCAGTGCCTTCACGCCATCTTTCCGTACCGAGAGATTACAGTAACGAAGTAGATGCTGCAAGAAGTACTTCAGATTATGATGTAATGCTTTTTACTATCAGTCCAGAGGCACGCCAAGATTCTCTATATCATTATAACTATGAAAAGAATATTCTTGAACCCAAATTCACTGTAAGATTCAGTCAGAGTCCAATACCTTGGCACGGATATTATGAATTGCCTAATCATTTTATAGGAACAGCTTCTTTTCCGGTCCAGGTGGCTGAAAATATGTGGCAAGGTTCTGTCCCTGCATATTATATTGTGGATAAAACTACATTGAAGGGTAGTTTTATGCGCTTGAAGAACGATTACCTTAATATTCCAGGCCGGATCAATTTCTTTAATGGATATTATGTATCGAATATGGAGCGCTCACTTTGATGGATGAATTGGAAAAAGCTTTGGAAGACGAAGATATTTCAGATAAAGTGAGATTACGTATACAGGCATTATTGGAAGATATTGATGAGAATGATAATAATATTGTACTTTTTGCTAAACTTAAATAACGTGAATTCTAAGACTTTAGCCATGTCTGATGAAGATTTATTAACTTTTATATGCAACACTAAGTTAAGTGAATCTTCTGATTTGGCAAAATACTGGGTAATACATTGTTAATCAGTATTTTAATACCTATAATTTTAAAAGTGTTGCGGAATTAAGGATGTATAAAAAAATGATTAAAAAAGAGTTGACATTGTGTATATTATCTGTTTGTTTATTTTCATGTAAAGATAATAAAGGTACTATTGCGCCTTTCGGTGTTCCTGAACAAGGAAATATAATAGCTGAATTAAACATTACAGAAAACGGAGATACTGTAGTATCCTGTGATATTGAAAAAGTTTCTTATTCTTTTTCATTGAAAATTAGTGATTTGATTGATTCTTTAGAGATAATAAAATTAGATGCTACAAATCCTGATTATTATGTAAAAAGTAGAGAGGTGTCTTTGTCAGATAACTATATTGGCATTAAAACCGAAAATCAATATAAATTATTTGACAAAAAAGGGAAGTTTGTATCTTATATAGGACGAAAGGGACAGGGGCCTGGAGAATATTCTGGTTTTATATATGACTCCCAAATTGATGAAGAGAATAATAGGATATATCTTATAGAAATGGGTAATGTATCTAAAATTTTAGTTTATGATTTGTCTGGAAATTATGTTGAAGACATTCCGTTGGCGTATAAGTTGCATAAAGGTCGTATAAAATTTAACGATAAGACATTAACAATAATTTCTTTGCCTTGGAGAGGAGATGAAACTCCTTTAGTATGGGTACAAGATTTAAAAGGTAATCTAATTTCTGAAACATGGAAAAATGAGGTTGCTGTTTATCCGGAGTTTAGTAGTGAAATATATTCTAATATGCTTGATCGGAAGAATGATTCAGAAATTTTTATAGGATCTGTTGAACCACGCTGTGATACTTTGTATAATTATAGTACAATAAATGGTTTGTCCCCTAAGTTTACAGTTAACTATTCTGATATGAAAATTCCGCTACATACATATTATGAACTACCTCACCATTATATTATTGAACTGTATGATAAGATAGAAATGGGGATAGATTATACAACTTCTACAAATAGTCGCATAATAATAGATAAAAAGACTTTGAGAGGGGGATATTTTGATTTGATTCTTGATCCTTTAGGTGGTATATTATATAATGGGTATATATCAGAAGCTAAAAACGGTTATTTTGTATTAAACATAGATCCAGGTGATCTTAAAGATATTATAAATGATTCAAAATCCATGCTAAAGAAATATCTAAACGAAAAAGATATCCAAAAATTGCAAGAAGTGGACGCATCCATTTCTTATGATGACAATAATTATATTATTATTGGAAAATGGAAATAGAAAAGAAAATCAATTTATTCTTATTTCGAACTCACGTTAAATAATTTGTTGATATTTGACATCTCCAAAGAGGAATCAGTTTTGAAGGAATCGAAAAAGGAAAAATAAAAAGCCAACTAATTCATATACAAAGCACAGTGAATTAGTTGGTCGTTTTTTTCTTATGCTAATTTCTTATGCACACTACCTGTGAACATCACTATTGAAAAATATAATACCCAGAAACAAAATTCATATCATATACCTTGCTACAGGTAAATGATTCACTATTCTTTTCTTATAATCATAAGGGAAAAATACGGGAATTGTCTCTTTTTTATTATATCGATTTCAGTAGTAAAGAAATCTTTCCCATCTGTATTTGCTATATTCTCAAAGTAATAATATTTGTATTCCGGATGAGAATCTATTAGTTTGAGAATGGCCTCCTTGCATCTTGAAAGTTTCATTATTACCGGTACATGATTTGAGACGATGTAATCTTCAAGCTCTTTTTTCGAAGCATTTCCAGGAATTACTACCATTCTTTCTTCCTGTGAGATGAGATGAAGCATAGCCGGTTCGGTAGCAGCTATAAAAGAAGGAATACCGCAAAACTGCTTTACGGGAATTCCCTTGGTACTCAGATAGTCCATCATATAGTGAATGGAAGCATATATACCTGCATCTCCTTCAACGGTAACGGAAACTTTTTTGCCTCTATCGAACTCTTCAATAGCCTTTTCAGCTGTCTCACGGTAAATTTTCATTGTCTGTTCCCTTTCTTTTTCCATGGGAACAATAAAAACCGAAATCCTTTCTTCCTGTATTCCTATACTGGTAAGAAGATCTTTTGCACGCGAAATGTATGTACTATCGGTACATGGCTTTATGTCAGTAAGGAGGCCGTTGTCGCATTTCCTTTTTACAGAAGTTCCCGGGCAGAAAATCACATCCGATTCCTGTAGGATTTTTAGTGATTTTAAAGTTATCATATCCGGATTTCCCGGACCTAATGATACAAAGTTTATGCAGTCTTTATTCATTCTCTTTTCTTATTTTTAATGATATACAAATCTTATTTCATGGCTTTTGTTGCCTGGATTGCTTTTCAGACAATATATTACAAATGCAAAAATCGGTAAAAAAAACGATTAAACAAGATAAATTCAATATCTTTGCTTGTAAAATTCTGTATTTATGAAAATAAACAACCTGTATATCTTTATATCAATTTTATTATTAAGTTCTTTTTCTCTTTCTTCATGCAAGTCTGGAAATAAGGGTGGAGCCGGATCTGAAGCTTCGTCATTCAGTACTTCGGAAACACAAGTTCCGGACAGTATACGCCCACGAATCTCGGTCGACTATGCTGACGGCTTTTCTGTTGAATATCTTTCCGACAGAAAAAGGCTGGTAACCATTCAGGACCCACAAAGACAGAATGGTGATGTATATAAACTTGCATTTATTGACAGGGGAACAGACAGAACAGGTATTCCGGAAGATTATTCAGTAATAGAAGTACCAGTCAGGAAGAGTATTTGCATGACTTCACTTCAATTGTCAAACTTCATAAAACTCGATGCACTTGATTTTGTGACAGGAGTTACAAGTACTAATCATTTGTTTAATACCGAAGTTGCCGACAGACTGAAAGAGGGTAAGATAATAAGAATAGGAATTGAAGGCAATTTCGATAATGAGGCCATAATGGTTGCCCAGCCTGACTTGATTCTTATATCACCTTTCAAGCGCGGAGGCTTTGATGCCTTGAAGGAGGTAGGAATACCTCTTGTACCTCATCTCGGATATAAGGAAATGACACCATTGGGACAGGCCGAATGGATAAAGTTTGTGGCTATTCTGACTGCCCAGGAGGAAAAGGCAAACAAATTGTTCAAGGCTATTGCAGACAGATATAATGAACTTGTAGCCAAGGCTTCGGCTGTAAAGGTAAAACCAGAAGTTTTCAGCGGAGAGATGCGTGGAGGCAACTGGTATGCCGTGGGTGGAAAGAGTTTCCTTGCCCGTTTGTTTAAGGATGCAGGTGCAGAGTATTTTCTGAAGGAAGACACCCGTTCGGGAGGAGTTAATCTTGATTACGAAACTGTTTACAGCAAGGCTGCTGATGCTGACTTCTGGCGCATAGTAAACAGTTATCAGGGTGATTTCGATTATGATGCTCTGGCTGGGTCGGACAACAGATATACTGATTTTAAGGCGTTCAGGGACAGGAAAATTATTTACTGCAATATGAGACTTAAACCTTTTTATGAGAGTATGCCTGTAGAACCGGAAATAGTACTTGCCGATTTAATAAGGATATTCCATCCGGATTTGTTGCCCGACTATAGTCCGAAGTATTATGAACTTCTGGAAGACAAGAAGGCAGTAGACAAAAATGCTGGAAGAAATTAAGAAGATGTTAATGAGAATTTAAGTAGAAGTTGATAAGAAATTAATAAGTAATCATCATTAAGATAAAAGAAATATTGTAGAAATAATGAGACGTCACGTAGGGTGCTATATGCTTTTGATTTTAGTGCTGATATTCCTCTTGTTTTCGCTGAATCTTATAGTTGGTTCTGTAAATATTCCTTTCCGTGCAGTGATAGGTACTCTTTTTGGAACAGAAACAGAGTCGGTTATATGGGAGAATATTATATGGAAGTCGCGTTTTCCTCAGGCTCTGACTGCTCTTGTGGCAGGGGCCGGATTGTCAGTAAGCGGACTTCAGATGCAGACTGTTTTCCATAATCCGCTGGCTGGCCCGTCTGTGCTGGGAATAAGTTCCGGAGCAAGCCTGGGTGTTGCCTTTGTATTGCTTCTTTCGGGAAGTATTGGCGGTGTGGCCATGAGTAATATCGGAGTAGCCGGAGAAATAGCGCTGACTCTTGCTGCCATAGTTGGAGCACTCTCGGTCATGGCACTGATAGTATTTGTATCGCAGAAGGTAAAGGGAAATGTTACCTTACTTATTATAGGTGTTATGATAGGATATGTTGCAAATGCCGTGATAGGCGTTCTGAAATATTTCAGCGTGGAAGAAGATATCAGGGCATATGTTATATGGGGATTGGGCAGTTTTGCACGTGTGTCGGGCAATCATGTTTCTGTGTTTGCCATTATTATGGCAATCCTTATTCCTCTGTCATTTCTTTCTATAAAGACTATGAATCTGCTTCTCCTGGGAGAATCGTATGCACAGAATTTAGGGTTGAACATAAAGCGCGCACGATTGTTGGTTATTAGCAGTGCAGGTGTGCTTACAGCCATTGTAACAGCATATTGCGGACCTATTGTATTTCTTGGCCTTGCTGTACCACATCTGTGCAGGGGCTTGTTCCGGACATCCGATCACAGGGTTCTTATGCCCGCCTCAATGCTTGTAGGTGCCGCCTTGGCACTGGTGTGTAATCTCATAGCACGAATGCCCGGATTCGAGGGCGTATTGCCGGTCAACTCGGTTACAGCTCTCATAGGTGCGCCGGTTGTAATGTCGGTATTGTTCAATAAACGTAAGTCTGATATACAGGAATAACAAAAATCTCACGGAAATCACGGTAACAATGAAGAAAAAAGCGGTAATTAAGTTGTGTGGGCTGTCGACTGGCTACAGGGTTAAAAATGGGAATAAGATTGTAGCATCAGATATCAGTACTGAGATTCTGGGCGGAGAGCTGACTTGTCTGCTTGGTGCCAACGGTGCCGGAAAGTCTACTTTATTGCGCACTCTTTCTGGTTTTATCCCACCTGTAAGCGGAGACATATTAATCAACGGTCGCAGTCTCGGAAGTTATACATCAGCCGAGATGTCGCGCATACTTAGTGTTGTACTCACAGAAAGGTGCGAAATCCGTAATATGTCGGTTGAGGAACTGGTGGGCATGGGAAGAAGTCCTTATACCGGTTTCTGGGGAAGATTAAGCAAAACAGACATGGAGATTGTAAGCCAGTCTCTGTCTATGGTAGGTATTCTTGAGCTCAGGCACAGAATGGTTCATACCCTGAGCGACGGCGAACGCCAGAAGGTAATGATAGCAAAGGCTCTCACACAACAGACTCCGATAATATTTCTTGACGAGCCTACTGCTTTTCTTGACTATCCGAGCAAGGTTGAAATAATGCAACTTCTTCATGGCATTTCAAGAGAAACGGGTAAGACTATTTTCCTGTCAACCCACGATCTTGAGCTCGCCCTTCAGATAGCCGACAGACTTTGGCTTATGGATAGAAACAACGGGGTAGTGTCAGGTACTCCTGAAGATCTTTCCATGGATGGAACATTGGGAAGTTTTTTCTCTCATAAGGATATTACTTTTGATATAGAACAAGGGCTGTTCAGAATAACCAATTCATGCAACAGAAGTATTATGGTGAAGGGGGAAGGTGTGCCATATAAGATGCTTTGCAAGGCACTGCAGAGAAATGGCATTATGGTTAGGGAAAACGCTGTCTCTGGAGTAGTGACTATGCCTTCTTCTGCTTCTTCTACTTCTTCTTCTGCTGTTGCTGCTTCTTTCTTTGATGATGAGGCGGAATATATAGAAGCAATTTCCTCCAATGATTATCCTAACGGTTATCAGCTTATTTCTGAAGGTAAATGCAGAAAGAAATTTGCTTCTATAGATGAGGTGCTTGAATGGGTGGTTTAGATGTGAGGGCTGGCCTTATCTGAATTACATGTTTCCATGTCTTAAAACATACACTTTTAGGTTATGGAATGACTTACATGTATCTTATGATATATCCGCTCTTATATTTCCTTCATCGTCTATGAGAAGTAGCCTTAACCGGAAGAAAGAGTCACTTGGAAAAGAATCAGAGTCCGCTTCGTTTGATTTACCGCCGGAACGTATGGATTTCAGATATTCCATACAGAAAGATATGCATTGTGAATGACACAGTCTTGCTATTCTGTCGAAGAAAATCATACCATCACCTGTATTCAGATTTTTCCACAGTTCGTTGGCTAAAGTGATATCATCTATAATATCCGCTGCTGATTTGCTGCACCCTGCTTCGTATGCTATACGTTTCAGAAACTCTTTGTCCATTACCACTTTCTTGCTGTGTGTGTCAAGATTTCCTGCTGCAAGCTTTACAGCTTTCCCAATCATTATTCCCAATACTATTTCTGAGAACTCCAGTTCTGTTCCTATTTTAAGGGTCTCGCCTATAAAATTGCCGAAATGAATGAAAGCCTGTGGCGGAAGTTCGGGATACAGTCTTTTTACATATTTCTCACTCTTGGCTCCGGAATTGATAATAATCTTTTTAATATTTAGTGCCTTAGCTACTTCTGCTTCTCTCCTTATGGCATCAACAAAGGCTTCGGATGAGAATGGACGCACTATTCCTGATGTACCGATTATGGATATGCCTCCCTCTATGCCAAGTTTGGGATTGAATGTCTTTTTTGCAAGTTCCTTACCGTCGGGCACGCATATAGTTACATTTATTCCTCCTTTATACAGTTTCTGTATTTCGTCTGTTATCATCTTTCTTGGTGTGGCATTAATGGCAGGTTCGCCCACAGGAATGCCCAGTCCGGGCAGGGTAACCTTACCTACGCCTTCTCCTTGAAGAAAATGTATTTCATCATCATCACAAAAACTTACAGTCGACTGTATGATATGTCCGTGAGTTACATCCGGGTCATCTCCCGCGTCTTTTATCACACTTGCGGTGGCTTTGTCACCTGAGTTCTCTATCGAATGGATTTTCATTCTCATTTCCTCTCTGTCGGGAAGTGTAAACGAGACTTCACTGCCAACTTCCTTGCCCAAGAGGGAGAGAAGAGCAGCTTTTGTGGCGGCAGTGGCACAAGAGCCTGTTGTATAACCGCTACGAAGATGAAAGAAGTCAGGCAAGAGATATTCTATAGCTTTGCGTAGTCCGTGTTTGCCGGTTACTGTTATGAAATTTTCGGGAAGTTTGGGACGTTTAACAACAAATAGTGGTATTCCGGCGTTTCTGCATGCCGATTGTTTTTCTTCATATCCGCCTGTTATACCGCTTTCTTTTGTTATCACTGCATCGGGTGAAAATTCTTCAATCAACTGGCTTACTGAACGTCCGTCGTCATAGACCAGAAGGTCTGATATTGGGAAACCGTTTTTTGCTGCCAAATCATACGATTGCTTTCTGTCAAGAATCCTGAAGAAACATTTGTGTGAAGAATCCTTCCAGTAGCCTGACAGCTTTTCTATGGTCTGCACTCCGGTAAGAGCCAGCAGTTTCTTGATTCCATATTGGCGCAACTTGTCTACAGCATCGTTATAGTCGTTGCATATTACTTCATTGCTTGTGGCAGAAGGATATTCTCTTTCGAACCGTATTACGGGAATGTCACATATTTCTGAAGTTTCTGCTACAGTGGCATGAAGCTGTATGGCAAAAGGATGGGCTGCATCGACAAGCAGTGATATGGAGTTCGACTTGCAGAAACTGCACATTTCTTCAGTATTCATACCTCCAGTAACTCTTATACCGTATCTGGTATCTATTGACTGCTCGTTGCCACGAGTTGAATAATAGTAAGTTTTTCCTTCTGTATCGATGGTCTCGGCACATATCCGTCCTTCGGTTGTTCCACCCAATATTAAAATCATGGTATGATGCTTTCTGTTGTAATTTATTGTTTTATGATGCCTAAGATATCTAAGATTCCTAAGATGTCTGTGATATCTTTCTCGGTTATAACATACAGTCTGTCTGTATTATACGGTGTTGGTTGTTCAGAACCGAATAACAGGACAGACTGTGTGGTTTTTGTAGTCTTCTAATTTTTTATCTGGAAATTTACTTTCTGAACAGATGCTTGAACTCAGAAGCATAAAGTCGTGACAAGCCTTCACGGTTGTCTATGGCTTTGCTTACAACGAGTAAGGTTGTAAGTCTGAGATTATTGTCCCTTACCAGACGTGTAAGTTCATTTAATGTTCCTCTGAAAATCTTTTCATCTTTCCATGTGAGCTTGTGACAAACTGCAACAGGAGTTTCCGGTGGATAGACCTGCAACAGTTCGGATTGAACTTTCTCAACAATATCAGTACTTAAATAAATACACATGGTACTCTGCGACTGTGCCAGCTTGTGCAACTGTTCTCTTTCAGGCATAGGGGTTCTTCCTTCTCCACGGGTAAGGATTATGGTCTGTACCTCTTCGGGAATGGTAAACTGTGAGCGCAGTGCGGCGGCGGCAGCCTGGAAAGCTGAAATTCCCGGAGTGATGTGGTAACTCATGTTGTATCTGTCGAAATATGCCATTTGCTCCTGTATAGCTCCATAAATGCATGGGTCGCCGGTGTGAAGGCGGGCTATGAGCAGACCTTTATCGTAGAATGATTTCATCAGACTGAACTGCTCTTCGAGGTCCATCGAAGCAGAACTTCTTACCGTAGCTCCTTTCTTTGCATAATATGTCAGTTCTACCGGAACAAGGCTGCCTGCATATAGAATAAGGTCGGCTTTCTGCAAGAAATGTTTTCCTCTTACCGATACGAGTTCTGGATCGCCCGGACCGGCACCAATAATCTCAATATGTCCGTGACGGCCTGCTTCGCGGTCTATTGCCACAGCATAGGTAAGCTGGTCTTCTTTTGATATGGCTACTTTCTGTTTCTCTACAACTAAGTTGCCGTAGTTGCTTGCCTTGATGGATGTACTTTCTGCTACCCCGTACACACCTGTTACCTGAAAGGCCTTTTCTGAAGGATTGGGAACTGCTATGTCTTTCAGCTCATCGGCTTTATAAATGTTTATTCCAACTCCGAATTTGTTGGCCACTTCATGTATAAGTGGTTCATCTTTCTTTAAGTCGATAGTGCTTATTGACTTGACTGATTTATATGAGACTCCTTTTTCCTTTAGAAGATTTATCAGCATATCGGGCACCCCGTTGGATATACAGTTCTTTTTGCATCCTATTCCTATGTTCAGGACTTTCGGGCGATAGTATAATACTGGAGTTGTATTGAAATTATAGTAATAAGGCGTTACCGCAATTACCAGTTCGAACAGAGGCTTTGAATCCGGTTCCGGTGTGTTTTTTTTCTGAAAATCGTAGAAAGAATAGAATACCTCTACATGTGACGGTAAGGTTCTTTCAAGATATTCAGTGCCATTATCTCTTATGTCGAGTATTACAGCAGTAGGCCTTTCTGCCACAAAGAGGGAAATAACCTTGTTCATGCTTGATTTTTCGGGTGCTGTATTCCCATATGAAGAGGTGTTTTCAATTTGCGCAACAGGTTCTGCTTCCCATCCGAATTTTCTTCCTATTGTATCCAGTCCCCATAGATTCTTTATGTCGCTTTGGGTGGTGATGACAGGTTCTGCACCTATGATTCTTGAGATTCTTTCAGAAAGCTGGTTGGCTCCGCCTACATGTCCAGATATAACTGGGATTACATATATTCCCAGGCAGTCTATACACACTACAGCCGGATCGGTGTATTTATCTTTCAGGTATGGTGAGATAAGTCTTACGCATATTCCCATTGCACCTATGAAGATAATTCCGTTCTTTTCATTGAACGCTTTTTCTATGGCCGATTGGAGGGAGTATGTCTCTTCGTTGTTTTTTTTTGTATAAATTTCTGCATCCGGTATTTCGCTTGCAATTCTTCTGGCGATTGTTATTCCTTCTTCTGATACCGGAATTATTGATATGTTGTTCATTTTCTTTATTGTTATATCGTTTGTCGAAATGTTTTTTTAGATTCAGATATTTTAATTCAGATGTAGTGAGATTTTCTTTTATGGAGGCTGTTTGTCAAGAATGTATCTTCCAGGATGTACTGTCAGTCTAATCTTGCTTCGGCCTGAACTTTTGTCTGTCTGGATTTTCATCAGTCTAAACTTGCCTGAAGAATCTCTATCGGGTTGAAGTTGTCGACCGTCATTCTGATATGCCTGCATACCTTGCCTCCCGTTTCTTCTATACACTGAGTAAATCTGTTTTTACTTTCTTCAGAAACGGAATTGAAGACAATAATGCCTCCCGGTTTTAAGTGCCTTGATATAATTTGGATGACTTCTTTCATCTTTCCTCCATATCCACCTATGAAAACAGCATCAGGTTGGGGCAGACTATTAAGAAAATCATCCGATAAGCTTGTGAAATCGGATATATAGGGATTTATTCCCAAAGCGCCGAACTTGCGGCTGTTGTCATGCATAAGCTTTCGTCCTTCTTCTCTTATTTCAAATGATGCTATATCCAAATGAGGGGACTGGAGTTTCGCTTCAATGGAAACAGAACCGGTACAGAAACCTATATCCCATAGAACAGTTTTGCTGTACAGTTCCAGCATTGAGAGGGTACATATTCTTATAGGCATCTTGGTTATCATTCCCGGACGCCCTTCAAGTATGCTGAAATCGGAGTCTGGTATACCGAATTTTATTTCTCTTCTGTATGTCTGTTCCAGGAGCAGGCAGTTGGGCATTCTGAAGTCTTTATCTGAAGCTTCTTTAAGGGAAAGGGTTACAACTGACTCGTTTTCTTTATTGCCCAATAATTCCCCTACATGCATTATGTAGTTGTCGTATCCGTAATCGAGCAGTAATCTGGCTATATCCGAAGGTTTATGATTTTTGTCGGTAAGTACGCCAATCAGTTTCTCATTTTTTATTACGGCTTCATAAAATGCATTCCATTCACGGCCCACAAGCGATACACATCTCATATCGTGGTATGGCATATTGAGCCTGTGCGACAGCATTTGCAGTGAGTTGAACCATGGATATACTTTTAATGTGGCTTCGGGGAGTCTTTTCTTTATTGTGTTGGCAAAGCCGAAAAACAGAGGATCGCCCGATGCTATTACAATTATGTCTTCATACTTCTCGTATTGTCTGAAAACATTGTCGAGGGGTACTTTTATATCTATCCATGTTGAGTCTTGCGGAAGAAGATGCGAGATGATTTCCTTGTGCCTCAGTCCTCCGGAAAAGACTTTCCCGTGGCTTATGATATTCATTATTTCCGGATGATAGAAATCCTCTCTGCAATCACTTATTCCTATAACCGTAAATTTTTGTTTCATGTGATGGCTTACTATATATTCTTTACTTTCGGGGTTTAGTATTATTGTTTTCTCTTTTGGCCGGATTTTATATTTTGTTCCGTATCTTAAACATCGCGTCCCGGCTTGAGCTGTTCTGCATCATCGAAACACAGAATGGCATTTGTAAGGGTTGCCGCAAGGTTGCTGCCTCCTTTACGACCTTCGACTATGATTTTAGGTATCTCTGTAAAAGGTTTTACCATATGTTTAGATTCGCATACGTGTACGAAACCTACCGGTGCGGCTATTATTCCGCAAGGATAGACTTTACTTTTGCATATAAGGGAACACAATTCCATAAGAGCAGTCGGGGCGTTGCCGAAAACGTAAAGTGCGTCAGGGTGTTCTGTGGCTGCAACTCTTATTCCGGCCTGTGAACGGGTAATGCCTTTTTCTGCTGCCATTTTAATGGCTCTTTCATCATTCAGGTAACACTTAACCTCTATTCCCATTCTTTGCAGCGCACCTTTTCTGATACCGGATGCAGCCATACTTACGTCGGTTACTATGGTTCTTACTTTACCGCTTTCAAGTGTGTGGAATATGTTTCTTACAGCATTCTCATCTGTGTACAGAATATCTTCCATGTCGAAATCGGCTGTGGTATGTATGGCATGCAGCAGTGCCCATTTCTTGTCGATAGGTATGTCGGGATTCTTTAATTCTTTTGATATAGTCTTGAAACTGTTTATCATGATGTTCTGGCCTATACCATTACTTTCGTCGTCTTTTTCTCTATAATATCCGCGTGGGGTAATGATATAGTTGCCAAATGTGTATGTCTGTGAATTGCCTATTATTATTACCGTAAACATGTCTACGTCTTCGGGATTGAATTCCGACAGTGTGGTAACGGTGATGTTCTCTTCTTCTCTGCCGGCCTGGCGTACAAAGCCTACTGGTGTGTCCGGTTTTCTGCTTTTCAGGAATATTTCCTTAAGACGGTAAAGTTGCCAGTATCTGTTTACGCTTTTGGGATTATAAATGGCGGTAACGAAATCGGCTTCTGCGGCTGCTGTGATTCTTTTTTCTATTACTTCCCATGATGTCATAAGGTCCGACAGTGATATTATACAGAAATCATGTCCTATTGGGGCACCTAAAAGTGATGCTGCTTTCTGGAATGCGCTTATTCCGGGGAGTACTTCAATTTCTACATCACTGTTGCGTTTTATTTTCATTTCATATATCAATGGGGCCATTCCATATATTCCGGCATCTCCGGAACTTATTACACAAACATTTTTACCTTCTTCTGCCAGTATGAAGGCTTGTTCTGCTCTCTGGCTCTCCCTTTTCATTCCTGTGTCTATGCACTCTGTTCCTTCTGATAGATATGGGGTAATGAACTGGAAATAATAATTGTAGCCTATAACAGCATCGCTGTGTCTGATTGCATCTATTACGGCCGGTGTTATGTCTTGTTCTGATCCAGGACCTATTCCTGCAACAATAATTTTACCGGCTGTTTTTTCACTGTTTATGTTTTGACTGGTTTCGGGAATCATCTTATTGTGCTTTTATGTTGTTGTAAGGATATTTTTTGTATTTTCTGATATCGTTTTTTATGTGGCTTTACCGTATAGTGCCCGGTATGGCTTGTTTTGTGTATCGTGACATTATGCGGTGAAATCGAGGTAAAGGTAGGAAAAAAATATGAAAAGCATAAATTCAACTTATATCTTTTTAAGTCCTTTTTTGTTTACAAAGTTGGTCAACTCGCAATAAACATATAATTTTGCTTCTATAAATATAAGGATTATAGATTTAATATATCGATTTTATAATTGTATGGAAAAAGGTTTGACTTTTACTGCCAACATAAAAGTGTGTAATGAAAATTCTGCACGTGTAATGGGCTCAGGCGATTTGGATGTGTTTGCAACTCCTGCTATGGTTGCACTGATGGAAAATGCTGCGATGAATGCTGTGGCTCCGGCTTTGCCTGATGGGTCTACTACTGTTGGCGCTTATATAGAAACTTCGCATGTGAAACCTTCCGGTATAGGTGAGAATGTATCAGCCAAGGCTGTACTTGATGAAATAGACGGAAGAAAGCTTACGTTCAGTATTACAGCTTCCGATTCGAAGGGAATCATAGGAGAGGCTAAACATGTGAGATATATAGTCGACAGAGAAAAATTCATGTCGAAACTTTAATCTGCTGTCTTATTCGTGCTGAATAGATCAGGCAGGATGTAATTGATAGATTCTTATGATTAGAAAACCTCAGTTTCTGATTGGGGCTGCAACTTCTGGCAGCGGAAAAACAACTTTTACAATGGGTTTGCTTTATGCTCTGAAGTCAAGGGGCATGAATGTGCAGCCTTTCAAGTGTGGCCCTGATTATATCGATACTCAATTTCATTCAGTGGCTTCAGGAAACATATCGGTCAATCTTGATACCTGGATGTCATCCGAAAGGCATGTTGCCGCTTTGTATGGCAGTTATGGTAAGGATGCCGATGTGTGTGTTATCGAAGGGGTAATGGGACTGTTCGACGGATATGATAAGATGAAGGGAAGCAGTGCGGATATAAGCAGACTGCTTGACATCCCTGTTATACTTGTTGTAAATGCCAAGTCTGTTGCATATTCTGTGGCTCCGCTTATTCATGGTTTTTCAACCTATCATCCTGGTGTCAGGATTGCAGGGGTGGTGTTCAACCAGGTGTCTTCTGCTTCACATTATAAGTTTCTTAAGGATGCCTGTTCGGATATTGATGTACCATGCCTTGGGTATCTGCCTAAGGATGACCGTCTGAAGGTACCTTCGAGACATCTTGGCCTTACGCTTATGGCTAAAAAGAATATTGAGGAAATAGCTTTTGCTGCAGCCGGACTCATTGAAGAGTATGTTGATATTGATTTGTTGCTGTCAGTTACAGACGTACCTTTTGTTCACGATGGAAACTTCCCGACAGGTTTTTCCGGGTTAAATATAAATACAGACACTGATGCAGGTGCCAACCGGCCTTTTAGAATTTCCGTAGCTTATGATGAAGCTTTCAATTTTGTATATCGTGCTAATATTGACCGTCTGAAGTGTATAGGTGATGTCCGGTATTTTAGTGTGCTTCATACTGAAGACCTTCCCGACTCTGATTTTGTCTATATTCCAGGAGGATATCCAGAACTGTTTGCTGAGCAGATATCACGAAACACTAAACTTTTATGTCAGTTGAAAGAGTTTTCTGATAGGGGAGGAAGGATATTTGCTGAATGTGGTGGATTTATGCTTCTTTCTGAATCTATAACCCTGTCGGATGGTATCAAGTATCCTATGGCCGGTGTTTTCCATATAGAGTGTACTATGGAAGGGGCTCGCTTGCATTTGGGATACAGACAGGCCGATTATCATGGTATCAGAATGAGGGGACATGAGTTTCATTATTCTAAAATCAGTACGAAAGTACCGCATTTGTCTGCTTCTGAATCTGATGGATTGGATTCATGTGGTAAAATGACTTCGGAGGTAATTCAGTATAATGCGCGTGGGGAGGCTACAGATACATCATTATTCAGGTATAAGAATACTTTGGCCGGATATACGCACTGGTACTGGGGGGAGACTGATTTAATGAGGTTGTACAGTTAGTATATTAGTATAGTAACAGTACACAAATTTGTTTCTGAATAAATATAACCTTGTTTACTAATAATAATCTTGTTATCGGAACTTTATTTTGTTTCGAATCATATTGATATAAAGAAAAATAACAGCATAATGGTAAGACGAATATATACAGGAACCGGAGATGACGGAACAACAGCCATACATGGCGGACACCGTGTTCCGAAGGATGATGTAAGGATAGAGGCTAATGGCTGTATGGATGAACTTAATTCTGTAATTGGCCTTATAAGAAGTTTGATTCCTGATTCTCATCCATGGCAGAAGAAACTGTTCAGGATACAGCAGGATACTATGGTTGTTATGAGCCGCATTGCTACTCCTTCTTCTGAGAGGGAGAAGAATCCTAATCCCCTTCCGGATGGAATGTCGAAATATTGCGAGAGTTGGATGGATGAGATGATGGAACAGCTTACGGATAATGGCTATTTTCTGTTGCCCGGGGGTACACCAGTGTCTGCCCAACTTCATATTGCCCGTACTATAGCACGCAGGGCCGAACGAAGATTATGGAGCCTGAACAGGAAGGATAAAGTGGAGGATGAGGTATTGAAGTTTGTCAACCGCCTGTCTGATTTGTTTTTTGTGATGGCGAGATATGAGATGCAACAGCAGAATTGGCCTGAAGAAAAATGGCAGTCTTTTGCATATAAGAGGAAAGCTAAAGCTTGCAATTCTGAAGTAAACTATAATGGAAACTGTAAAGTAAACTATAAAGGCAACACTGAAGGTAATTCTGACAGCAACTCTGATAGCGACACTGTAGAAACAACTCATGCCACCGAATGTAATCATTCTGCAGAATGTGAATGTAATGACGGTAAAGTCAGGAAGAAACTTCACCCTCTGATGCTTGCGGGTACGGGAAGTGATGTTGGAAAGAGTATTATTGCTACGGCTTTGTGCCGGATTTTCCTTCAGGATGGTTATACTCCTGCGCCATTCAAGGCTCAGAATATGGCTTTGAACTCTTATGCCACTCCCGATGGTCTTGAAATTGGCAGGGCACAGGCTGTACAGGCTGAGGCTGCAGGGATTCCATGTCATACAGATATGAATCCTTTATTGCTTAAACCTAATTCCAACTGTACTTCTCAGGTAGTGCTCAACGGCAAACCGGCGGGAAATCAGAGTGCTTATTCGTATTTCAGAAAGGAGGGCCGTGACGAGCTTCGTAAAGAGGTTAATTCGGCTTTCAGCAGACTTGCATCGAGATATAATCCTATAGTAATGGAGGGTGCAGGAAGCATTTCGGAAATAAATCTTCGAGATACAGATTTGGTGAATATGCCTATGGCTGCGTATGCCGGAGCGGATGTAATACTTGTTGCTGATATTGATCGAGGTGGAGTATTTGCGAGCGCATACGGCTCTATAGCTCTTCAAAGTGAGGAGGACAGGAAAAGAATTAAGGGTATAATCGTAAATAAGTTCAGAGGTGATATCCGATTGTTTGAATCGGGAATTACTATGATGGAGAAAATCTGTGGAGTTCCGGTTCTGGGTGTTGTGCCTTATTATAGTGATATTTATATAGAGGAAGAAGATTCAGTGGAACTGCGTAATAAGATAACTTCTTCTGCTGCCGGAAAAATCAATATTGCTGTAGTATTGTTGAGGCATATATCAAACTTTACAGACTTCAATATGCTTGAGAGAGACGAGCGTGTGAATCTTTATTATACTAATAATGTGGATGAAATAGCCAAAGCTGATATTATAATTGTTCCGGGAAGCAAGACCACAATAGATGACTTGTATGAGCTTCGCAGAAATGGAGCTGCACAGGCAGTTATAAGAGCTTATAAGAATGGTGCTACAGTTATGGGTATTTGTGGGGGGTATCAGATGATGGGACAGACAGTGAAGGATCCTTATGGCGTGGAAGGTGAAACTCTCCAATTGCCCGGACTTGGACTGTTGCCTGTGGAGACTGTAATGCAGGGTGACAAGATTACAAGACAAATGGATTTTGAATTTTTGCCAACAGGTAAGGCTGCCAAAGGTTATGAGATACACATGGGCAGAACAGCTTTGGTTGACGGTGCTCCTGAAACAGAGCATGTAGCGGTACTTTCTGATGGTACAAAAGAAGGATGTATGGTCGACCGAAAATGTTTTGGTACTTATCTTCATGGTATTCTTGATAACAGTACAGTTATAGAATGGCTTCTTGAACCTTATTTGGATAAAGTAAAAAACAGCAAGTCTTCTATAGCTGATATAGCATCATTTAAGGAAGAACAGTATGATAAGTTGGCCGACCATGTGAGAAAGCATCTGAATATGGACCTTCTATATAGCATCCTTTCCGACAAATAATGATATTTTTTCTGTAAAATTTAACCGACAATAATAGCTTGTTATAATGATAAACGGACACGGAGACGACTTATATAAATACGGTAAAATAAAGATAAACTTCAGCTCGAATGTTTATAATTATGTAGACCACAGTGGACTGTATGAGCATATCTGCTCCCATCTTGACTGTATTCGTTCATATCCTGAACCTCGGCCATATTCTCTTGAAAAGGCTTTGGCCGAGAAGCATGGCGTACCGGAAGATATGATTTGTTCAACCAACGGAGCTACTGAGGCAATATATCTTCTTGCTCAGGCTTATAGAGACAGTACTTCGGCTGTACTGGTTCCTACTTTCAGTGAATATGCCGATGCCTGCGCACTTAATTCGCATAGAATTATTAAATTCTATTCTCTTGATGCTATACCTTCGAATGCATCTGTTATTTGGATTTGTAATCCGAATAATCCAACCGGAGAGGCGTATGACAATGACAGAATTGAATCCCTTCTTGCCAGGTATCCTCAGAAGTTGTTTATTATTGATCAGTCTTATGAGGCTTTCACAGACAGGAATCTTATGTATGTGGCCGATTCGTTGCGTTATCCCAATATGGTTTTGCTTCATTCTATGACCAAATGCTATGCTGTACCGGGATTACGTTTGGGTTATGTCACTGCTCACAGTGAGATTATCTCACGTTTGCGCTCATTCGTCAAACCGTGGTCGGTAAATGCTCTTGCAGTGTCTTCCGGCTTGTATCTTATAAAACACAGTGCTGGTTATAAGCTCGACTTAGATAAGATTCTTGTTGAGAAAGATAGGGTAGCCAATGCTCTCAGTTCGCTCGGGGTTATGGAAGTGTGGCCTTCCGATACTCATTATATGCTTATAAAACTTCGTTTCGGAAAGGCTTCTTCTCTGAAAGAGTATCTTGCCGAATCGCATGGTATCCTTATCAGGGATGCTTCAAACTTTGACGGCCTTGATGAGAGTTATTTCCGCATAGCAGTACAGACACCGGAAGAGAACGATAAACTTATAAACGCAATAGGAGAGTGGTTATGCAAGATGTAGATGTAGTTTTAGTATATATAGTTCCTTTCATTATAGGCTTTATACTTGATAAAGTTTTGGGTGATCCGTTGTACCTCCCTCATCCGGTAGTGGGTTTTGGTAAGTTGATACACTTTTTTGAGAAGCGTCTTAATAAGGGCAGGAATATTAAGTTCAAGGGAGCTTTGACTTCCTTATTTCTTATATCTGCCGTGTTTGCATTGTCTTATCTGCTGGTTTATTTCTCATATCAGTTGTCGGTTGTATTGGGCATTATATTGTCAGGCATATTGGTGTTTTTCTGTCTTGCCGGAAAAACTCTTATAGATGAGGTGAGAATGGTTTTTCAGGCAGTCGACCGCTCCTTGGAAGAAGGAAGAAAGCAGGTAGGAAGAATTGTTGGCCGTGATACCTCCGAACTCTCGGCAGATGAAATCCGTACTGCTGCTCTCGAAACTCTTGCAGAAAACCTTAGCGATGGAGTTATAGCACCCATGTTCTGGTTCGCTATAGCGGGAGTTCCAGGTATGCTTGCTTATAAAATGGTAAATACACTTGATTCTATGATTGGATATAAAAATGAAAGATACAGGCAGTTTGGCTGTTGGGCTGCTCATATAGACGACATAGCAAATTATATACCTTCAAGAATAACAGCCCTGCTTATGGTTGTTGCGTCTGGCCGTCTGTCCCTTCTTGGTTTTGTTGCCCGATACGGCAAGTGTCATGCAAGTCCTAACTCCGGTTATCCGGAATCTGCCCTGGCCGGTATACTCAACTGCAGATTTGGCGGTCCTCATTCTTATTTCGGCGAGATAGTATACAAGCCATATATAGGATATAATGATAGGGAACTGACCACAAACGATATGTACGTATCTGTAAAAATAAACCGGATAGCAGAATATATTATGGTTGTTCTGGTATGTTTCTTTCAATATACTTTATTCTGATATCTTTATTCTGATATAAATTCATTCGGTATTGATATAAAAAAGAGAGGGAACAGGAAATGAAACCTGTTTCCTCTCTCTTTAATAATGAAGAATTCAGTTAGAAAATAAAATCAATTTAAAATCAATTTCATTATTTAATTTCGAACTCCTCCTTCATATCTATTTCTTCTCCAAATACATCGTAGAATTTGTATTGAAGCATAGCAAGATTCTGATTTGGAATCACCTTAATGCCGAATCCGAATTTCATCTGCCATTTTCTTTTCAGAGAAACAATTCCCTGATTAACGTATGCAGCTACATAAGGATGAATATGCAACGTAAATTTCTTCACTTTCAACTTGTTGACCAGATAGTCTAATTTACTTTCAAGTGTATCTGTGAAAAGAATTGAAGGCTTGATCTTTCCCTTGCCGAAACATACCGGACATTCCTCATCGGTATTAACATCCATTGCAGGACGTACCCTTTGTCGGGTTATCTGCATAAGGCCGAATTTGCTTAAAGGCAGGATGTTGTGCTTTGCTCTATCTTTCTGCATGTTCTGACACATACGTTCATAGAGCTTTTGTCTGTTCTCGGCAAGATTCATATCAATAAAGTCGACAACAATAATACCTCCCATATCTCTTAATCTCAACTGGCGTGCAAGCTCGTCGGCTGCGCCTAAGTTTACATCAAGGGCATTCGCTTCCTGGCCGTTGGCCGATTTGGAACGGTTTCCACTGTTAACGTCCACCACATGAAGCGCTTCAGTATGTTCAATAATAAGATAAGCCCCACTTTTGTAAGATACGGTCTTACCAAAAGAAGATTTGATTTGCTTGGTAATGGCAAAGTTGTCGAAAATAGGAAGCTGACCTTTGTAGAGCTTTACAATGTTCTCGCGTTCGGGAGCAATAAGCGCTACATAATCTTTTACTTCATTGTAAACAGCCTCGTCGTTTACATAAATATTTTCGTAAGAAGGATTAAACAAGTCGCGCAACATGGCTACAGTACGGCTTGTCTCTTCATATACCAATGTGGGCAGTTTAGTAGCTTTCTGCACCTTAGTTATGGTCTCTTCCCAATGTTTAAGCAATACCTTCAGTTCTGAATCGAGTTCGGCTACTCTTTTGCCCTCTGCCACAGTTCTTACAATAACTCCGAAGTTTTTAGGCTTGATACTTTGCAGAAGTTGCTTGAGGCGTGCCCTTTCTTCACTCGACTTGATTTTTTGAGAGACCGAAACTTTATCGTTGAAAGGTATTAGAACCAAATATCTTCCGGCAAAAGAAAGTTCGCATGTAAGTCGCGGACCTTTTGTTGATATAGGCTCTTTTACAATCTGTACTATAACTTCCTGTCCTTGTTGCAGTACATTTGTGATTGTACCGTCTTTATCGATGTCAGGAAGTGTGTTTGCTTTTGTGATTGGATAAAGCTTTTTACGGTCACTGATAACTTGCTTAAGATACTTCTGATAAGAATGAAACTGAGGTCCCAAGTCCAAGTAGTGAAGGAAAGCGTCTTTTTCGAAGCCTACATCTACGAAGCAGGCATTAAGTCCGGGCATGAGTTTCTTTACCTTACCCACGTACATATTGCCCACCGAGAAGGACAGATTTCTTTCCTCTTTCTGAAACTCCACTAAGTTTTTGTCCTCAAGAAGGGCTATGGAGATGTTTTGTGGCTGTACGTCAACAACTAATTCGCTTGTCACTTTTACTTGGTTTTGTTGGTTATGATTAATTTCTTTTCAGATTCATAGAAGTTGTTTAAATCTTATTCGTTTCTTTTTTACAGATAACTGCTTTTTGATAAAACTCAATAAACATGTGCGGATAAAATCTAAACAGCTTCTTACTTAAGACAAAGAACAAACATGCAAGACTTTTGAGAAGTACATGCAAGTTTGTTCTTTATTGAAGTCGGACAGACTAACAATTATTTTTTGCTTTTATGTCTGTTCTTTCTTAGTCTTTTTTTACGCTTGTGAGTAGACATTTTATGTCTTTTTCTTTTCTTTCCGCTTGGCATAGCTTTAAAAAATTATAGGGTTAATACTAAATGTTATTTATTCCTTTACTGAAAGTGTAAAAGTCTTTGCTGGTTTGAACATCGGAATGTTGTGTTCCGGGATAATGATTGTCGTATTTTTTGAGATGTTACGAGCTGTTTTCTGTGCTCTTCTCTTTACTACGAAGCTACCGAAACCTCTAAGGTATACGTTCTCTTCTTTTGACAATGATTCTTTTACTGAACCCATAAACGCTTCCAGAGTTGTCAGTACTGTGCTTTTGTCAATACCTGTCTTTTTTGAGATTTCGTTTACGATATCTGCTTTAGTCATTTCGCTAATAATTATTGTGTTATACGTTATCTAATTTTTTGGACTGCAAATATATAGCTTTTCTCGTACTTAAAGAAATTTATTTGATACATTTTTGCAAAAAAAATGCGAAAAACAGACATTTTGGGGTGTTTGTAATACTTTTATGCTACTATATTGTTGTTTCCTGTGTCTTGAAAATATAGCTTTATCAGACTCCGATATCAGTTGACATGGGCTGTATATCCTATATTATAAATATGTGATGTGATATGTTAAATATATGGTTTTTAACATTAATTATGTTCAAAAATGTGCAAAATAACATGTCCTACTGGTTATTAATATTGGAATGATATTGAAGTTCATGCAACTGTACTGAAGCTGTTAAATTATTCGGTCCGGGTCCGGAAGTTTTATAAAATTGATTCAGCTTGCTTGATTTCTCAATTTTTTTCTTTAATTTTGAACCCAAATAAAACAAACTAAAATTATGTCATTGAATAAAGTACAACTTATTGGTAATGTAGGAAGAGATCCTGATGTAAGATATTTGGATAATGGTATTGCAGTGGCCAGCTTCCCTTTGGCTACTACAGACCGTGCATATACTCTCGCTAACGGTACCCAGGTACCTGAACGTACAGAATGGCACAATATCGTATTGTGGCGCGGTCTTGCCGAAACAGCCGAGAAATATGTCCGTAAGGGTGACAAACTTTATATTGAAGGTAAGCTCCGCACTCGTTCTTATGATGACCAGAACGGTGTAAAAAGATACATTGTGGAAATATTCGGCGATAATATGGAGATGCTTACCTCTCGTCAGTCGCAGAATAATCCACAACAGCCAGTAGCTGCTTCTGCACAGCAGTCTTTTATGCAGAATCAAGGTATGTCTCAACCGCAGCAGACTTCGTCTGTTCAATCTCAACAGATACAATCGTCTGATTCGGATGACTTACCGTTTTAATTCTATTGTTTAACTTAATTTTTATTCCTTGGACCCGGATTCGTATTTATGCCGTTTGGCAGATTTATTTAGCGGTATAACCGTTGTAGCTCCCGATGCCGGAGCTTTAGTAGCTTTGATTTTAGCTATCTTTTTGTTGTATGCTTCAGGTTTTGTCTCGGCTTCTGAAATTGCTTTCTTTTCACTTTCGCCGGCAGAACTTAGCGAGATAGAGGAAGAAGAACATAGAGGCGATATACGTATCAAGTCTCTATTGGCCGACTCGGAGCGCCTGTTGGCTACTATCCTTATATCAAATAACTTTGTGAACGTCATGATTATCATGCTGTTCAACTATTTTTTTGCTTCTGTTATAGATTTCGGAGGTTCGCGCGTTGTCGAATTCGTTTTAATGACAGTTGTGCTGACTTTCCTCCTTTTGCTTTTTGGCGAAATTATGCCAAAAATCTATTCTTCTCAAAATGCTTTGTATTTCAGTCGCAAGGCAGCACCTGTAATAAGTGTGTTGTCGAAGGTTTTCTGGCCAATCTCATCATTGCTGGTACGTTCAACTGTGATAATAAATAAGGTTGCACATAAACGTCCGCAAACTCTTTCGGTAGATGAATTGTCACAGGCTCTGGAGTTGACCGACAAAAATGAGATATCTGAAGAGAGCAATATGCTTGAAGGTATAATCAGATTTGGCGAGGAAACAGCCAAGGAAGTAATGACTTCAAGAATTGATATGGTAGATCTCGATTCGTCCACTCCTTTTACACAGGTTCTGAGATGTGTAGTAGATAACGGATATTCGCGTATACCTGTTTACGAAGACTCGAGAGACAACATTAAAGGTATTCTCTACATAAAAGACCTTCTTCCTTATCTTGAAAAGGGGGATGATTTCCAGTGGCAGAAACTTGTGCGCCCTGCTTTCTTTGTTCCTGAAACAAAAATGATTGACGACCTTTTAAGAGATTTCCAGGCCAATAAGGTTCACATAGCTATAGTGGTTGATGAGTTTGGCGGCACATCCGGACTTGTAACAATGGAAGATATCATAGAAGAGATTGTGGGTGAGATAAATGATGAGTATGATGAAGAAGAGAAAACATACGTCAAGCTTGCTGAGAATGCATTCATTTTCGAAGCCAAGACTCTTTTGTCCGATTTCTATAAAGTTATAAAGACAGATCCCGAAGTCTTTGAAGATGCTGCTGCCGATGCAGATACTGTAGCCGGACTTATTCTTTCGCTTAAGGGAGAGTTTCCAGCCTTGCATGAAGTAATAAATTATAGAAATTACAGGTTTGAAATCCTCGAAATGGACGCACGCAGAATCCTGAAGGTTAAGGTTGTTATAGGTCCGGAGGATGCTGAACAAAAAGAATAGTCTGTAAGCTATTCTTTTTGTCATTATATTAATTGTTATTCTTTAAATTGTTATTCTTGGTATTCGTAATTGTTGCGATGCATCTGAAAACTTTACAATAAAGTATCTGTATAAGTATGCCTATATTAAAAAAGTGGAATAGCGGTGACTCTATTTTGGGAATATGGAAGATTGAAGAAACTATAGAAGAATTAAGATCATTACTGACTGATGCTTCATGCGATGACTCCGTATGGCTTAATTATAAATCCTCTTCAAGACAGGCTGAATATCTTACTGCAAGGGTTTTGCTTAAGGAATTATGTGGTATGGAGCATAATATTCAGCATAATTTGTCCGGGAAGCCTTTTCTGTCGGATGGCAGTTACAATATTAGTATATCCCATACAAGAGGATATGTGGCCTTGGCTCTTAATCCCAATAAGGAAATAGGTATAGATATTGAATATTTCTCAGACAGAGTCCTTAAGATAGAATCACGTTTTGTACGTAAGGATGAATTTCCAAATTCACGTGTTGATGTGAATTTGGAAATGTGTGCAGATATGTGTGCAGATATGTGTGCATATTCCATTACAAATATCAGAATTTGCAGACTTCTCCTTATTTGGTCGGGAAAAGAAACCCTCTTTAAGGTATTAAACTCAAGTGAGGTGGATTTTCTGGAGCATCTTAGGATTTTTCCTTTTGAAATTGTTTCCGGAACAGGAGTCATGAATGCAAAGGAATACAAAACTCCTGCACAGAAAGATTATACTGTAAATTATATTTTGAACAGTGATTTTGTACTTACGTATTGTGTTACAGATTTTATTTCTGGAGAGTAAATACAAATTCAAGTCCGCCATTAGGAGCATTCTTCGCAAAAATAGTTCCTCCGTGGAATACCACCGCATTCTTGACAATGGCAAGTCCAAGACCGGTTCCACCCATTTTTCTTGATCGTCCCTTGTCTACTCTGTAGAATCTCTCGAACAGTCTGTTGAGATGTTCTTCGGCCACACCTATACCGGTATCAGAGAAACTGAAATAATAGAAGTTCTCGTCCTCGCGGAAGCAGTTTATAGTAATTTGTATACCGGTTCCGGCATATGCTATGGCATTGTCTGTAAGATTCCTGAATATAGAGTATAATAATGAATGATTTCCGTTGACAATCAGTTTATCAGGAAGCAAATTAATAACCCTGATATCTTTTTCTTCAAGGCTCAGTGCCACCTCATTAATTATATTATTCACAATCTTGCTGAGGTCTACATTTTCTCTTTCCACCATATCCGGAGCTTCATCCATTCTTGTGAGTACAGATATATCTCTCAGCAGGGTAGTAAGCCTGTTGCTCTGCGCATAACTTCTTTCCAGGAACACTTTAGTATTTTCTGGTGAAATATTCGGATTGCTGAGTATTGTTTCAAGATAACCCTGAATACTGCTCACCGGAGTTTTAAGTTCGTGTGCAATGTTTTGAGTGAGCTGTCGTTTCAGTCTTGCCTGTTCTTCTTCCTGAGTAATGTCGTTTATGGAAATTTCAAATGAAAGATCCTGGAATATAATACATTCTATGGTAAACGAGCGTGCATTCTTGTTGAGATGCATACTTACTCTTTTCTCTTCTTTACTGTAGTTGCCTTCATTCTTTTTGAGAAAATAGGTAATCGGCTTCAGTTCAGGTATATTGAAAAGTTCTTCTGTAGAACCTAAATTCTGGTCAGATATATTGTTAATATACTGGGTAAACAGGTTGTTTACAATAATTTCTTTTCTTTCTTTAGTAAATACTCCAAGTCCCTCATGAGAAGTCTGAAGATGTGAAATCAACTTTTCCCTTTCGATATACAGAGCCTCTTTTGCACGGTGAAGTCTCTTGTATATTTTTATTATATGTTGCGAAATTTCACCAAGTTCATTCTTAGGAAAGGTCCTTAAGATATCCATATCTATAGGCTCGTTGCGGTCGGCTTTCATTGCAAACTGCTGAAGGTTGGTGATAGACATACCAAGTTTATGTGTAAATCTGTAGAAGATAACCAGCAGAACAAAGCATATGAAAACTGTAAACCATATATATCTTGAATCTGCTTTAAGATGTTCTATAAGACTCACATTATATGGAAGTGCAGAGCGTATGATTAATCTTTTCTTCGGATAATATTTGGCTGAGTAGAAAAACTCTTCTCCGTCGATACTCTCCGAAAGGCGGTTTATGGCATATCCGCTTCCGTACATAAGTGCGTCCTGTACTTCTTTTCTGGAAGAATGATTCTTAAAGTTGTTCCAGTCTTTGTTGGTACTGTCGAAAATCACTTTTCCTGAAGGAGTAATTAATGTAACACGCAGATTTGGCATCATGTGTGTGTCAACATAATGTTGTAATGTATCGGTATTGGTCATGTTGACATCTGTTATGAAACCATACAACTGGTTGTTGTAATTTTGCAGCTGTGTATTTAAAAGTTCTGTCTTGTAAACTTTTTCTCTTTGATACTGAAACAGCATAAAGCAAACGGCAAAAACCAGGAATAGGGAAATTACCGACAGAAATAGTCTCTGGCTGAAAGACAGAAATCTGAAATATAATTTAGTCATGATCTGTTGTATAAAATAAATGCGGGTAAAATGCGAATTAATAATATTACTCCGACATTAGTCAGAGTAATATTATATATAAAGGACATAGTAATATCGTTGAAATGATATATTATGAGAAATGTATAGATTTATAATGCTGTCTTATTTGATTTTCATCGAGATAATATTCAGCTGGAATCCAGCTTTCATTACGTTTTTCATCCAGCTACTCATTCACATTCGAAGCAGTAACCATATCCCAGTCGGGTAACAATATACTTACCGTAGTTTCCTATCTTCTTTCTTAGGCGTGTAATGTTAACGTCAATTGTACGGTCGAGTACATATACCTCATCCTGCCATACCTTGGCAAGAATATCTTCTCTTGAGAAAACTCTCCCCTGATTCTGAAGCAGTAACAGCAGTATTTCAAATTCCTTCTTTGTAAGTGCTATCTCTTCATTGTCAATCATTACTTTCTTTTTCAGCATATCTACTGTAAGCCCTTTGTAGTTGAGCTGTTCAGGCTCGTTTGACTGTACACTCGATGTGCGACGTATTACCGCCTTTACTCTTGCTATAACTTCTCGTAAAGAGAACGGCTTAGAGACATAGTCGTCGGCTCCAAGATTAAAACCGGTAAGAGTATCATTTTCCGTATCCTTTGCTGTGATGAAGATAATAGGAATATTTGCAGTTTCCTTATTCTTCTTAAGCATACTTGCCATTCTGAATCCTGAGATTTCTCCCATCATTACGTCAAGCAAAAGAACATTATATTTAGTAAGATCAAGTTTCAGAGCCTCTTCTGCAGAGTTGGCGGTATCTACAAGATACCCTTCCATCTCCAAGTTGAACTTTAGGATTTCGCACAAGTCTTCTTCATCATCTACGACCAAAATTCTGTAATCGTTCATACCGTTTCTTGTTTTTATTGTTTATACAAAAGTAAGTATTTAATAATTATGGTGCAAAGATGATGCTATATTATTTCGCTTATATGAAATAGATATTACAATTATATTACAATTCCGGTTTGGTGAATTCTCCGGCTATAGAACGTCCCATTTCATTGCGCACCTCTTTCGGTGAAAGGTCATGTCCAAGCAGGAACATCAACTTTGTGAGAACACTTTCCACAGTAGCATCGTAACCGCTTATAACCCCGGCATCGAGCAGATGTAATCCTGTTTCATATCTGCCCATCTCTACCATACCTGTCTGGCATTGTGAAATGTTCACTATAACCACACCTCTTTGGGTAGCTTCCTTAAGTAATTTTATAAACCATTCTTTCTGCGGAGCATTTCCCGAACCATATGTTTTCAGCACTACGGCCTTGATACCCGGAGTGTTCAGGGCATTCTTCACCAGACTTTCCTGTATGCCAGGGAAGATGGTAAGTATCATAACATTAGTATCGAAAACATAGTGAGGATGCATTCTTGCGTTTGGGTCTGCCTTTTTTATCTTGTCGTACTCATATTTGATATGAATGCCGGCAGTAGCCAAGGCAGGGTAGTTGTAAGAACGGAAAGCATTGAAGTTTTCGGCATTGATTTTTGTTGTTCTGTTTCCTCTTAGCAGATGATTTTCGAAGAAGATACATACTTCGGGAACAACAGCTGTGCCGTCGGGATGCTTTGCAGCAGCAATCTCTATTGAAGTTATAAGATTTTCCTTTCCGTCGGTTCTCAGAACACCGATAGGCAACTGACTTCCTGTTAGTATTACGGGTTTGTTGAGGTTTTCGAGCATGAAACTTAGAGCCGAAGCTGTATAAGCCATGGTATCTGTTCCGTGAAGAATTACAAATCCGTCGAAATTATCGTAATTGTAATCAATAATCTTTACAAGCTTGGCCCATAATGCTGGTTCCATATCAGATGAATCGATAGGAGGATTAAACTGATATGATGATATACGATAGTTGAATCTTTTCAATTCCGGAACATTTTCCTGAAGCTGGTCGAAGTTGAATGCTTCCAAAGCACCTGTCTCAGGATTTTCAATCATACCTATTGTACCACCTGTATAAATAAGCAAAACGGAAGGATAATCTGGTTTAATCATAATTCAAGTAAATCATTTTGTTGGCACGAAGTTAGGAAAATCTATGTACATACTAAAATTTATATATGTTTATTTTGCATACGGCAGTACTACATCTTACAGAGTGTTAGCAACCATACGTAGGCTGATACATAGAATGAGTGTACATTTGTATCGATTATCATATTGATAAAAGTTATATTGTAATACAAATGTACAAATCTTGTTACTGTTGCAAATTGTTATAAAAAATGTTATTTTCTTCCTTTTTGGATTTATATTTGCATTTTATACATAACTTGTCTTTTGAATGTAGTGTACTTTCCGTATGCCATGTATCCTAAATCTAGTACTTCCGGTGAAGAAAGGCAGCGATAAGATTAGTTCGTTTATTGGTTCAGTTTTTCCAGCATCAGGTCGGCAGCTTTCCCGGCATCACCATTTGTCTCTTTAAGAAGGTTTACGAACAGGCTGCCCACAATACATCCCGACGAGTATTTGGCCGCAGCCTCAAAAGTCGGTTTATTTGAGATTCCAAATCCTATCATTCTGTTATTGTTGAGCTTCATAGCGTCAATTCTTTTGAAATAATCCACCTTTGCCGAATTGAAATCTTTTTGTGTTCCCGTAACTGCTGCCGATGATACCATATATATAAATCCGCTTGTCTGACTGTCGATTTGTCGTATTCTTTCGTCTGATGTTTCGGGTGTTATAAGCATTATTACTTTTATGTTGTATTTTTGGGATATTGGTTTTACATTTTCCATATATTCGTTGAAAGGCAAGTCGGGAATTATTACTCCGTCTATGCCAATACGGTTGCAACAACTGAAAAATTCTTCAAGTCCATATTGGATGACAGGGTTGAGATATCCCATAAGGATAAGCGGAATAGATACTTTATTCCTGATACCATCGAGCTGTTTAAGCAACTTTCTCAGGCTCATTCCGTTTCTTATGGCTGTAGTTGCAGCTTCCTGTATGACAGGTCCGTCGGCCATAGGGTCGCTGAATGGAATACCTATTTCTATCATGTCTATACCCTTGTCCGACAATGTTGTGATAACTTCTGCTGTGTTGTCGGCCAAAGGAGCTCCTGCACAAAAATACACTGAAAGTATGTTACTGTTTTTCTGACTAAATAAATTGCTAATCCTGTCCATAGTTGTATTTGTTATTAAGTTTAATAGATTGTTATAGTTTCTGACTCTCAATTTTGGGAATGTAAGGCTAAAGTTTTAACTCTTATGTTGGTATATGCTGCATCACATACAGTCAGACATCCGTTTTTCTGAAATCTGTAATGAATTGTTTTAAAAGTTTGATGTCTTTAAGTCCGGGACTTGTCTCAAATCTGCTGTTAATGTCAATTCCTGCCCAATTCTCATGATTAAAACATTCAAGTTCTTCAAGCTTTTCGGGAGATATACCTCCGCTCAGAAGAAAAGGCGTTTTGCCACTGTATGATTTTATGATATTCCAATTGAAGGCTTTTCCCGAACCTCCGTATTCTCTGCATGATGTATCAAAAAGAAAATAATTGCATTTGCCCTCGTATGGAGCTGTAATAGAGTTTATGTAACTTGACTTTTCATCTGATAATGAAGTGTTCTCTACTGGAATGTGAAATACTTTGATCACGTCAAATCCTTTTTGTGTAAGTTCATTACAGATATCTGGTGATTCGGAGCCGTGTAACTGTATAATATTCAGCTTGTATTCATTGGCTTTACTTAGTATAAAATCCATACTTTGGTCAACAAATACTCCTGCTCGTTTGCAATAAACGGGCAAATATCCTGGAACTGATTCTACGTACCTTTGCGATTTCTCATAAAAGATGAATCCCATTATATCAGGTTTCAGTAAGTCTGCCTCTCTGATGTTCTCAGAATATTTCATACCGCAAACTTTTATCAGCAGATTCTTATTTTCAGTTGTATTTAATAATGTCATATCATTTATTATAGATTTAATCGGTACTTTAATTATTTGCGGTAAGTTTTTCTATTAACATGGCGAGACTTTGATGAGGAGAGTCGTTTCTCATAAAAGATTCACCCATAAGGAAACCATTGAAACCCACGGATTTCAGGCGGAGAATATCTTCTGCGTCCGATATACCGCTTTCAGAAATGAGAGGATATCCTTCGGGCAATTTCCTGATTAATCTAAAAGAATTTTCTATATCAGTATGAAAACTCCCCAAATTTCTGTTATTTATTCCTATGAGATCAATATTATCGGTAGTATCACCTCCCAGATATTCGAGTTCTTTCTCCGAATGAAGTTCGAGAAGAACTTCCAATCCAAGTTCGTGAGCTTTACGTGCCAAAGCTTTACATTCGTTTTTAGTGAGAGCAGCTGCAATAAGAAGAACGGCATCAGCATTTACTGCTTTAGCCTGATAAATCTGGTATTTGGATATAATGAAGTCTTTCCTCAGAACGGGTATATCGGTATTTTTTTTCGCTTCTATAAGATCTTTAATGTTTCCACCGAAGAATTTTTCATCTGTAAGTACTGAAATACCTGAGGCACCTGCTTTGGAATATCCTTCAATTACAGAAACAATATCTGCATCCTTGTTTATCCATCCTTTTGACGGTGAGCGCCTCTTGAACTCAGCAATGATTCCGGTAGGTGATGTAATGATTGATTTGCTCAGGCTTTTGTGCATTGGGTTATGCAAATCAATATTTTTTCCGGTGTTTATATCCTCGTCTCTGTTTGTTATTATATCTTCTAATTGCTGAATACTTATTACTTCCATCTGCAGTTCAATTTCTTTTCTTTTGTTGCTGATTATAGCAGACAGAATATCATCGTTCAGATTCTTTGTAGTATAATCCGGACAAGTGGTTGATGTAGCTCGTTTTATAGTCATAGTTGTATATTTTTATTGTTTAGAATTTATGCCATTACCATTTTTTCTTGTTATCAAAACTTAATGGATTGGTCTAACTGTTTATTTCTATGAATTTTTTGAGAGTCTTGAACGCCTTACCGCTATAGAGTGACTCTTTGGCTATTCCTATACAATCCTCTATAGATAGTTTGGGCTCTAAGGCCTGAATAGCAAATGACGCATTTATAAGAACACATTCTGTCTGTGCCTTTGTAGCTTTATTCTGTAAAACATTGTCGAATATGCAGGATGATTTGTGTACAGAATTCCCACCATATAATTCTTCTTGTGATGCAATATTGAAACCTATGTCAGACGGTTTGTAGATGGTTTCATACTGGTTGGTCATAACTTTAAACTCATCGGTAAGTGAAATCTCATCATATCCGTCGAGGTTGTTTACCACCACAAACCCTGTTCCTAAGGCTTGAAGTGTGTTTGTGTAAAGTCGCATAAGCTGCAGGTCGGCTACGCCCAATAACTGGTATGATGGTAGGGAAGGGTTTACCAGTGGTCCCAGTAGATTGAATATGCTTCTTATTCCCAACTCTTTTCTTACCGAAGCAACTGTTTTCATTGCAGGATTGAAAAGTGGTGCATGCATATATGCCATATTACATTCTTCTATTGACTGGCGTAACTTATCGTTACTGTCAGTAAATTTTACGCCATGCTGTTCCATGACATTGCTTGCACCACTTACGGATGTACTGCCGTAGTTGCCGTGCTTGGCTACATAATATCCTGCTCCGGCCACAACAAAACATGCGCATGTAGAGATATTGAATGTATTTTTGCCATCTCCACCGGTGCCCACAATGTCTATTGGTGAATAATCTTTCAGGTTGACATCTATTCTGGTACTCAGCAAGCCCTCACGGAATCCTATTAGTTCATCTACAGTTATGTTTCTCATCTGAAAGACAGTCAGGAGTGATGCTATCTGAGTGTTGTTGTATTTGCCGGAAGTTATGTTTGTCATAAGTTGTGCGGCTTCTGAACGGCTCAGCTCTTCATGATTGAAAAGCCTTTTAAGTATTTGTTTCATATTGTATTGTATTGCTTTTTTGTATTTTGTATTCTTTATTATATCTAATATTCTGTATTGTATCTTATATATCTCTTATATCATAATTATCTTTCTTTTCTTTATTGTATCTCTTTTTTATTTGTGCTCCAGCCAGTTCCTGATCATCTTTTTTCCATCCGGTGTGAGTACAGATTCGGGATGAAACTGTATACCGCACACATCATGATGTTTATGCTTAATAGCCATAATGTACCCTTCGTTACTTACGGCTGTTATTTCAAGGCATTCCGGTAAAGTTGCCGAATCTACAACCCATGAGTGGTATCTGCCAACTGCTATAACATCATCAAGACCATCGAATATATAGTTTTTGTTTAATATCCTTACTCTGCTCTGTATACCATGATAGACCTCTTTCAAGTTTATTAGTCTGCCGCCGAATGCCTCTGCTATGGCCTGTTCTCCAAGGCATACTCCGAGAATTGGTTTTTTTCCCGAATATGTTCGGATAACATCGAGTAGCAGTCCTGCCTCTTCGGGAATACCGGGGCCGGGCGAGAGGATGATTTTATCGAACTTTTCAAGATCTTCTATTTCAAACTTATCGTTTCTTAGTACTGTGACTTCCGAACCTAATTCTTTTACAAGGTGGCTGAGATTATATGTAAAAGAATCGTAATTGTCTATGATAACTGTTTTCATTGTTTTTTATAACTGTTTTCATTGTTGATATTTTTTTACAGTCTTTCGGCCAATAATATTGCTTTGCGCAGAGCACCTAACTTGTTGTTCACTTCCTGAAGTTCGTTTTCTATATTGCTTTTAGCTACTATTCCTCCTCCAGCCTGGAACCACAACTCATTGTTTCTGCTTACAAATGTTCTTATTGTGATGGCCTGGTTTATTGTTTCTCCGTCAATGCTTATAAAACCGATGCATCCTCCGTAAATACCTCTGTTGTGAGGTTCTGTCCTGCTGATTAGTTGCATTGCCTTAACCTTTGGAGCTCCGCTAAGTGTACCTGCCGGAAAAGTGTCTATAAATGTGCGTATTGTATTAGTCCCTTCATCGAGTGTACCGCGGACCCTGCTTACAAGATGTATGACATGACTGTAATATTGCGGCTCTTTATAGAACACCACCTGAGTGTTGTGGCAGTTTCTGCTCAAATCGTTTCTGGCAAGGTCAACGAGCATTACATGTTCTGCATTTTCTTTAGGGTCGTTGAGTAGGGCTTTTGCAGCTTCTTTGTCAGCTTCCTTGCTTCCGGTTCTTCGAGTGGTGCCGGCTATGGGATCAATACTTGCAGTACCTTCTTCCACCTTGCAGTGTGTTTCAGGTGATGAACCGAATATCCTGAATCCGCCGAAATCGAAATAGAAAAGATAAGGCGACGGATTTATGCTTCGGAGAGCGCGATACAGTTTGAAGTCATCGCCCGAATATTTCTGGATGAATCTTCTTGAAAGTACTATCTGGAACACATCTCCACGCATGCAGTGTGATATTCCTTGTCGGATATTTTCCCTGTGCTCATCATCGGTGAGTGTGCTGTATGTATCACCTATTGCCTTGAAACCGTATGCGGTATAGTTCCTGTTGTTTATGGCCTTTTCCACATCGTCAATTCTGCTCTGTTCCTCTGGCGACTGAAGTTCGAGTAATACCATTTCGCTTTTGAAGCCGTGGAATACTATTATGTATTTATAAAGAATATACATAATTTCGGGAGCATCGTTCCGGTTGTCAGTACTATCCTTGATATCAATGTCTTCAAAATATCTTACTGCATTAAATGTAGTATATCCGTACACTCCGCAGTATGATTTATATTCACCTTCCACATCAAAGGAATGAAGAAAACTGTTGATGCTTTTTTCTACATCTTCTTTGTTGCGAACTTCTGTTTCTATGGTCTTGCCGTCAGGGTATTGTGCGGTAGATATTCCATGATTGATGCTTATCGATGCTATAGGATTCAGACCTATGAATGATTTGTTGTTCTCAGCACCGTGATAATCAGAACTTTCCATCAATACACTTTGCGGAAAAAGGTCGCGTACTTTGAGATATGTGCCTACAGGAGTATGCAAATCTCCAAGTAGTGTCCTGTGGTTTATGGAGAAACTGTATTTATTGTTCTTACTATTCTTATTGTTTTTACTATTCTTCTTATTATTATTCTTATTGTTTTTGCAGGATGTATTATCATCATCCGACATTTTATCTCTATTGCTGTATCTGTATTCTGTATTCATGATTTATGCTATTAAATATTTATGTATCAGTGTTGTTGTCATTATATTTTATTGAATAGTTCTTATATGAACTTGAGGTAAGTATCAATATCCTTATCACCTCTTCCTGATACTGTAAGAACAACAATGTCTGTGGGCTTGAACTTGATTTTCTTCAGTGCGCCCAAAGCATGAGCCGATTCGAGTGCCGGAATTATACCTTCCAGTCTGGTGAGTTCGAATGCTGCTTTAATTGCTTCGTCATCGTTGATTGCAAAAACAGTTGCACGCTTTTGTTGTGCAAGATTTGCATGCATAGGCCCGATTCCCGGATAGTCGAGACCTGCAGAGATAGAGTAAGGTTCGAGTATCTGTCCGTCGGCATCCTGCATTACCAGTGTCTTGAATCCATGTATAATTCCAATCTTTCCTAAATTGATAGTTGCAGCCGACATTCCGCTTTCAACTCCCATGCCTCCTGCTTCAGCCAGAACAATCTTTACTCTTTCATCGTCAAGATAGTGATATATAGTTCCGGCAGCATTGCTTCCACCTCCTATACATGCCATAAGATAATCCGGATAGTCTCTGCCTTCCTGTTCCATAAGTTGTTTTTTGATTTCTTCGCTTATAACCGATTGCAGTCGTGCTACCATATCTGGATATGGGTGTGGTCCTACTGTGGAGCCAATGATATAGAAAGTATCTTCAGGATGACTGCACCAGTCGCGTATAGCTTCGTTTGTTGCATCCTTCAGAGTCATGTTTCCCGAAGTAACAGGTCGCACAGTGGCTCCAAGCATTTTCATTCTTTCCACATTCACGTGCTGTCTGTCGACGTCGGTTTTTCCCATGTATACTATACATTCCATTCCCATCAGGGCACATACGGTAGCTGTTGCCACACCATGCTGTCCGGCTCCTGTCTCCGCAATAATTCTTTTTTTACCCATTCTTTTTGCTATCAGAATCTGGCCGATAGCATTGTTTATTTTGTGTGCTCCGGTGTGATTCAAATCTTCTCTTTTAAGATAAATCTTGCATCCATATTCTTCGGATAGCCTTTTGGCATGGTATAGAGGAGAAGGACGGCCAACATAGTCGCGCAACAGTTGTGCAAACTCTTTCTTGAATCCTTCATCCTCCAGAACGGTTGAATATGCATTCTGCAACTCGCTTACACACTTGTGCAATATTTCAGGAATATATGCACCTCCAAATTCTCCGTAGTATCCTTCTTTGTTAATTTGATAAGATTTCATGATTATATATTTTTATTGTTGTTTTTATTTATTGTTGCTATTTGTAGTTTCTACTTGTTGTTAATATTCCTGTCTGATTTGTTGTTGCTTTTGTTGCCTTCGGGGAGTGATAAAAAACAAGGAGGGCTGTCGTAAAGTACGACAGCCCTCCTGTAGCTTATATCCTCAAATATTATTTATAATTGGTATATATACATACGACTGATCACCCTTACGACTTATGGAGTTGTAAGAGGCGCCACCAGAAGAATGTATTTACCAATGAATTTCTCATAAATTTCTATTGTTATATTATTTCTATTATTATTATTGGAATTTTAATCCGTTTCTTATTGTTAAACTGATTTCTCAATTCACTTTCTGGGTGCAAATGTATAGATTAAAATTTTAAATCCAAACAAAATGCACTTTTTTTAAAGAAAAAACTTCAAAAAAACATGAAATGTCGGTACACTTCAGACAAAAATCTGTATTCTTATATCTTCTTCAGTCTCCATTTTCCTTTATGAAGATATATGCTGCAGAATAATAGAAGGAATAAACCGTATACATGTTCCGAAGTCCAGCACCATGCCACATCAACTCTCATGACAAGGATAGTGACAGTTATGTATACTGCATATATGGCAAGAGTGCATAATTCAAGGATAAATGCCATTCTTGTATTTCCTGTACCCGAAACAGCCTGAAAATATATATTAGACGGGGCTATTAGTATGGTAGTTGTGCAAAATACCCATAAAGCAGGAATTGATGCTTCAATCAAATCGGGCATATCGGTATATATCCCAAGGACTACACGAGGAAACAGTGCAAAAAGAACACTGAGAGGGAGGACTATAGAAAAAGCCAGCTTTATGTGCTGATTTACGGTAGTTATTACTGACTCAGTTTTTCCTGCCCCAATCTGATTACTTACTAAAGAGCCGCATGTAGAAGCAAAAGCAGCTATTACCATAAATGTAATTCCTGAAATATTTCTTATTATGTTGGTTATAGCCAATGGACGCTCGCCCAGATGTTCTACATAAAGGAAAAATATAAACCATGTGGAAAGTGATATGAAATTCTGTATCATAGTCCATAGTGATATCCCGAGAATCTTCTTCAGCTTAACGGTGCTTATGCCACTGAACCTGTTTAATCCGTATTTCTTAGTGTCAATCCTTTTTATGGTATAAATGATAAAGAATATTAAAGACACAAGTTCGGCAAGAGAGGAACCTATGGCAGCTCCTGCAATGCCAAGAGCCGGAAAACCAAACTTACCGAAGATAAGAATATAATTGAAGATGACATTTGATACTACCATAACGAGGGAGTTTAATGTAAGAGTCTTGGTTTGAGTAGTACCAACGAAAAATGCTCTGAACATTACTCCTATAAATGAGAAGAAGAAACCGTATGCTCTCCAGTCTATATAGCTCTCGGCTGCAAGATATATGTTTTGAGAGGAAATAATCTTTGGCATTAGCCATGGTGTAATTATTTTTGTCAGGGTAAATGCTACTGTAGCAAGGAATATCATAAAATATACTCCCTGATAAAATATATCTCCTATCTCTCTGAATTTCTTTTCTCCGTTTCTTCTTGCCATAAGTATTTGTGAACCTATGCTGAACCCGAATCCTATCATAAAGATGGATATATAATATACACCCGCAATGGCCGATGCTCCTAACTCTATTTCTCCCACACGTCCGAGGAATGCGGTATCTGTCATTCCTATGGCATGTTCCATAATCAGACTTATGAGAATGGGGTAGGCTACCGTGAGAATTTCTTTTGTGCTGTATGCTTTATTTGTTGAGTTCATATCCGGAAATTATTTGTCTTTTTTCTTTTTTATTTATAAAGCATTATCTTTATAAAGCATTGTATTATATTTCATTCTAAAATATAGTGGTTCTATATCAGTGCAATTTATATCACTCAAATTTATCAAATCCTGATATAAATATGTGTGATTTAAACCGGTTATAATAATATCACTTCAAGGTCATCTGGAACAAATACATTGCCACTAAAATTCTGTTTTGCTTCGGCTGTATATTTTTCTTTTCTGCATGAAATTGTCTTGTCTTCTGTATGATATAGCAGAAGGTTGTTTATTCCAAGTTCTTCAGCCTGTTTGCCGGCATCGAGAGCGGTACTGTGATGCTTTTCGTATGGTTTGAATATATCCTTGTCCTCATAAAGACAGAAGGCTTCACACATCAGCCAGTCGGCATTATTTACATATTCTTTGTTGTTTTCATTGTATGGCTCATCTCCCAGGCATACAATGCTGAGATTATCGGAAGTTACAGCCTTAAAACCGAATTGTTTTTCTTTTGTGGAGCAGATATCGAAACACTGTATCTTCATTCCGGCAGCCTCGAAAGTATCACCTTCGGATAATGTGTTGAATTTTATACGGTTACCTATTTGGGCTACTATCTTTGCAGGGAGAGTATTTCTGCATATCCAGTCGATAACATATATGGCTTTGTCATGGGAATATATGTTAAGTTGGCCGTCGTATTTGCCTTGCTGAATTCTTTGGGCAACTGTTCTGATTATCCATATTATACCCAAAACATGATCTGTGTGTGCATGTGTCACAAAAATATCATGTATATCGCATATGTTTATACCGGCTTTCTCAAGTTGTACGAGGATACCATTTCCTCCTCCTCCGTCAGTAAGCAGTATATTATCTCCATTATGGATGGTAAAACATGTATTATAGCACTTTGTGACAGCTGCGTTACCTGTCCCAAGCATAGTAATTTTTGTTTGTGTTTCCATATACAGTTTCTTATAAGTTATTCTGTTTATTCTGATTAATATTATTATAAATAGAGTCCACCTGAAAATCAATATATAAGATTTTAAAGTGGACTCTATTTTACTCAATCACGCAATAATCAATATCTGTAATCTGTATCTGTATTATTTAACTACAGGCAAGATTATTCGTGTAGCTGCATCCTTCTGATGATAAATCTTTATCAGCTGCTTCATGACAAAGTCATCGAGAGAGCAGTTGTATGTGTCAATGAACTTTTGTGGGTTCCTGTCGATAATAGGGAACCAGGAACTTTGGATTTGAATCATGAGGCGGTGTCTTGGCTTGAATGTATGAGCTACATCATACAATGTATATTTTACAGGTGTTATTTCTTCCGGAACAAATGCCTTAGGATATTCAAAACTCTCACGGTAGCGTCCTCTAAACAATTCACCTCTTACCATGAGCTGGTATCCGCTCATAGGATATGAGGCATTCTTCAGATAGTCGGTAGCTTCCTTCTCATATTTGAAATTTTCAGGGAAAACATCTATAACCTTAACCATAAAATCGGCATCTGTACTTGCAATGGATGTCATTAGTTCAACTTCTACAGGTCCGCCTAAAGTTAAAGGCTCTGTAAGAGGTTCTGTCATAAATGTTATTACATCCGGACGTGATGTAGCAAAGCGCTGGTCGTCTATCATGAATTCCTTAGTTCGGTATGTAGTCGGATTGGCTGTATAAGGTACCGGGTGTGACATATCGGATACATATTCGGTATGAGACTTTTCCGATACTGGTTCCTCGGTCGATACACTGCCGTCGGCATGCACGTAATAAGGGGTAGGCGACATGTTTTGGGCAGGCCATTCATCGTAGGTCCTCCATTTGTTTTCACCTGAATAGAAAATATTCACTTTATCTTTTGGCTTTTCTCCTTTACCTTCAAGGTAGTAGCTGAAGAACGGATATTCTATATTATCCATGTAGTATGCCGATGTGCTCTCACCGAAGTAGATATTGCCGAATCCTTGGAAACTTCTTACAGTCCATGCTCCGTGCCACCATGGACCAAATGCAAGATAAAGCTCGGTAGAAGGAGACTGCTGCTTGATAGCCTTGTATAGATTCCATGCGCCGTAACAGTCTTCCGAGTCGAACAGACCACCCACAACAAGTATGGCAGGTTTGAGATTGTAGCATGAAGTTCTTGCATCCCTCTCTTGCCAGAACGAGTCGAAATTAGGATGATTCTTTATCATGTTCCATAGAGTCTCGGTTGTATCATTTACCATTTTGTCTATGTCCTTAAATGTTCCGGCGTTAAGAAAATCAGTATACACATCATTCTTTACAAGCTCTTTCATGATACCCTTTCCTATATGTCTGCCTTCAAGACGAGGAAGGAAGTTTGTTGTCTGAAGCAATGTGAAAGCTCCATTGTGATGGCGGTCGTCACCTCTGAACCAGTCGGTTACTGGGCCTTGTGGAGATACAGCCTTAAGTGCCGGATGATTAGATGAAGCAGTCATGGTAGCATAAAATCCATCATAACTTATTCCCCAGGTACCTACACATTCATTGCTGTTGGTGTTTTTTATAAGCCACTCTATAGTATCGTATGTATCAGTAGCCTCGTCGATATCATTCTTTCCCTTACGTTTCTTCTTGTTTAATGGTCGTACCTGTACAAACTCGCCTTCACTCTTAAAGCGTCCTCTTACATCCTGGAAAACAAGTATGTATTTATTCTTGACATAGTTTTGCAGGTGGCTTCTTAATCCTCTTTCAAACCCTTCGCCATATGGCTCGCACGAGTATGGAGTTCTGTGCATAAGTATCGGACGCTCCTCCTTTGTATTCTTAGGCTCGTATATTGCAGTATATAATTTTACTCCATCTCGCATAGGAATCATAACTTCCCTTTTGGTATAAGCGGCACGCAGTGCAATTTCAATACTGTCCGGTTTAGCCGCTTGTTTCTGTTGGGCCGAAAGCGAATGGCAGCCCAGCACACCCAGTATTATCAGACTGAGTATCTTTTTGCCTAGTGTCTTGATCATTATTCTTTAATTAATTTTAGTTTGTTGATTATTTGAATTTCTTTAAAATGTTTCTTTTAGCAAATCTATTTCTATATAGTAAATCGTTGTCTTATAAATTATAAACAGATGGTTTGTCTATGCTTATTTCAGATTGACGGTAGTTGCTTTAAATACAGGAATACCTCCTTGTTCATCCATATTGAAAGCATACCATATGAATTCATCCTCATTTCCGGCCGGCAGTTTGCACAAACGCATATTTTCCCTATACTCTCCAAACACTACATTCCATTCTGCAGGAGGGCAAACATGTTTTGTTCTGATATTCTCTGCCGGTTGCTTTTTCAGTGACATTCCGGCTTCAATCCATGCCTGTGCAACATCAAGGATATAACCAGAATAAAACTCCTTACAGAAATTATATAATATTATACCCCTTCTCTCCAGACCCAATGGCTGGTCTATCACACCTATATCAGTGAGATACTTAAGAAAATCATAAAGGAAGTTCTCATTTTCCACTATAAGTTTTCTTGTGATACTCTGCCAGGCTTTAGCATTATAGAAACCGTCGAGCAAGCGCGACAAGAGTCGTGCAGTCTGTAATTCCTCCGAAGATATTTCATTGGTTTCCAGCACTTCATAAGGAGGAAGAGTCGCATACTTAATACCTAATTCTTCAGCTCTTCTTCTCATTTCCGTTCCAGGGAGCAACTTAAGTGATTCCAGTTGAATCTCTCCGGCATTAAACCCTGCAAGTGTTCTTATATCTTCAAAAATCTCTTTCAGATGATAATACGGCAGACCGGCAATCAGGTCGGCATGAGTTTCCATATTGTCGAGAGAACATAGAAATTTCAGTCCGTCAAGAGCGTCCTCCAGTTTTCCAGCCCTTTTACTTGTGGTAAGAACTACCTGTCTTAGACTCTGTATACCAGCTTCGAGATGTAAAAGTCCCTTTGGCATATTCTCAAGTTCTTTTTTCAGCTCATCAGAGAGTAAAGCTGGATGAATCTCAAGATGGAAACATATGTCGGGATACTCTTTAAAAAGCTCAAGCAGAGCCTTCGCATGACGGGTGTTATAGTTGAACGTACGGTCGAGTACACGGATGTTTCTTATTCCGTGGCTGTGTATTATTCCAACTCTCTCTCTTATTCTGTCGATAGAAAGGCTTCTCACAGGTTTCTCACCACCACTTACACAGAAAGCGCATGTATTAAAACATCCGCGAGTAGTTTCAAGTTGTACAAAAGGTTTCTCCCAGTTGAAGAAACAGCTTGCCTCCGGAGAAACCAAACCTTCAAAGTCGTTTACCCTGCATATCCCATTATCATGATAGTTGCCTTCATTATCGAAAAAGCAGAGTCCGGGAATATTGTTCCATTCTATTCTGTTATTCCAGTTCGTCAACCATAGCGGGAAATTATTTTCACCTTCGCCCCGGAACACACAATCAACGTAATCATTTTTAATCAGAAACTTTTTATTGTCGCCTAAAAACTCAGGTCCTCCCAAAGCAATGATACACTTTGGAATCAAAGCTTTTACGCGGCATAAAATATGCATTAAAGCCTCATGATTAAACAACCAGCAAGTAGCCGCCACAATATCCGGTTGATGTGAGTAAACCTCACCGGCTATCATACCCGGATTTTCGTTTATGGTAGCCGAAACCTTAGCCCATGAAACATCCTTCCATTCTGCCACCTGAGCATGTAAGGCAGGCAACGCAAGTGAGGAATGGGCATACGAACTGTTTAAATCAAGCCATAGAATCTTCATATAAAAATATACACATACGTTAATCAGGAAACTAATACAGTATAGGAATCAAGTATTCCGGTATAGTTATGAATAGGGATGGGATATAACTATAAACATAGATAAAGCGAAGAACCGTGTATACAGTCATACTATTGACATCACGATTCTTCGCTTTAATACTATGATATAAAAGTGTAAGCTATTAAGGAATCAGATACTGAGAACTGATAGACTCGTTAGTCATCACACGACGGATAGTTTCAGCAAACATGTCTGCTATAGAAAGCTGTTTAACTTTAGCGCAACGGTTTGCGTAAGGAATACTGTCTGTAAATACGATTTCTTCGAGCATAGAGTTCTGTACACGTTCAGATGCAGGACCTGACATTACACAGTGAGAAGCAATAGCTCTTACAGAGTTGGCACCAGCTTCTTTCATGATATCAGCAGCCTTGGTGATAGTACCGGCTGTATCCACCATATCGTCAACAAGAACTACATCTTTACCCTTAACATCACCAATAATTTGCATAGAAGCAACTACATTTGCTTTTTCGCGAGTCTTATGGCAAAGAACCAAAGGAACATCAAGGAACTTAGCATATGTACTTGCACGCTTAGAACCACCTACGTCTGGTGTAGCGATAACTAAGTTCTCAAGATTCAAAGACTGGATATATGGAGCAAAGATAGTAGAAGCATACAAGTGGTCTACCGGAATATCGAAGAAGCCCTGAATCTGGTCTGCGTGAAGGTCCATAGTGATAAGACGGTCGATACCGGCTACACTTAGCAAGTTGGCAACCAACTTGGCACCGATAGAAACACGTGGTTTGTCTTTACGGTCCTGACGAGCCCATCCGAAATAAGGAACAACTGCGATAATGCTCTTTGCTGATGCACGCTTAGCAGCATCAATCATAAGAAGCAACTCCATAAGGTTGTCTGAATTTGGGAATGTAGACTGAACAAGGAATACATACTGGCCGCGGATAGATTCTTCGTATGAAACTGCGAATTCACCGTCAGCAAAATGGGTAATCTTCATATTACCAAGTTCACAGCCTAAGCTGTTGCAGATTTTTTCTGCCAAGTACTTCGAGTTTGTACCCGAGAATACTTTAAAAGGGGTTTTAACGCTCATTGTAAATAGATATATTGCCTTAATTTATTTGCAAAGTTACGCCATTTCTTTTTGTATTACAAACGTTTTGCCGAAAAAAAACGATTTAAGTTAATCGGCAAGATTTTTTAATACCTTGAAATAGTTTATAAGTTCTTGATAATTATTGTCGTAGTTTTTATTGAACTTAGACCACAGCCCTCCCATAACGGCAGCACCGCCAAAGCCCAATTCCTTTACTTTCTCTATATTATTATGGTCAATGCCACCCAATGCAATTACTTTTTTGTCAATTATACCAGCTTTGACACCATTAGTAATATCCTCTTCTGTAAATCCTGAATTATAGCCTTCCTTGGAAATGCTGTTGAAAATCGGACTGAGGAATACATAATCGCATGTTTTCTTGTCGGCCTTTACCTCTTCAAACGTATGGCATGAAGCACTGAGCTGCCCTGAATAATTATCGGGTGGGAGAGGATTCCTGCTGTTAAGATGCAGTCCTCTCAGATTATATTCGTTGTAGAGTTCGAAGTGGTCGTGTATAACAATCTTCTTATGATGTTTCTCCGGTATGAGTGTAAGAAGCCTCTCCGCATAAACCGCTTCAGTGTTCGGCTTGCGAAGATGCAGTATATCAAGTCCTTCCTCGAAAAGAGCATTCAGTATCTGGTCTTCCTCTACAAAATATTCTGGAGTTGTTATCAATATCAGTTTCATGTGAGTACCACTAAATGTGATTTAATTTCAAGGCACAAAGTTAGCAACGATGATGTAATTATCCTAATCTTTACAATAAAATCGTGTTTGCCTGCATGGTTTTGAGGTCGATATACCATAGCTTGCCCGACAATACTTCTCCGTATCCGACAATTATTTTCAAAACTTCTCCTGCCTCTACGCAGCCTATGAGTCCGGGAGTTGCACCAATTACTCCTTTAGGCGGTGCCGGCATAAGTTTCATTTCTTCTTCATCAGGAAATAGAGCTCTGTAGTCGGGACCACCGTTGTAATTGAATACAGAAACCTGTCCGTCGAAGGCTCTTATCGCACCATAAACATATACTTTACCCAACTTTCTGCATGTATCATTTATGAGATATCTTGTCTGGAAATTGTCACATCCGTCTACCACTATATCGTAGCCCGAAATTATATCGTCAGCGTTTCCGTCGGTCAGACGCATGTTGTAAGCCTCAACTTTTATATCTCTGTTCAGGGCTTCCAGTCGCTTCTTTGCCTGAACTGCTTTCGGCAATCCAACTTCCTCCTCGGTATAAAGCACCTGCCTTTGAAGGTTGCTTACACTCACCACATCATCATCGATGAGTCCTATACAGCCAACTCCGGCACCTGCCAGATACAATGCTATTGGCGAGCCGAGACCACCCACACCTACTATCAGGACTTTCGCCTTACTGAGTTTATTCTGTCCTTCTTCACCTATCTCGGGTAATATCATTTGTCTGTTGTATCTCTCCATGGCTATTATTATAATGAATTGAATGTATTATGTATTCTATCTTTAGATATAAAAGGAAAAACCGGCATCACTCGGCACGTATATATAAACACGAATATACAATTCCGTATATATATAAACATGAGTGATGCCGGTTTCCTGTTATGCTGTGATATACATTATTTTGCTATCTTGAAACAGTCGAAAGACGCATCCCAGTCTTTCCATACTGGTTCTCTTCCCAAAGATTTAAGAGCTTTCTCCATTTCTACGGCTGTTCTGTCATCGCTTATATGGAACTGCTCCAATGCCTGAGGATAAGAGTAATATCCTCCCGGCTCAGTCTTGCTCTCGGCACTCATTGTTGTAACTCCCAGAGTAGCCATATGGTTTCTGATATTAGCCGGCTCACGGGTAGAGTAAGAGATATCCACATCGTGGTCGAATATTCTCATGGCAAAAGTTACCTGAGCCAGTTCTTTGTCGCTCATGATAACATTAGGCTGGAATCCCTCGTTTTCGGCAGGTCGCATTCTCGGGAAATTTACGCTGTATTTGGTTTTCCAGTAATGCTTTTGCAGATAACGCAGATGATATGCCATCATAGTTATATCTGTACGCCAGTCTTCAAGTCCGATAAGCACACCCATACCTATGGAATGTACTCCGGCCTGTCCCATACGGTCGAAGCCATTGACTCTCCAGTCGAACTTGGATTTCATACCTCTTGGATGATAAACATTATATCTCGCCTTATTATATGTTTCCTGGAAACAGATAACACCATTCAGACCATGCTTAATAAGTTCAGCATATTCTTCGGTCTTAAGAGGCATTACCTCTATTTTCAGATTAGAGAAATACGGCTTTGCCAGATCAAGAGCCTTTGCTATATACGGCACACCAGCCTTGGCAGGATTTTCACCGGTTACAATAAGAAGATTCTCGAACGGACCAAGTTTCTTTATAGCCTTATATTCATTCACAATCTCCTCTGGAGTAAGAATAGTTCTTGCCATAGGATTGCTGATATGAAATCCACAGTATACACACGAGTTGGTACATGAGTTGGTAATATACAATGGAATAAACATAGAAATAGTCTTTCCGAATCGTTCTTCAGTGTATTTCCGGCTCAGACGTGCCATCGGTTCAAGATATTTTTCGGCAGCAGGAGAAATAAGAGCCATAAAATCATCAACATCACAGTGGCTTTTGCCAAGGGCACGGAGCACGTCTGCTTCTGTCTTAGAGTAGATGGCTTCGGTAGTAGCTTCCCAACTTATTTTTTCTAATTCGTCTGAAAACATTTTATACTTTTGTTTTTTCTTTTTTTGTTATTCAAAAAATATGTATTGCAGTTGTAATGATATATGTAATATATGCACTGTACACTGTAACTGGTAACTGTATTAGCGACAAGTACCTGTAAAGGTTACTTCTTGATATCCTGCAAGTCGCGTGAAAGCTTCATCGCACAGAAATTCGGACCGCACATAGTACAGTACTCACCATCTGTATGCCTTCCTTCGTTGAAGTACTCAAGAGCACGGTCAGGGTCGAGCGACAGATGGAACTGGTCTCTCCAGCGGAATTCATATCTTGCCTTACTTAAAGCATTGTCGCGAACCATAGCTCCCGGGTGTCCTTTTGCAAGATCGGCTGCGTGTGCTGCAATCTTATAAGTAATTACACCGGTACGTACATCCTCGCGGTTAGGTAAGCCAAGGTGTTCCTTAGGAGTTACATAGCACAACATGGCTGTTCCAAGCCATCCTATCTGTGCGGCACCTATGGCAGAGGTGATATGGTCGTATCCTGGTGCTATATCAGTTACAAGAGGACCAAGTGTATAGAACGGAGCATTATGGCAATGCTTGATCTGACGTTCCATATTTTCCTGAATCTTATGCAAAGGCACATGTCCCGGACCTTCAATAAACGCCTGGACATTTTTGTCCCATGCACGTAGCACAAGCTCACCCATTGTGTCAAGTTCGGCAAACTGAGCCTCATCATTGGCATCGGCAATAGAACCCGGACGCAGACCATCGCCTAAAGACACTGCCACGTCATATTGGGCAAGTATATCACAAATATCATCAAAATGTTCGTAAAGGAAAGATTCTCTGTTGTGAATCAGACACCATTTACTCATTATAGAGCCGCCTCTCGATACTATTCCGCACAGACGCTTGTCGGCAAGATGTACATTGTGAAGGCGTATACCGGCATGGATGGTAAAATAGTCAACCCCCTGTTCGCACTGCTCGATAAGAGTGTCGCGATAGATTTCCCAGTTCAAGTCCTCAACCTTTCCGTTTACTTTTTCAAGAGCCTGATAAATAGGCACTGTTCCTACAGGTACCGGACAGTTTCTCACAATCCATTCACGGGTTTCGTGTATATTGTCGCCGGTTGAGAGGTCCATCAGTGTATCTCCTCCCCATTTGCAGCTCCACACAGCCTTGTCGACCTCCTCATCTATACTTGAAGTAGTAGCAGAGTTTCCTATGTTGGTATTAATCTTTACCATGAACTTGCGTCCTATAATCATAGGTTCCGATTCCGGGTGATTGATGTTGGCAGGGAGGACAGCACGTCCGGCTGCAATCTCATCGCGGACAAATTCCGGAGTAATATAGGTATCAATTCCAAGCTCCTTACAGTTCATGTTTTCCCTGATGGCTACGTATTCCATTTCAGGAGTTACAATACCCTGCTTTGCATAATACATCTGCGTACAGCATTTTCCTGCTTTAGCACGATAGGGCAGAGCTATATGCTCAAATCTCAGATGGTCGAGTGACTTGTCGTCTCTTCTCATCTTTCCATATTCTGAAGATATTGAAGGCAACTGCTCAACGTCCCCTCTTTCGAGAATCCATGACTCACGCATACGTGGAAGTCCCTTCTTGAGGTCGATGTTGATATCCGGGTCGCTGAACGGTCCGCTTGTATCATATATGTAGACAGGGGCGTTTTCTGTCATAACTTTCTTTCCGTCTACTATTTTAACTGTTGGTGTCAGGTTCACCTTCTGCATTCCGACTTTAATAAACGGGAACAACTGGCCCTGCATATAGTGCTTTTCAGCATGGGCATAAGCTTTCTTTTCTTTGTCCATATTGCTTGTCTTATCTGATAATTCTTATTAATGAAAAAGTGTTTAGTATCTATCCTTTTATTCCAACCGCCACGACATCAGTCGTTGAGGAAAGCAGTAAGCGGAGAAGATGCCGAAGCTACAAGATTGTCGGCCTGGATTCCAAGTCCGGCCTCATAAGCACGGCGTCCGGCTATAACAGCCTCCTTGAAGGCAATGGCCATTTCAACAGGGTTTCCTGCCACAGCGATAGCGGTATTTACAAGACATGCGTCTGCTCCCATCTCCATAGCTTCGGCAGCATGGCTTGGAGCACCGATACCGGCATCTACCACAACAGGCACATTGCTCTGTTCTATGATGATACGCAGAAAATCTCTTGTCTGTAGTCCTTTGTTGGTTCCGATAGGAGCAGCCAAAGGCATTACAGTTGCGGCACCTGCCTCTTCGAGTCGTTTGCATAAAGTAGGGTCGGCCTGGCAGTAAGGAAGAACCACAAATCCCAACTTCACCAGTTCCTCTGTTGCTTTCAGAGTTTCTGTAGAGTCGGGCAATAGATATCTTGGGTCGGGATGGATTTCAAGTTTCAGCCAGTTGGTACCGAAAGCTTCGCGTGCCATCTGTGCTGCAAATACAGCCTCTTCTGCTGTTCTTACCCCCGATGTGTTTGGAAGTAGCTGGATATGCGGATGAATGATATGTTTAAGCATGTCATCCTCCTTGTTTTCGAGTTCGATACGTTTCATGGCAACAGTCACCATCTGAGTACCTGAAGCAAGTATGGCTTCCTCCATCTGTTGGTTTGAGTTGAATTTTCCTGTTCCCAAAAAGAGTCTGGAATCAAATTCTTTTCCAGCTATAATTAGTTTTTCCATTGTTCTGAGTTTTATTTAATTGAAATTCTATGAATATTGTTAGTTAGATTACTTCCAGTCATGTCCTTCATACCTGTTATGTATGCGGAACTCATGTATTCTATTCATCCTAAGGCTGAGATGATTCGTTTTGTCTCTTCCACAGGATTGCCGGCTCTGAGCACAGTTCCGCTTAATGCAATTCCTGTAACTCCTGTACTCATGATATCTGGAATATCATCATAAGTTATGCCTCCAATGGCTACTATCGGCATGTCTATACCGTTTCCTTTCATCTGTGAGACAATGTTTCTGTATCCTTCCAATCCCAATATCGGACTTAATTTTTCTTTTGTGGTTGTGAATCTGAAAGGACCGCAACCAATATAATCTGCTCCCGACTTATAGTGCGAAACTATATCTTCGAATGTATTTGCGGTTCCTCCGATGATAAAATCATTGCCAAGAATCTTTCTTGCCTCACTTACAGGCATGTCGTTTTTCCCAAGATGAACTCCGTCGGCCTTTATTTTCCTAACAAGTTCCACTCTGTCGTCGATAATAAATACGGCATTATGTGCTTTACACATTCTTTGTACTTCCAAAGCTGCTTCCTCAACCTCTTTATCGTCTGCATTCTTCATGCGGAGCTGTACCCAGCGGCATCCGCCATCGAGAACCAGTCGGGCTGATTCAATATAAGAAATTGAGTCTGTGAAATGTGTTATGAACTGAAATCTGAAAGCGTCTTTGATATGGCCTTTAATCATACATTTGTTTGATGCTGTATTGGCGCAGTCCGGATTTTCACTTTTGTCAATTATATCCATATACGAACTGATTTTTATTATCCTCCACAGGCAGCTTTTATGATAACAAGGCTGTCGTTTTCATTAAGAATGGTATCGTTCCATTGAGTGCGTGGAACCATTTTGTTGTTTACGGCAATGGCTACCCCCTGAGCCGGTAGTTCAAGTTGTGCGGCAAGGTCTGCCAGAGTGCCGCCATTAGCTATTTCCGTTTCTTTATTGTTTACTGAAATTTTCATAAGCATAAAGTTTTTCGTTAAAAACATCAAATAAAGAATATGAAAAAGACTTTAAGGAGGCGCTTGCCGGAGTTTGTATGATACAAGGATACAGATTTGAGAATGAGAGAATATCTAATGATACCTTTTCCGGTAAAAATGAGATGTGTCTTTTTTGAGGACAATCCCTTCGTCGGTATTAACCGCATCAGGTTCATAGGGTATAATCTCAGCCAAAACATATCAGGCACCCCTTTGTCTTTATTTCTTCGCAAAGTTATAAAAAGTTATATAATTGTTGATGTAAGTAATGATAAAAAATGATAAAAACCGGAATCTTGTTTTATTCTACTGTTTATTGATATGCTTATAGATATTTTATAGATAATAGTTAATGAATCTCAGCAGCAACTGTTTGGACATATTGTACCTTCACTTTCTATTTCTACGGTGCAATGATTTACTCCACAACTTCTGAATGTATCTTTTACTTTTAATTTTGCTTCTTCTATGTCTTCCCATCTATTTATCACTACATGAATGGTAGCTGCATTTTCGGTAGTGCTGATAGCCCATATATGGAGATGATGCCACGACTTGACTTCTGAAATGGTGTTCAGTTCCATTTCAATGGTCTTGATATTTACAGATGAAGGTACTGCATCCATAGTCATAAGCAGGCTTTCTTTTAACAGACTGTAGGTTGAGGCTAAAATTATCAGTGCCAGTACTATTCCGATAATAGGGTCTATCTGATTCCATCCTGTGCAGTTAATCACAATTCCTGATATTACTACACCTACAGAAACCAATGTATCCATGAGCATGTGTAAATATGCACCTTTTACGTTAATGTCTTTTTCTTTTCCGCTCATCAGAAGTTTAGTGGTAATACCATTGATTAATATACCTATTCCTGCTGTCCAACTTATGGCTGATCCTGAAATGGGTTCAGGGTTTCTTAGCTTGTAAATACTTTCAAGCAGAATAGCTCCTACAGCTACAAGCAGAATAAGTGCATTTAGAAGTGATATTAGGATGGTTGCCTTTTTATAACCGTATGTAAACTGCCGGTTGCTGGCTGCCTTGCTCATTCTGAATGCTACCAGAACGAGCAGCAGACTGAATACGTCACTTAAGTTATGTCCGGCGTCAGAAAGCAGTCCCACTGAGTTATATATAATACCTACTCCGGCTTCTATACCCACAAACAGAAGGTTTAGTGCAATACAGAAAATAAATATGTTGCGCATACTTTCATTTCCACTAATATCCGGATGATGGTGATGGTGGTGATGTCCGGCATGTTTGCCGTGGTGATGCTCATGGATATTGTTGCCATAATGCCTTTCTTCGTGCAGGTTGTTGCCTTCTCTGTTTTTTATATTGTTGTCTGCGGGTTCCATATCATTAAGATTTAAATTATTAATATCTGTATGTGTGTATTTATATTGGCATATACTGGTAATATATTGATAATATACGGGCAAAGGTATGATAATTTTATACTTGTTATTTCTGTTTAGTTCTTTTTTATCAAAAAAATGTGTGAGGTAGGACGTACACGTACTTCTGACAAGTATTCACATGTCTTCTTTTAGGCTAAATGTCTAAGTGTATGCATGATGAATAAGGTGAATGATTAAAATCACAATTTTTAGGTATTTCATTTTTTTTCGGCAAACATTTACTTTGCAATGTCAAATCAAAATATATTTAGCAATGAAAAAAACAGGAATTTTTTATGGCTCTACTACAGGTACAACTGAGTCTGTAGCCATGGTGATAGCTGAAAAATTGGGCGTCAGCTCTGCTGATGTGCACGATGTGTGCAAGATGACTGAGGATATGGTCAACTCATACGATATTCTTTTGCTGGGTACTTCTACATGGGGTGACGGTGAACTCCAGGACGACTGGTACGACGGTATAAAGTTGCTGAAGAATATGGATCTTTCCGGTAAGACTGTAGGATTGTTTGGCTGTGGAGATTCTGAGTCTTATCCCGATACATTTTGTGATGGTATGGGAATATTGTACGAAGGTCTTAAGTCTACGGGATGCGACTTTCTGAAAGGTGTACCTGCCTCTGGATATACTTACAGTTCTTCAGTGGCCGTGATGGATGGAGAATTTGTTGGACTTGCCATTGATGATGTTAATGAAAGCGGTAAGACAGACGAACGAGTGAGCAATTGGGTTAAGATTGTTTCTGGTTTATAATTTATAATTTGGTAATAAATTCTTGTAAGGCCTATGATTTTAAAAGATATAAATACATCAGATATGAAAGTTTTTCTTAATCATATATATGAGTTCAAGAAAGGAGTAAGGCAGATGGTCCTTTATACCATGAACAAGAGAAATCTTGATTTTGCCGAAAAGAGACTTAGAAATCAGCGTATAAATTACGTAATCCAGTCGGTAGACGGAGAGAGAATAAATCTGTTCTTTGGTAAGGACGAGTGTATAAATGCAATCCGTATGATTGTTACCCGTCCGCTAAACCAACTTACTCCTGAGGAGGATTTTATCCTTGGAGCTATGTTGGGATACGATATCTGCGGACAGTGCAGAAGATACTGTAGCAAGAAAACAGAGAAAGTATCATAAGGTATTGATATATTTTCGATAGGGATATTGCTATTTATAGTTAATAATCATTGTTGTGATTTGTATTTGAATATCTTTCATGTTAAATTTGCATTAGTAATTTATTGTTTCCTGTTTTGTCACCTTAAACGGGTATGTTATCCATCTTAGATGGTATTGTGTTGTCTATTCTTTATAAAGTATTCTAACAGGGTGAATAACAGAATAAGTATAGTGTAATTATTATATGAGATTGATTTACTCAATTATAGGCTTTATATCGGTGTTGTTGGGTGTTATAGGTATATTTTTACCTGTATTACCCACAACACCTTTTCTTTTGTTGGCTGCAGCCCTATTCTTCCGAAGCTCACCACGAGCATATTCATGGCTGATTAATCACAAGTATCTTGGACCCTATATACGTAGTTTTAGGGAAGATAAGTCTATTCCTCTTAGAATTAAAATCATTTCAATCGGAACTTTATGGCTCACTGCAGTACATTGTATAGTATTTATATTCAGTTACTGGTGGCTTAAGGTGTTTATGATTGTACTGTCTACATGTATAACAATTTATATACTGTCTTTCAAGACAAGAAAAAAAACTTAATAAAAGACCTATAATTGGGGAATAAAGAAAATACAAAATTTAATTATGACAAAATTCAATTATTTGTGCCGTGATGAGGCTGTAAAACGTATGAATGAATTGGGGCATATGCATCGTCCTTTTTTCTTTCTGATAGATTTTGCCGAAAAGATGTGTATAGTAGAAGAACCAGACAACTTATCTGAGAGTATACTCCTTTTTGATTTCCCCAATGCATCATCGGCAAGTTTGGATATTGAAGAAGAAAACTACCGGAATAGCCGGAAAGGCCTTAACCCGAAGATTTGCACGGGGAAAAAAACTGTTTGTCAGAATGGAGTAGTTTGGGAAACTTCTCCGCAGAGTTTCATGGAATATTCTAAATCGTTTGATATTGTTATAAGGAATATATATGCCGGAAATTCTTTTCTTACCAATCTCACTTGTGAGACTCCTTTACATACGAATTTGTCGCTTGAAGATATTTTCTTTAATTCTAAAGCAAAATACAGACTCTGGCTGAAAGACAAGTTTGTTATGTTTTCACCCGAAATTTTTGTCAGAATAGAGAACGGAATGATTTTTTCGCATCCCATGAAAGGCACTATAGATGCAGATATTCCAGATGCTGAAACTAAAATTCTGAATGATGTAAAAGAATCGGCTGAACATGCCACAATTACCGATTTGATTCGCAATGATCTCAGTAGAATAGCCGATGAAGTTACAGTAACAAGATATAGGTATACCGACCGTCTTGATACTCATAAAGGCCCACTGCTTCAGGTGAGTTCGGAAATAAGAGGAAGGCTACCGGAGGATTATTGCAGCAGCTTAGGCAGCCTGTTTTTTCAGTTGCTCCCTGCTGGTTCCATAACCGGAGCACCAAAGAAGAAGACAGTGGAGATAATACGTGAGGCGGAAGCATACGACAGAGGATTCTATACCGGAGTGACTGGTTACTTTGATGGTAAAAGCCTCGACAGTGCCGTGATTATCAGATATGTAGAGATAAAACCTGATGGCTCCCTTTCTTTTAAGAGTGGAGGAGGTATAACTTTTATGAGTGACGCACGAAGTGAATACGATGAAATGATAAGGAAGGTTTATGTGCCGTTGTCGCCACTATAATAATCTTGTATATATCATGTATATATTATGATAATCTTTAATACCTTTTTTTTGATATGGACCCAAAACAGGAAACAGATATTTACAGATTCATTGAGACTGTTTGCATATCTTGCGGTAAGGTGTGCAATATTCAAGCTCATAACGAAAGAATGAATTATACCCGGAAATTTCATTTTGGTGATTCCGCTGACTTGTCTATCGAAAATTATATATCGGCTGATGAGGCTAACAGACTTTTTCCAGATGCACCTCGTGTAAGATGCAGAGTGACTTATTCTGATGTGATAGAGAAAGTGGAATATTTTAAATATGATGTTCGCCGTGTCGATAAACTTAAATTGGTTGAGGACAATGAGGCCGATTATTCTTTCAAAAGTGCAGATAGAAGTGTGCTCGACAGAAATTTCGTTCTTCGTGAGAATGCCGATGATGTACTGATAGTGCGTAATGGGCGCATTACTGATACTTCTATAGCAAATGTGGCATTTCTTAAAGATAATATATGGTATACGCCTCAGTTCCCTTTGCTTAAGGGTACCAGACGGCGTATCTTGCTTGAGAGGTGTATGATTATGGAATCTGATATCAAGGCCGAAGATATTCATAAGTTTGAAAGGGTAAGGCTTTTCAATGCCATGATTGATTTTGGAGAAATAGATCTTGATGTATCTTCAGCCTTGATATGGTAATGGATTATTTATAATTTATCCTATTAAATATCCCAACTGTCTTGAATATCTATTCCAGAACCTCATAACTGCTTATCTGTATTGGCATATCAAGATTATGCAGAATTTTCTCAAGCATTATTCCGTCAAGATTATTGTATTCATATCCGAATGTTGCCCTTATACCCTGCAAAATGAACTGTGAGGCTCTGTCGAGTGCGATAGGCAGACTGTCGCCTTGCATCAGTGAGCCTGTAATTACACTTGTAAACGTATCTCCTGTACCCGGATAGTGGGCCGGAAGGTAGGGACATGTCACTTTCCAGTATCTGTCTCCATGACGGTTGTATGCATATACCGAAGTGGCATGCGGATTTCCTTCTACAGGCACACTTGTTGCTATTACAATATCCGGACCGGCATCGGATAGCTGTTTGAGATATGACTTCATCTCACGTGTACTCACATCGGTTTTGTAATCTATGTCGAGCAGCCTGAAAACCTCAGTCATGTTTGGGGTGATTACGTCGGCATATTTTATAAGCTTTTTCATTTCAGTTACCATCTCTTCGGTTATTCCCTTATAGAGATTACCGTTGTCTCCCAAGACAGGGTCTACTACCACCATGTCCTGAGGCCGTCTGAACTTGCATATGAAATCTTCTACTATCTTGACCTGTTGCGGCGATCCAAGATATCCTGTGTAGAAAGTGTCGAATTTCATGTTCAGCTTCTCCCAATTGGATATGATGTTTTTCATCTCTTCTGTGAGGTCGAGAAATGAATAGTACGGATATTGGGTGTGGGCAGACAGCACGGCTGTAGGAAGCGGACATACTTGTATTCCCATGGTCGACAATATAGGTATTACTGCCATAAGAGAAACCCTGCCTGCGCCGGAAAGGTCGTGTACGGCTACAACTCTTTTTACGTGATTGTGCATATATGTCTTGCGTACTTCTTCACAGCCCGAAGGTGCCGGTGCAATATGTGCTTCTGCAACTTCTGTTACTGGTTTTTCGCCTTCCTGAGTAGTACTGGAATCTTGTACTGTCTGAGTGGCTGCTACTTTCTTCTGCTGTTTTTTCTTTGCTCCTGACTTTATCCAGGCTGCCTTCCGTATCTGATACTGTTCGTATTTGTTTTCTATATAGTTGTCTGCCATAATTTCCTTAATGTAATTTTATATGCAAATTACGTTACTTTTTGGCTATAACACAAATATTTTCCTTACTTTTGCGTATAATACATTTATATCTGCTAATCTTGAATTATTATCAAAACTTCAACCATTTTATAATATGAATATTCAGACGATACTTAAAAATCTTAATATCGAGCAACTTAATGTAATGCAGCAGACTGCAGTGGATGCTTATAAAGACGGACATGACATAATATTATTGTCGCCCACCGGCTCAGGAAAGACTCTTGCTTATCTTATTCCTTTGGTGACTTCGCTTAAGAAAGACGTTGAGGGAGTGCAGGCTGTTGTACTTGTTCCTTCGCGCGAACTTGCGTTGCAGATAGAACAGGTATTCAAGTCGATGGGAACCGGGTTTGCCGTTATGAGTTGTTATGGCGGGCGTCCTGCCATGGATGAGCATCGTACAATGAAGGGGATAAAGCCTTCTGTAATCATTGGTACACCCGGACGAATGAATGACCATCTTGAGAAACAGAATATCGATGGATCTGCCGTGAGACTTCTGGTTATAGATGAGTTTGACAAATGTCTTGAATTCGGATTTCAGGACGAGATGGCTGAAGTGATAGGAAAATTGCCTAAACTTAAAAGGAGATTCTTGCTGTCGGCCACAGACACTGAGGAAATACCTCGTTTCACCGGGGTAGGAAAAAATATAAGACTGAATTTCCTTAATGGCGAAGAACAGGTATCCGACAGGCTTCGTATCTACAGAGTGGAGTCGCCCGTAAAAGATAAGCTTGAAACCTTGTATAAACTGGTTTGTAGTCTGGGGGCTGAGCCAACACTCGTTTTCTGCAATCACAGAGAGAGTGTCGACAGGGTAGGAAAGTATCTTCACTCTATGAAGGTGTATTGCGAGACTTTCCATGGCGGAATGGAACAGGATGACCGCGAAAGGGCTCTCTACAAATTCAGAAACGGCAGTTGCCATATCTTTATATCTACAGATCTGGCTGCCCGCGGACTTGATATCTCTGGAATAAAGAATGTGGTACACTATCATTTGCCGGTTGCAGAGGATGGATTCATACACCGAAACGGACGTACAGCCCGATGGGATGCCGAGGGAAATGCGTTTGTTATATTGCATGCCGAAGAAAGACTTCCTGAATATATGCCGGAGAGTATGGAGGAATATGTTTTGCCTGAAAAGACTCCGCAACCGTCGCTTCCGGAATTTGTAACATTATATATTGGCAAAGGGAAAAAAGATAAGATTAATAAGATAGATATCGTGGGATTCCTGTTTAAGAAGGGAGGACTCAACAAAGAAGATGTGGGTCGGGTGGATGTGAAAGATCATTTTGCTTTTGCAGCAATTTCACGTAAGAAGTTCAAACAAACGTTAAAATTGATACAAGGTGAAAAAATAAAAGGGGTAAAAGCTTTGATTGAAGTTGCAAAATGATATCTTTGTGGTATATTCTTATTGGGAAGCACAGAAGTTAATCTGTATTTTGCTATGGTCGTTTAACGAATTACACCACAGCCAAGGTTTTATGTGTCAAAGTGTCGCAAAAACCTTGGCTGTGGTTCTTTTATGTAAGAAAAATGCATATTCTTGTGTAATTTTATCAATTAAAATTTGGAAGTGACAAAATAAATCTATACTTTCGCAATTGAAGATAAGGACATCTGGATTTGGAATAGTGAATTTGTTATATGAATTGTTTTTTTATGAACTTGCAATTCCGGTCTTGGATTCCCAATCGTAATATAATTGTTAAACCCATAAAAAACTGCCACATGAAAAAGCATAATTTTAATGCGGGACCTTCTATTTTGCCTCGCGAAGTGATCGAAAAGACAGCTCAAGCTATATTGGATTTTAATGGTTCGGGACTTTCGTTGATGGAAATCAGTCACCGCGCTAAAGACTTTCAGCCGGTAGTGGACGAAGCTGTTGCTTTGTTCAAGGAACTTCTTAATATTCCAGAAGGTTATTCTGTTCTGTTCCTTGGTGGAGGAGCAAGTATGGAATTCTGTATGGTTCCTTATAATTTCCTTGAAAAGAAGGCTGCTTATCTCAATACAGGTACTTGGGCCAAGAAGGCTCTGAAAGAAGCAAAGGCTTTTGGTGAAGTTGTAGAAGTGGCTTCCTCCGAAAAGGATGGCTTTACATATATACCTAAAGACTATGTAGTTCCTGCCGATGCAGAATATTTCCATATCACTACAAATAATACTATTTATGGTACAGAATTGCATTCCGATCCTGAAGTTGGTGTTCCTTTGGTAGGGGATATGTCTTCTGATATTTTCTCGCGCCCGGTAGATGTTTCCAAGTATATCTGTATCTATGGTGGTGCACAGAAGAATCTTGCTCCTGCAGGTGTCACTTTCGTTATTGTTAAGGATGATGCACTTGGAAAGGTTACACGTCATATTCCTACCATGCTCAACTATAAGACTCATGTAGAAAAAGGCTCAATGTTCAATACCCCTCCTGTAGTTCCTATCTATGCTGCATTGCAGACACTGAAATGGATCAAAGCTCAGGGAGGTGTAGAGGAAATGCAGCGCAGGGCTAAGGCTCGTGCAGAGCTTCTTTATGGAGAAATCGACCGCAATAAGTTGTTCCGCGGTACAGTTACCGATAAAGGCGACCGTTCTCTCATGAATATTTGCTTTGTTATGGCCGACGAATATAAGGACCTTGAAGCTGAATTCCTTAAATTTGCTACTGAACGTGGTATGGTGGGTATCAAGGGACACCGTTCTGTAGGTGGCTTCCGCGCTTCTTGCTATAATGCCATGCCGATAGAAAGTGTTCAGGCATTGGTTGACTGCATGCAGGAATTCGAGAAAATGCATTAATACCGGACTTATTTAACTTTTTTAAATTATAAGGGCGTGTTAGGTGTTTTCTCCATGCACGCCCTTTTTTCTTAACCTCAATAATTTATTTACTTATGAAAGTTTTAGTTGCTACAGAAAAACCGTTTGCAATGGTTGCGGTAGAAGGAATACGTAAAGAAATTGAGAACGCAGGCTTCGAACTTGCATTGCTTGAGAAATATACAGAAAAGTCTCAGTTGCTTGAAGCTGTTAAGGATGCTAATGCCATTATTATCAGAAGTGATATTATAGATAAAGAGGTTCTTGATGCTGCAAAGGAACTTAAGATTGTAGTCAGAGCGGGTGCCGGATATGATAATGTTGATCTTGCCGAAGCTACTGCTCATGGAGTTTGTGTAATGAATACTCCGGGACAGAATTCCAATGCTGTGGCCGAACTTGTGTTTGGTTTGCTTATCATGGGTGTACGTAATTTCTATAACGGTAAGGCCGGTACTGAACTGAAAGGAAAGAAACTTGGTATACATGCCTATGGAAATGTGGGACGTAATGTAGCCCGTATCGCTAAGGGTATAGGTATGGAAATTTATGCATATGATGCATTCTGTCCTAAAGAAGTTATGGAGGCCGATGGCGTAATTCCTGTTGATACTGTTCAGGATTTGTATAAGACATGTGGTATCGTTTCAATTCATATTCCTGCTACTCCCGAAACCAGAAATTCCATTAATTATGAATTGGTGGATCTTATGCCTAAGGGTGCTGTGCTGATTAATACAGCCCGTAAGGAAGTGATTAATGAGGCCGACTTGTTGAGACTGATGAACGACCGTCCAAGCTTCAAGTATCTCACAGATATCATGCCTGAACATCATGAGGAATTTGCTGAACATTTCCCTGGACGCTATTTCTCAACTCCTAAGAAGATGGGTGCTCAGACTGCTGAGGCTAACATTAATGCCGGTATAGCTGCTGCAAAACAAATTGTGGCTTATTTCAAGGAAGGCTGTGAAAAATTCCGCGTAAATAAGTAATCTTTATTATTAATCTCTAATTCTGAATTATATTATGGCTGTTATAAAACCTTTCAGAGGTATCCGTCCGCCTAAGTCTATGGTGGAAGAAGTTGCTTCACGTCCTTATGATGTACTTAATTCGGCTGAAGCCCGTAAAGAGGCTGAAGGCAACGAAAAATCGCTCTATCATATTATTAAACCGGAAATAGATTTTCCTGAAGGAACAGATGAGCATGATCCTAAAGTATATGACAAGGCTGTAGAAAACTTCAGAATGTTCCAGGAAAAGGGGTGGCTTGTACAGGATGAAAAGGAGAACTATTATGTATACGCACAGACCATGAACGGAAAAACCCAGTATGGACTGGTGGTAGGTGCTTATGTGCCCGATTATATGAATGGGGTTATAAAGAAGCATGAGCTAACAAGACGCGACAAGGAAGAGGACCGTATGAAACACGTGCGCATTAATAATGCCAATATTGAACCTGTATTTTTTGCTTACCCTGATAATCCTCAGCTTGATGCTATAATAGCCAAGTATACTTCTCAGACTCCGGAATATGATTTTATTGCTCCGGGCGACGGATTCGGTCATACTTTCTGGGTAATCGACAATGATGAGGATATTGATAAGATTACTAAGGCTTTTGCCGATATGCCTGCATTGTATATTGCCGACGGTCATCACAGAAGTGCTGCGGCCGCGCTGGTGGGCGCCGAAAAAGCCGCACAGAATCCTGATCATAAGGGTGATGAAGAGTATAATTATTTTATGGCTGTATGCTTCCCGGCTAATCAGCTTACCATAATTGACTATAACCGTGTGGTTAAGGATCTTAACGGACTTACCACAGAGGCGTTCCTTGACGCTCTCAAGAAGAATTTTGTGGTGGAATGTAAGGGAGAAGAGATTTACAAACCTGCTTCTCTGCATAATTTCTCACTCTATGTTGATGGCAAATGGTATAGTCTGACAGCAAAACCTGGTACTTATGACGACAATGATCCGATAGGAGTATTGGATGTTACTATATCTTCTAACCTTATTCTTGATGAGATTCTTGGAATAAAGGATTTGAGGTCAGATAAGAGAATAGACTTTGTAGGTGGTATTCGCGGACTTGGTGAGCTGAAACAAAGGGTTGACAGTGGTGAAATGAAGGTCGCCCTTGCCTTGTATCCTGTTTCAATGAAACAGCTTATGGATATTGCCGATACTGGAAATATTATGCCGCCTAAAACTACATGGTTTGAACCTAAACTCCGTTCGGGTCTGGTTATACATAAACTGGAGTGATATGATTGAGAATTAGGATTATAACTTATATTTATTTCAAAAGCACAGAACAGCTTGATGGTATGAGCCTGTTCTGTGCTTTTTTATGTTATTGTTTTATGTTATTGTTTTATGTTATTGTTTTATGTTATGAATTTATGTTATTATTTTATGCAAACGGGTAATAACTGTCATTATTTACAGTTTTGTATTTCAGGATGCATTTGTGGTATTGAATTAGTGTCATTAATTGATTACCTTTGCACAATATAATTCAATTTCTTTAGAAGCTTTACAGGAAATGTTGCTTATTTATTCTATAAAGGCTTCTGTTTATACAACCCGATTTCGTAATTTATTATTTGTAATTTAATAATATAAATATAAAATGCAGTTAGAGGATACATACAAGACGATTGAAGGCATATCGGAATCTGTTTTTACAGAAAAGAGAAGTAAGTTTATTGCCATTGCATTGCCTGTCCGTACTATTGAGGAGGTTAAATCTTATCTTGAAGAGTATCAGAAGAAATATTATGATGCAAGGCATGTATGTTATGCTTATATGCTTGGAGCTGAAAGAAAGAATTTCAGGGCTAATGACAATGGTGAGCCATCCGGTACTGCCGGACGTCCTATTTTAGGACAGATAAATTCTTTTGAACTTACTGATATTCTGGTTATCGTAGTAAGATATTTCGGTGGAATAAAACTTGGAACAAGCGGACTTATTGTTGCATATAAGACTGCGGCTGCACAGGCTCTTGAGGAAGCTGTCGTGATAGAAAAGACTGTTGATGAGGATGTTCATTTTATTTTCGAATATCCGTTTATGAACGATGTAATGCGCATAGTGAAGGAAGAAGGTCCGGAAATCCTGTGCCAGTCGTACGACATGGACTGTATCATGAAGCTCAGAATCCGCAAATCGTCTATGCCTAAGTTGCGCTCACGTCTTGAGAAAGTCGAAACTCTCAGGTTTGTTGATGACGAGTCGGAGCAGGAATTTTCATCTGATGTAACAGAGTTTTAATATTTTTGAAACGCTGTGTTTATCTCTTAGTGATATCTTTGCATCAGAAAATTATACGGACAGTATTTACCGATTGTGATTTTTGCTCTTTATAAGGATTTCTGATTTGCTTCTAAATTCTTGTATAAAATAAATGGATTTTTGCCGCTTCTGTATGCTGATACATCCGTGAGGAACTGTCAGTGTGCAGAAGTTTTTTATTATGACCGGATAATTATCTTGTTTATTTGTTTGACTTTATATCTTAAAATGTTAACTTTGTAGAAACACACACACATGCACATTTTAATTCAAATATTATGAGGGCGTCAATATATATTTTTATTGTTCTTCTGTTTATGTCCGGTTGCGCTATGGGACAGAATGATGAAGACAGGTCTACTCTTCCGGCCAGAGTGGAAAAGTTGTTCGAGAGTATAAACATCCCGCAGATTTTCAAGAAAAAGCTCGTTACTTCAGAAGATATCGTTTTGACAAAAGACTTGCTTTTCGACAAATATACTCTTGAGGATGAGTATATGTACAATAAGACACCTCGCTCTATCAAGTGGGAAATTATAAAGAAATGTCTTGCTTATATAGAAAACATGGAGCCGGAGTCGAATCTTTGGTGTGTTATCCAGAATTACAGAAATAATAACGGTGAGGCCCCACTGGTAAAAAAGTATCATTGGAGTGCCTACAAGCGTGTGGCTGATACTTTGGGTGTGGAGAGGTATCAGTCGGTGCCTTTATATGCCGTCACCGATACGGTTACACCTGAAAGGTATGGACGAGACGGTACTCTTGGTTCTGTCCTTGGTGAGGTGGGAAGTTTTTATCATGTCCGTCCGGCTACCTTCGATGAGGAGTGGTATGTCCCACGAAAGTATGTCAAGCTTCTTGATAGTTCTACAAGTTTTCATCATGTAATCTTTGTTGATAGAGGTGACCAGAATATTACTACTTTGGAACGTGTTTCCAGAGCTGAATGGAAAGTCAGAAGTGTAAATCCTTGTACAACAGGACTGCATCGTCCTCCTTATGCGCAGGAAACTCCTCTTGGTATGTATCTGCTTCAGGAAAAGAAAGTAAAGATGTTTTTCCTGAAAGACGGGTCGAGTGCTATGGGCGGGTATGCTCCATACGCAAGCAGATTTACTAATGGGGCATATATTCATGGAGTGCCTGTCAACCTTCCTGCAACAAAGATGATTGAATACAGTTGGACTCTCGGTACTACACCCCGTTCGCACATGTGTGTGCGGAATGCAACTTCCCATTCCAAATTTGTCTATGACTGGGCACCGGTTCTCCGCTCCTTGGTGGTAGTCATTGAATGATAAAGTCTGGGCATTACCAGTACAAGGCATTGTGTTAAATTAGTATTTTTAACTATCTGTTTATCAATTGTTTCTTTTGTTGTTCTTATCTTTGCATCCATATTTATATTTTAGAGGTTTTTATAGTTGCGTACCTTAATCATTTTCGCATTGTATGCCTGTGCTTATGGTTTTGGTAGGTCTTTTGTGTTGGTTTGTAATCAGTCTGCAGATATGGTGTTGCATAAAATTTTCTTTTGTTCAATAATTCTTTTGTCAGTAATAGTTTGTCCGGCCATGGCTCCAACTCACGATTCTGTTACCGAGTCTCATTCTCCAACGGAAGCAGAGGAATGTGCCGATATTTATAATTCGATGCATCTTGAGGGAGTGGTAAATTTTAAGGCTTTCCGTATAGCTTATGCCGGATACAATAAAATAATAAACCGCAATAAGGATATTCTTACACTCATAGATTTCTCAAAACCGTCGACAGAGAAACGCTTGTTTGTCTTTGATATGAAGAAGAAGCAACTGATGTTCAGTTCGCTTGTATCGCACGGAAGAAACAGCGGAGATAATTATGCCACTTCATTTTCCAATGAATACGGGTCGTACAAAAGTTCTCTTGGATTTTATTTGACTGAGACTACATACAACGGCAAGAACGGATATTCTCTTATCCTAAACGGACTGGAAAAGGGAATAAACGATCGTGCCAAAGAGAGGGCCATTGTGGTACATGGCGCTTCTTATGCCAACCCTTCGGTTATAAGTTGCGGAGGAAGGCTTGGCCGCAGTCTTGGTTGTCCGGCCTTGCCACAGAAAGTCGCAAAGCCTATAATAGATGCTATTAAGGGCGGAAGTGTAATGTATATATTTGCCGAGAAACCTGAGTATCTTGCCAAAAGTACTATTGTAGGAGATATTGCTTTGCCTTCCGAGTCTTCCGGTTATAATAATAAGACCGAAAATAAGTTCTGAGAATAATATGATTCCTAAAAAGAATATTAAATCTGAAAAATCAACCGATATGGAAGAGTTTAAGATTAACGGTAAGACTGTCCGCGAGTGCCTGCTTGAACTTCAGGCTAATGGTAATAAGGCATTTTGTGAGTCGCTTAACCCTGGAGTTGAAAATATTCTTGGGCTGAGGTTGCCTGATTTGCGCAAACTTGCGCAGGCAATATCCAAATCCAACTGGCAACTTTATCTGAATATGGCTTCCGATTATTATATGGAAGAAAGAATGTTGCAGGGACTGGTCTTAGGATATATAAAGCCCGACGATGATATTGAAGTATATCTCGGGAGGGTGACTCGTTTTGTGAGGATTATCAACAGCTGGTCTGTGTGTGATGTCTTTAAGTTTGCCGGCAGCAAGAAATATTTTTCTGTGCATTCCGACAGATTCTGGTCTTATCTTCTTGATTTTATGAATTCGAATAAAGAGTATGAGATCCGTTTCGGCGTTGTTATGTCGCTAAAATATTTTATAGATGAGTCTCATGTACAAAAACTGCTTTCTGTATTCGATGGTATATCACATGATGGATATTATGTGAAAATGGCTGTTGCATGGGCTATATCTTATTGTTTTATAGATTTTCCTGAAATTACTCTGAAATATCTTGAGTCTTCTTCGCTTGATAAGTTTACTTATAATAAAGCTATCCAGAAGTCAATAGAGTCGTACAGGGTAACAGAAGACTACAAAAAAATTCTGAAGTCAATCAGAAGAAAATAATGACAAAGATGTTTCACTCCCGTTTTGGGGTGAGTCTGAAAAGACAATACATATTTATCTATATAAAAACAAATACATACGATGAAAACATTATCTAAATTTTTTCTTTTGGCAGGTGTTGCCGCTTTATGTTCATGTACATCAGGACATAATACCTCCGACAAGTCTACTACCGGTCAGGCCTCTTCTGAACAGAGCGCATCAGGTGCTGTTTCTTCTGAGCAGGGAAGCAACGGACAGACCGCACAGTCTGAACAGGTTATAAAAACTATTATGTCTCGCCGAAGTATTAGAAAGTATAGGAATACTCCTGTAGAGTCGGAAAAACTGGAACAGATATTGAACTGTGGTATTAATGCTCCGAGTGGTATGAACAAACAATCCTGGGAAGTCAGGGTAATAAACTCTCAAAAGCTTTTATCGGAAATTGATTCTACATACGCTGAATTCATGAAAGCCAATAATGGAGTTTCTGCAAATGTTAAACCTGCTGCATACGGAGCACCTACTTTAATCTTTATAGCTCACGATACAGCATACGATTTATCACAGGTTGATTGTGGACTCCTTGGAGCTAATATTATACTTTCGGCGCAGTCAATGGGATTGGGTACATGTTGCCTTGGTGGAATTGTAAGATTTATGAATTCACCACAGGCTTCTTCACTTCTCAAGCGTCTTGAACTTCCTGAAGGATATAATCTTCTATATGCTATAGCATTGGGATATCCCGATGAATCGCCTGCTGCAAAAGCAAGAAAAACTGAAAAGATCAAATTCATTGAATGATAAATAAAAATAAAAGCCTGATGGAATTTCCATCAGGCTTTTATTTTTATTTATCATTCGCTTTTTCTTTCTTCCATCCATCCTTAATCCATCTATTTATCCATCCTTCTTCTTCTTCTTCTTATTATTATTATTATTATTATTGTAGTAGCAGTAATAGTAGTATTTATTTTACTCTATTCTACAGTACTATTTTTCCATGTCCCTCAGATGGATTTCAAGAGCCTTTACAGATATATGTATTTCCCAGATGGATATGCCGAGAGAAGCAATAAGTAAAATCAGGGCAACACCAAACACATATACAGCCATGGTGTGGAATCCCACATATATCAGGAACATTGTAATTACACATAGAAACAGACTTGATATTCCGAGCACTTGCATGCTTCTGGTGAGGTATAATCTCTGGCGGAGATTTTCAATTTGAGATGCTGTAACTTCAGAGTGTTTCTGTATATATTGCTCTTTAAGGGTTCTTACAAGTTGGGCGTAAGAAAGGAATCTGTTTGTATAAGCCAGCAGTATAAGTGAGACAGCCGAAAAAAGCAGGGCTGGAGTGCTTAGTGTAAGTTCTTCCATAAAACTGTTATTTAATATTTTTCATTACATCGTCATAATCAGGCTCTTGTGATATCTCCTGAACCAGTTGTGTGTATATAATCTTGCCGTTTTCATCTATAACTAAAACAGCACGTGCAAGCAGTCCGCGCGACGGACCTGTGGTTTGCAGTAATCCGTATTTTTCTCCGAACTCAGGATTCCTGAACACAGAAAGAGGTATTACATTTTCTATACCTTCTGTGCTGCAGAATCTGCTTTGCGCAAAAGGCAGGTCCATCGATACACATAATACTGATGTGTTTTCGAGTTCTGAAGCCATCTGGTTAAACTGCCTTACAGATAATGCACAGGTAGGTGTGTCCAGGCTTGGGAATATATTAAGAATAACTTTCCTCCCTTTGAAACTATCCAGAGATACATCCTGCATTTTATTGTTTACACCTGTAAAGTCGGGCGCGTAAGTTCCTTTTTCGGGCAATACTCCCGAAAGTTCAACATTATTCCCTCTAAGAGTGACAGTAGCTTTATTGTTTACTGATTGTGAGTTTGCCTTGAATGGTGTTGCAATCAATGCTCCTGATATAATAAGCATTGTGAGAATAGTCTTTTTTTTCATGCTATTTTATGTTTATGGGTTGAACAATTATAATAAAAAATATAAGTTATTCTGGCTTCTGTTTCTGATAATAATATAATACAGTACTTCCCGAATCTTATTAAGTATAATATTATAACATATTTGCAAGATGCTTTGTTCGCTTTTAATTTGATATTAATAAGATATTGTACAACATATAATATAACATAAAATGTTGTTGATTAAACAAATATTTAGTTTTCGGCTTTTAAATTAAATACTTCTGGCCTGTATTTTTGGTCTATTTGTATGAAATTATAGTCGAAAAACATGTATTTTATTATTTAAAGCCTCTTTTTATTGTGTTGAATTGTTAAAACAAGCTAAATACATAAGCTATATTTTTAAACTTTGACTTTGTAAGATTAACTTTGTAGAGGTTTTAAGATACACTTAAACCAATAAAAACATAAATAAAAATAGTATATTATATCAGAAATGTTATTTTCTAAGACTTTAAAAAGTTACATATTGCGTATAGTTTGTATGGTCATGCTTATGCTCATACAGTTCGACGTATGCGGTTATGATATAATATGCGCTTTCCAACAGTCGGAAGAACCTCAGTCCGTTTTAGTTCTCAATGAAGATGAGTCATTGATTTCTGATGGACAGGACCAGATTTCAGAGTGGTCTGATCCTGTATACAGAAACACTTCATTGCGTTCAATTTCTGATGCAATGCTTCCGGTGATTGTGATTTTCCTGTTCTCTTATTTCATGGGAGAACTGTCTGTTATCAGAAGGGTGTACTGTACCCGTACAGATATATCTGTAAGCCATTCTTATATCCTTTTCAGGGTTTTCCGAATATAGAATTCTAATACTTTATATTCTTTTCTCTATTTTTTATAGCATATCTTTTTATACATTCCATTCTTAATGTACAGAATACTTAAGCGTAATGGATATTTTGTAATTGTTGTCAGGTTTGGCGTGCGCGTTTGAATCTGATGATAATCTCCGGTTCATTTATTGTTGTGCGGAATGTAGGATGCTTTGGAATAGAGTTGCAGATTCCATTAAAACAACTAAATACACATAGATTCTTTTATTTTATCTCTTAATCTTATGAAAATGTCTATTAGAAAGGTTGCATTCCTTCCATTGCTGGCGGGACTGTTTCCTGCTTGTCAGCAGACAGGCGAAAATCAGGTTAGAAGTGACGAAAGTATTCCTGTCACAACTCTTCAGCCTACTACAGTTGAATTGCCACGTTCGTACGTTGCAGATATCCAGGCTATCCAGTTTGTAGAAATAAAGCCTAAAGTTGAAGGTTACGTAAAAGAAGTACTTGTAGACGAAGGTGAGTTTGTAAAGAAAGGCCAGCCTATGTTCAGACTGAGTTCTGAAAATTATGCTGAGGCAGTTAAGGAAGCCGAAGCAAACTACAAGCAGACAGAAGCCGAACTTGAAATGGCCAATTATGAAATGGAACGTATAGATCGTCTTGTAAGCAAGCAGATATATTCTCCTATCCGTCTTGAACAGGCAAAGAGAGAGAGGGAGGTGGCACGAATGAAAGTTGAACAGGCGCGTGCCCAGTTGCAGCGTGCCCAGATGGATCTTGGCTATACTACCATTACATCACCATTTACAGGATATGTTGACCGTATTCCATATAAGGTAGGTAGCCTTGTGAGCCCAGAGAGTCTGCTTACTACAGTGAGTGATATCTCTGAGATTTTTGCTTATTATAAAGTAAACGAAAGTGAGTACCTCCGTATCCGCCGTGCCCAGCTCCAAGGTACAGACGTGCAGCAGGCCAAGAACGTAGAGCTTGTACTTGCCGACGGAACAGTATATCAGTATAAGGGAGTTATAGAAACTGTTGAAGGTGACTTTGAGCGTGGAACTGGTTCCATCGCATTCCGTGTACGTTTCCCTAATCCGGAAGGACTTCTTAAACATGGTGTAACAGGTAAAATCCGTCTTATGACAAAGATGGAAGATATCTGTCTTGTGCCACAGAAATCGACTTTCGAGATTCAGGACTTTACCTACGTTTATATAGTCGACAGCACTGGTACTGCCAAAGTGCGAAGCTTCAATCCTATAGAGCGCTATCACAATTACTACATCACCGATGATCTTGGTGCCAACACTACCATAGTATACGAAGGTGTCCAGATGATACGCGACGGTATGAAGATTGAAACAGATACCGTTTCCTTTGCCGATGTAAGAAAGGAACTCCATCTGGATAATGTAGAGAAATAAAAATAAAGTAATAACAGAAAAAAGAAATAACCCATAAACATGTTCAAGTTATTTATTCGCCGTCCAATCCTTTCTGCGGTAATATCTGTTATTATCGTATGTCTGGGAGTGCTGGCTATTGTGTCGCTGCCTATTACGCAGTATCCCGACATTGTTCCACCTTCCGTTACGGTGACTGCCCGATATACCGGTGCAAGTGCCGATGTAATGACAAAGACTGTTGCCACTCCATTGGAACGTGCCATAAACGGTGTTCCGGGAATGACATATATGACAACCGTATGTACCAACGACGGTATGTCGCTCACTACCATCTACTTTAAGGTAGGAACCGACCCCGACGTGGCTGCCGTAAACGTACAGAACCGTGTGACAACCGTCCTCGATGAGTTGCCCGAAGAAGTTATACGTGCCGGTGTGGTAACAGAAAAGGAAGTCAACAGTATGCTGATGTATCTGAACATCTTCAGTACCGACAGTACTCACACAGAGAAATTCGTATACAACTTTGCCGATATCAATATCCTCCGTGAGCTGAAACGTATCGACGGAGTAGGTTTCGTTGAAATCATGGGTAGCCGTGACTATGCTATGCGTGTATGGCTCAACCCTAACCGTCTGGCCGCGTACAATATGGTACCACAGGATGTTACAGACGCTATCCGCCGTCAGAACATAGAAGCGGCTCCGGGTAAGACCGGTATCAGCTCCGACAAGCTGCCACAGCAGTTGCAGTACGTATTGCAGTACACAGGTAAGTTCAGTACACCCGAAGAGTATGGTGAGATAGTTCTGAAAGCAATGCCCGACGGCTCTCTGTTGCGTCTGAAGGACGTGGCAACCATAGAGTTCGACTCCGAAGACTACAATATGATATCCATGACCGACGGCCGTCCTTCGGCTTCCATCATGATTAAGCAGCGTCCGGGTTCAAATGCCAGCGAGGTAATCCAGAACATAAAGACACGAATGGCCGAAATCAAGGAAAGCAGCTTTGCGCCAGGAATGGAGTACAATATCGCATACGACGTATCCCGATTCCTTGATGCATCAATCGCATCGGTATTGAAAACCCTTGTAGAAGCCTTCCTGCTTGTGTTTGTGGTGGTGTATATCTTCCTTCAGGATTTCCGTTCTACACTTATTCCGGCCATAGCCGTACCGGTCTCTCTTGTAGGTACATTCTTCTTTATGCAGATGTTGGGCTTCTCTATCAATATGCTTACACTCTTTGCGCTGGTACTTGCCATCGGTATTGTGGTCGACAACGCCATTGTAGTGGTAGAGGCAGTGCATGTAAAGATGCATGAAGACAAACTTTCGCCATACAAGGCATCTGTAGCCGCTATGAAAGAAATCGGAGGAGCTATTGTGGCCATCACCCTTGTTATGTCGGCCGTGTTTGTGCCTGTAGGCTTCATGGAAGGAACAGTTGGTATCTTCTACCGTCAGTTCTCGCTTACCCTTGCAGTTGCCATCGTGATTTCGGGTATCAATGCGCTTACACTGTCTCCTGCACTTTGTGCCATGCTCCTTCGTCCGGCAAGTCATGGAAAGAAGAAAGCAGCATTCCTGCGCAAGTTCTTTATATGGTTCAACCGCCGTTACGACCGTTTCGAACGCCGTTACAACCTTGGGTTGCAGAAATACCTCGGACGACGCACGTTTACATACCTCACACTTCTGCTGTTTATTGTAGCTACATACGGAATCAACCTTGTGCTTCCTACAGGATTTATCCCTAATGAAGACCAGGGTATGATATACATCAATGTGGATGCACCTCCGGGAGCGACAGTTGAACGTAGTGAGAAAGCACTCAACCAGATTCAGGCAGCTCTTCTTCCGTTTGATGAAATAGAAAGTATTTCCACACTTGCAGGTTACAGTCTTATGACAGAAACAGAAGGAGCCAGCTATGGTATGGGTATGATTAACCTCAAGGCATGGGACGAGCGCGACAAAGGAGTGGAAGAGTTGATGCAGATATATTCCGACCGAGTTTCGCATATCAAGGATGCAGATATCCAGTTCTTCCTTCCGCCGTCTGTACCAGGTTTCGGTAATGCCAGCGGTTTTGAGTTGCGACTCCAGGATAAGACAGCAGGCGACTTCCACGAATTTGCCGAAGTAGCCAACAACCTTGTAGAGAAGTTGAATGCCGACCCTCGTATTCAGGGTGTGACATCCGGATTTAATCCTAACTTCCCTCAGTATCTTCTGAAAGTCGACCTGGCAAAGGCAGCCAAGTTGGGCGTTGACCTTGAACAGTCAATGCAGACACTTCAGGCATATATAGGTAGTTTTTACTCGTCTAACTTCATCAGATTTGGGCAGATGTATAAGGTTATGATACAAGCCTCTCCTGAATACCGAATGAACCCCGACGACATATACAAGCTTTATGCAAAGAACAGCGACGGAAATGTGGTGCCATATTCAAACTTCCTCACTATGGAAAGAATTTACGGTCCGAGCCAGATTACCCGTTATAACATGTTTACCTCTGCTCTTATCACAGGAGAAGGAGAGGGAGGAGTCAGTTCGGGAGAAGTAATTGCAGCTGTAGAAGAAATCTGTAAGGAAGTCCTCCCACGCGGATACGATGTAGAATGGTCGGGTGTTACACGTGAGGAGAAAGACTCAGGCGGACAGACATTCATGATTTTCGGAATCTGTCTTCTGTTCGTATACCTGTTGCTTGCAGCCCAGTATGAAAGCCTTCTTCTTCCGTTCTCGGTAATACTTTCACTCCCGGCTGGAATTTTCGGTTCATACTTCTTCCTGCAGATAATGGGACTCGAGAACAATATCTACGCACAGGTAGCCTTAGTCATGCTTATCGGACTTCTTGGAAAGAACGCCATCCTTATTGTGGAAATGGCCAACCAGTTCCGTGCGGGTGGTGCCACACCTTTCCAGGCTGCGGTAAAAGGAGCAGTAAGCCGTTTGCGTCCTATCCTGATGACATCATTCGCATTTATCTGCGGTTTGATTCCTTTGGTTATGGCCAGCGGAGCAGGAGCATTGGGTAACCGTTCTATCGGTACAGCCGCAGCAGGAGGAATGTTCATAGGTACATTTGTAGGAATATTCCTTGTTCCGGGATTATATTTGGTATTTGAAACCCTTTCGGTTTATCTCAACCGCAATAAAGTTAGCTACTTAGAAGAAGATGATGAAGAATAAAAAGTTTACATATATAGCAGTATTGGCCTCTGCGCTGTCGATGGCAAGCTGTAAGGCACCATCGTTGGCACCTTCAGAGGCAGTTGTCCTGCCGGAATCATTTATCGATGACACCGATACCACCTCTATGGCTTCAATCTCATGGAAAGAGTTCTTCCCTGATTCACAGTTGGTGCAGTACATTGATTCGGCATTGGTCAATAACCATTCGTTTCTCAAAACCATAGAGAACGTATCCATAGCCCGAGCACAGATGCGTGCAGGCAAGGGAGCACTTCTGCCTGAGGTGATGTTCGGCCTTAGCGGAGGAATACAGAGATTTGGTGAGTATACCATGGACGGGGTAGGAAACAGTACAACAAACACCCCCGATCTGGTAAAAGACAAGCATATTCCCGATCCTTACAAGGATCTTAATTTAGGATTAAGTTTCCAGTGGGAAGCCGATATCTGGGGAAAGCTTACCGACAAGAAGCGTGCGGCTGTATCAAGATGGATGAAGTCTGTTGAGGCACAGCGTCTGGCAAAAACAATGCTTGTGTGCGAAGTAGCCGATTTATATTACAAGCTTATAGGGCTCGACAAGAAACAATATGTACTCGAAGAAGCAATCCGCAAGACAGCCTCTTCTTATGTATTGGCCAACGAGCTTATGAACGAGGGAGAGGAATCACGACTTTCGGTCGACCAGTTCCGTTCGCGCCGTCTTAAACTTGAAGAAATGCTGCTCGACACAGAACAGCAGATATCTGAAACGGAACGAGCTTTCGCCCTGTTGCTTGGCAGTATGCCGTTTGAGATAAATCGCTCATCATTTGAGACAATAAGCGATTACAGTTTCCCGGTTGAGACAGGCATACCGGCACAACTTCTTCGCAACCGTCCGGATGTGGTGGCTGCCGAGCTTGAACTTCTCGCAAGCAAATCCGATGCATCGGCTGCCCGCAAGGCCTTTTTCCCGTCATTGGTAATTGGTGGTGCCGGAGGTTTCAATGCATTTAGCCTCGACAAATGGTTTTCGGCCCCCGCATCAATGGTTTATAATCTTGCGGCCGGCATTACAGCCCCTATTTTCAAGCGAAACGAGATAAAAGCCCTTTGGGAAGAAGCCAAAGGACGTCAGCGAATAGCTTTGCTCGATTATCATGAAACAGTGATGAAGTCGTACATAGAGGTTGTAGACCTTATCACATCATCCGAGCAGATGAATCTTCGCAAGACATTAAAGGAAGAAGAGAGCCGTATCCACCATCGTGCTATCTATAATGCCAATGAACTGTTCAAGACCGGTTTTGCGGGATACCTCGATGTACTTTCGGCCGATGAGCGTTATCTCGACTGCGAGCTTGAACGTATTGAACTAAATATTGCTTACTGTCAGATCCATACGATGCTATATCGTTCACTGGGTGGTGGCAGTTTCTGATATTCCCTAATTTTCTATTGTTTTAAGTTGGTCGATAGAGAAAGAGGTCGCAAGTTTCAGCATGGAGTAATTCTTCATGTCCGGCTTGCGTACTTCTTTCTCTTTTTTTTGTGCTGTTTGGCGGGATATATTTTCTGTATGGGCCTGGTGTTTTTCTTGCTTATTCTTCTTACATCTATTTCTTACTTATTCTTCTGATATTATATAAATAATATACTATCTTATATATATTTTCCCGATAAAGTTTGATTTTAAAATAAGAAGTTGTATATTTGTCATATAATAATAGTACAATATGATAAAGTTCGTTTTAGATTATTCAAGCAGTGTTCCGATTTACAGGCAAATTATAGACCAGATAAGATTTGGCATAGCCTCCGGACAGTTAGTATTAGGTGAGCAACTACCTACAGTTCGTGCCCTTGCGGTAGAACTTAAGGTTAATCTTAACACAGTATCGAAAGCATATAAGGAACTTGAAATTAAGAATGTACTGACTACGCAGCAAGGCACTGGTACATTCATAAACCAGGTGGATTTCAGTCTTTCGGACGAAGAAAGGAAAAGACGATTAAAAGAGATATGTTCTCAGTGCATAACAGCTGCATGCAGTTATGGTTTCTCTATTGATGAAATAATAGAAGAAATAGAGTCCGCTAAAGAATAAATAATCCTTTGTGAATCAATTATTAACTTATAATACCTTTTTGACTTATGATGACCAATTTGAAAAACAACGGATGGATAAATTCCATATCCGTTACAGTTATTGTAGTATCATTCTTATTACTTTTTTCTCTAAATCATTCAGGAATTTTATCATTGCCTGTTACAGTAATTCTCATGATAGTATCAGTATTGTTTTCTGCTTCAATCAGAATAGCCGAACAATGGGAACGTGCTGTAGTGTTGCGACTTGGCAAGTTTAATGGTTTAAAAGGCCCTGGTCCGTTTCTGATAATACCTGTAATAGATACCGTGAGTATGTACATTGACCAGAGAATCAGAGTGAGTGCCTTTAAGGCAGAACAGACATTGACAAAAGATACTGTTCCCGTAAATGTAGATGCGGTAGTATACTGGACAGTATGGGATGTTGAAAAGGCCGCACTTGAAGTTCAGGATTATCGCGAAGCCATAGAACATATTGCCCAAACTGGTCTTAGAGATACAATAGGCAAACATGAACTTGCCACACTCCTGCAGGAAAGAGACAAAATAGCAGAGGATTTGCAGCAACTTCTTGATCAGAATACAAATCCTTGGGGGATAACATGTCAGACTGTGGGTATTAAGGATATTGCCATACCATCTGCCCTTGCCGAAGCTATGAGTAAGGAGGCTCAGGCCGAAAGAGAGCGCAGGGCTCGTGTAATTTTGGGTACGGCTGAAACAGAAATAGCAGAGAAATTTGCTCAGGCGAGCAAGGAATATACAGATAATCCGGTAGCATTGCATTTAAGAGGTATGAATATGCTGTTTGAAGGATTAAAGGAAAAAGGCTCTATGGTTATAGTACCAAGTTCTGCATTAGACACTATGAATCTCGGTGCCATGGGCGGACTTGTGTCTATGGCAAAGACAAATGAGAATGATAAAAATTCGGATAAGGATTCTAACTGTTAGAACAATGAAAAACATCATATCATATGCAACATGTATTTCGGTGTTTACAATCTGTATGGTTGTAGGTTGCAATAATAACCATGATTTTCAGGATAATGTTTATTTTGTAAGAGATAATTTTGCAGAGACAAAAATAATGTCAGATCCGGAAATTATCTCTATAGACAGCCTGTTGTATCCGGCTTCATTCAAAGTAATTAACGATAGCCTTCTTGTTGTAGGCAATCAGCCGGTGTGTGAATATCTTTTGGAAATCTATTCTCTTAAGTCGCATCAACAGCTTGCAAAACATATAACAAAAGGGAATGGCCCTGGAGAAATGTTGTCATGTGCTGTCGACTTACACACCAATACTGGTAACAGTTTCTATCTTCAGGACTATAATTCACATACTTATTATCTTACCAATATTGATACATTACTTAATGGTAAAAGATTTTCTCCTCTGTCTTCATTCCGATATTCTTCCGATGTCCTTATAAACTCACAGTTACTTGTATTCGATAACGATACATACTTAGGATGCAATATGTGGTATTCCCCAGAGCCTTCTTTTGACAACGGAAAATCTTCGCCAATTTCGTTTTACAGAAAAGGTGAAGAAACAAATACAGATCAGACATCATATAAGTTTTTTACAGCTCCTGTAAATGGAATGTTATTGTGGAAAGATAGCAAGAATGCCGGACAATTATGGTCTGCTGATATGCATTCTGATAGAATCTGTATATATGATGATTCTCTGAAAGTAAAAAGAACCATTGTCGGGCCTGATAATTTTGAACTTTCTTATGAAAAGGTACAAAGTAACACTCCTTTAGCTTTTATTACCTTTACAGACAAGCGTGATGTTAGAACTTATGCGGATTATTTTATTACTTCGGAACATATTTATCTTCTTTATGTTGGAACAGAATTCTTTGACCCTATGAAGCTTCCTGATGTAGAAGTCTTTAAATTGGATTTCGACGGAAATTTATTGTGTAATTATAAATTCGACAGGTATATATATTCTATATCAATTGACAAATCTGAGAATTTCTTGTATTGCGCTTCAAGAGAAAATGTGAAGGAGGTGCCCGTTTTTTTGAAATATGAATTATGAGACCTAATATAATCAGCAGAAGATTCTGATTTTATTATAATATTGTCGTCCGACTATAATGGTACGACCGTCCGACTTAAATGGTACAGGCGTCCGACTTGAGTGGTACAGGTTTACGACTTAAGTCGGACGGTATAAATGATGATATAACATTCAGGAAAAAAAACAATTGTTTTTTTGATTACAAAAACAATCATTATCTTTGTGTGTAATTCAAATTAATGATAGTCATGAAAGACATCAATCAACAGATAATTGTACTTGTTGAAAAGAAATAACAGAGAAATGGATATAGAGTAATTATTGAAATGGCTATCTATAGTGTATTAGTGGTGTACCAAAATATCTCAACCTGATTAAACAAGACTTTCAAGAATTGCGTAACTGTAGAATATTGACAGACGTGATTTGATAAATAAAAGTCGGTAAGAAATTGGAGAAATTGGCTAAAATACAATGAATTTATGAGTATGACTGATATAGACAAACAAAATGAAATAACCGTTGAGGAAGAAAATCTTGAAGGCAATAATCCTTCTGCTGTCATTACCAAACCATTCAATCCAAATGAGATTGATGTTGATATATCCACTGTTAATTTAGGCTCCCTGATTGAACAATTGGAAAATGATGAAATAGAGCTGCAGCCAGATTTCCAACGTGCAGCTGATGTATGGGATGGAGTTAAAAAGAGCCGTCTGATAGAGTCTATTTTGCTTGGTCTTCCTCTTCCTTCTTTCTATTTTAGTGAGGACCCGGTTAGCCAGAAACTTTCTGTTATTGATGGTTTGCAACGAATATGTGCTATAAGAGATTTTGTTTTGGAAAAAGAAGAACCATTAAAACTTCAGAATCTTCAATTCTTGAAGAATTTTGAAGGAATGACATATTCACAATTGGCACGTCCCGAAATAAAGCGTATAAAGTCATTAAAGATTACAATGAATACCTTACGTAAAGGTACACCTTTGGATGTAAAATACATAATATTCCAGCGTGTTAATACTGCGGGTGAACCTTTGACTCCGCAGGAGATGCGCCATGCTTTAAATCAGGGGGTAGCTGCTTCATTTATAAAAGAATTGTCTGAAATGGAGTCGTTTAAAAAAGCTACTAATTATTCTCTGAAAAAGAAAAGAATGCAGGACAGAGACTTTGTTAACAGATTTGTTGCATTCTTTATAGGGTATCAGGAGTATTCCGGTGATTTGGATATGTTTCTTAATGACAAGATGGGTGAACTTAATAAAATGACACCGGATGAAAGAAATAATATAAAAATTGCATTTGACAAGTCAATGAAATGTTGCTATCAGATATTTAAAGATGATACATTCCGGAGAAGATATGATATAGCAGACAAAAGAAAACCTATCTCAAAATCGGTATATGATACATTAAGTGTAAATATAGCGTGGTTGAGCGATGAAGAACGAACTCTGCTTCTTGATAGAGCTGATAATTTTAAATCAGGGATGGTAAATCTGTTCAACAATGATAAATTTAATTCATCCATTTCTACTGGTACAGGACAAAAGTACAATGTAAACATACGATTCAGTTATGTAAATTCACTGATAAAAGAAACCTTGAAAATATGATAACCAATTTAAGCATAAATAATTTAAAGCTTCATGACCATACAGACTTGGTATTAAACGGACTGACAATTCTTACAGGAATGAACGGTATGGGAAAATCAACAGTTATACAGTCGTTGATTTTGTTACGTCAGTCTTTTATGATGAATGATCTGGATTCAGGTTTGAACCTGAAAGGTGATTTGTGTGATGCAGGAATATCAGGTGAATTGGCTTGTCAGGCTTCAACGGAACATACCTTAAATATTAATATGAAGTTTGCAGGGCAAGACGATTTGAATTTCTCATTTGAATATCCCGACAATATTATGGATACTATGTTGCCTGGAATGGAAGGAAATGTAACATCTAAAGCCGTATTGTCAAAATATTCTTTATTTAATGAGAAATTCCAATACTTGAGTGCTTTCCGTTTTGGTCCGCAAAAAAGTTATAATCGTGATACATCTTTGGTGGCAACAAAGAAACAGGTATCTAAAATCATGGGGCAGTGCGAATATGCAGTACATTTTTTGGAACAGTACAAGAATCTCAATATTCCTATAGAAGAACTTGCAATAATTGATAAAGAGGATATTACTCCGGATTATCGACTTGCAGTGCAAGTGGAACGCTGGTTGCGTTTGGTTTCACCTAATATTAAAATCAATATTGAGCCGGCCGGAGAAGATTTTAAATTGAAATATAAATTCAATCGTGACGAAAATACAATTACGGAAGATATAACAGCTCTTAATACGGGTTTTGGTATTACATATGTATTACCTATCCTGATAGCCGTGTTAAGTGCGGAAAAAGATGCCATCATTTTGATTGAAAATCCGGAAGCACATTTGCATCCTAAAGGACAGGCGGTGTTAATGGAACTGATTTCAAAAGCTGTGGCTCATGGTGTACAAATAATCATAGAGTCGCATAGTGACCACATTATAAACGGTAGTCTGGTGGCCGTAAACAAGAAATGGATTACTCCAAACTTTCTTTCCATATATTATTTCGATAGAGAAGAACACGGACATACAGCATTGTCACATCATTTGCAGATATCGGAAACCGGCCGTATTACACGTCCTCCTAAAGGCTTTTTTGACCAGATAGATATAGATTTAAGAACGTTAACCGGATTCTGATATGGAGCACAGTGAATTATTTCTATTGTTACCAAGATATGAGGATGTTGAAGGACAACCAGAGTATATTAAATCTAAAGGTGTCATGTCTGAAAATGAAATCTTGAAGGTTATAGAAAACATATATGAAATATGTAAGCTCATAGAAAACGAAAATTATGAGGGATATTATGATGCGGAAAATGTATCAGCATTTCTATATCCAGTAGATACGATGGAAGAATGTTACCCGAATATCAAAACACGTATGCGAATGGCAATGAGCAAATGGGGAGTTAACCTGAGAGCTCAGAAGGTTCAAAAAGATACTGTAAACTATATGTATTATTGTATCCCAATAAAGGATGATACATTGTGTGAGATGACAGAACGAAAATTCGTTTCTACAGATGGAAATACATTTCTTTTGATTAACTATGATGCTTTTTCGTGTGTTTCAGAAACGATAACGACAAAGCGTAATCAAGACGATGTGAAATTAGATGTGAGAAATGCTGATATAAAATCCATATCTGAATGGTATGAAATAAACCGTAAACCACAGAGAATATTCAATCTTAATCCTAAGCATGGTGAAAATGGAAAAGGTGCACATCCAGGTAATAAGGGAGAAAAAGTATCCGTATTGATGTGTAGTAGAGATGAGGCAAAGAATATGCTTCTGAAAGCCATTGGTTCTGACTTGAGAATTCTTTACTTTTTCGATCAGATACATAACCAGTATATAGAGTTTAAGCGTGAAAGTGAGAATACTTATCATGGATTTCATCTTGATACAATAGATGAAAAAAGAGTACCGGAAGAAATTAAGATGATGATTAATAAGCTGATAAATGAAGATGTATAAAGATAGTGATAATCATGAATGATTTATATAATGTAGATCTCTTATCCACACGATGCTTTTAATGCTATTCAAATAAAAGGACACCAATTGGAGCATAAAATGAAAATACTTCGTTTACTTTACGAGAATTACATCATCAAGATTTGTGGTGTACTGCTTGCTTATATGTTCACATTTAAGATGCCATGATCTGTCGTTTGTTCCTTGGACTGCAACTTTCACGGTATTATGTCCGTTCTTTCTGTTAATGGCATCAATTGCAGCATTCAGACGTGCCCGTTTGCCTCTGTCTATAGAGTCAAAAAGATTAGTCTGTATGGCTGCATCAGAAGTTATATTCCATACTATAACACCTGCTTTCTTGTACAGGAATGTAGTACCGTCATTACCCCATTCCAAACGTAATAAATATGTGGCTGTGCTTATAATCTCCTGCAAGTCGTTGGTTGGTACGTTAAAGTGTACTGTTTTATTGATACATTTATGGGCTACATCCGTTCTGAATCTGCTTGTATAAGCAAAGACTGTTATTTCTGAACAGCAACTCCTTTGTTCTTTCAGCTTTCTTACACATTCAGCTGCAAAATTGGCAACAGCTTCCTCTACTTTATTTATATCAGAAATACCTTCGCCGGAAAAACTTCTGCTTGTACAGATACTCTTCTTGAGTGGCAGTTCTTCTATGCTGATACAACTTTCTCCTTGAAGTTCTTTCCAGGTACGTACCCCTGTAACAGACAAAAGTTTTCTTACAAAACTTTCACTCCTTTGAGTCAGATCCCAGGCGGTATTTATTCCATGATACCTTAATTTCTCAAGATTCCTTCTTCCGATTCCCCACACATCCGAAATATCAAACCCCTTCAGGGCCTTTATTCTTTTATCTTCGGTATCTATAAGGCATACTCCACCATATCCTTTATATTTCTTGCCGTATTTGCTTGCTACTTTGGCTAAAGTCTTGGTAGGTGCTATTCCCATTGTTACAGGAATACCTGTTCCTTTAGTCACTGTTCTTACTATTTTCTTTCCGTAATCTATGAGTTTTTCGCCTTCACCAAAGCCACTTAAGTCAAGAAATGCTTCATCTATGGAGTATTGTGTAAAATCGGGCGTAAATTCCGAAAGAAGATACATTACCCTCCGACTCATATCTCCGTAGAGATTATAGTTGGAACTGAAAATAGCAACATTATTTTTCTCAAGGATATCTTTAATCTGATAAAGAGGTGTTCCCATCTTTATACCCATGGCCTTTACTTCGTTACTTCTGGCTATGACACATCCATCGTTGTTGGATAATACCACAACGGGCTTATCACGCAAAAGTGGATTGAAAACCCTTTCGCATGAACAATAAAAGTTATTGCAGTCTACTAAAGCAAAAAGTTTGTTGCCCATATTTTTATCCTTTCAGAAATTACAGATTAATGCTTAAGCTTGATACCTTTATGCCTGATATCTTATTCCTGATAATTAATACTATAAACTTTAAGCTTGATGTTTGATTCTTAAACTTTAAAACTTTAGACTTTAAAACTTAAACTTAAAACTTTAATTTTAAACTTTAAAACTGTCTGTTTAAGTAGTAAATGCCGGTGATAGAAGTTTGTATATTCCCTCACCGGCATTTTAAGTCTTCATTTTAAATTCTCAATTTAAATTCTCATCCTAAATTTTCAATGTCTTAAAGCCCTTTATACTTTATATTCAGAATTATTCCCAATTTTCTGCGAATCATCTTTTCAGAAGCCCTATCTTGAGGTTAAGCTTGAAATAATATACTCCGTTTTCACGTTCAAGATAACCGTATTTATCTTTCTCTGTAGATCCTTTTTCAAGTCTTGTGTTTTTGAAAAGGAAATCGGCGAAAGTCTGTCTGAACGCTTTCTGGTAGCACAGAACTTCTCCTTCACCAGTAACAAACAAGAAACCACAAATGGCAGATTCTGTACCGTTATACATCTTTGCAGGTCGCATACCCAAAGCTAAAGCAAGGAGGAATTCCTTTATTTTATACTCGTAATATCCATGTTTGTTGATAAGTTCGTCTTTTATTTTCAAAGGATTTATTTTCTTTATTTCCTCTGTAAGATCCGATACTTTTGTTATTCCGTCGAGCCACATCAGACGAGTCATTTCGGCAAGCATTCTTGCCAGATGTAAATCAAGCATTGCCAGATTGCTTCTGAAAATCTTGTCGGCTACATCATTATATTTGAGAACACCGCCAAGACGTTCTATCATTAGCATTCTGCTTATAACATCGTCTTCTTCACCTTCGGCATTGATTTTATTTATGGTAGGAGTTGCAAACTTAATGCCGGTTTGTTCGAACTTGAAATTGGCTGTACGTCCGCCATCAAGTAAAGGGAACATTGTTCCTCCAAGGCGAGAACGGACACAGAAACCTGTGAGCGGTGCATTTACACTGTAGAATGCCACAGAAAAGTCGGTACGGTCGTCTGTATTTGATTCCAAATCAAATATAGCTACTTCGTCGAGGAATTCTTCTACGCCATCGGGCGAGGTGACATCGTTTTCGCGACTTCCCTTTATAGCCTGAAGTATAAGTTGAGATACAGTATCGAAGTCCTCACGCGGAACTTTCTTGTCCATGTTTTCACCAACAATGTGTATCCACTCATCCTCAATAATATATTGGCGAGTGCCATCATGTTCCTCACGCTGCACCATTGCTACAGGGATGCAGTGATCTTCATTACGTTTTACATCAGGAGTACCTGCAAATACATAGCCATCGGCCAGGAGACGAAAGAATGTGTAAAGTTCGCTCCATTCTCTTTTTGTTGCTTCAAATGCCATAATAATATTATTATTTTGTCTGCAAAGATAATAGATTTTAGTTAACTTTGCAGTAATGAAACTGATATTCTATTCGGCCGACTTGAGTACAGAACTTGAGCTGCCACTTGCAGAGCAAAGTATTAGAGCCGGATTTCCAAGTCCGGCACAGGATTATCTTACCGATTCTATTGACTTGAACCGTGAACTTATACGTCATCCCGCCACAACATTCTATGCACGGGCCGTAGGCGACTCAATGAAGGACTGTGGTATAGACGACGGAGACCTTCTTGTAATTGACAAGTCCATTGAACCGGAAGACGGTGATATTGTAGTAGCCTTTATAGATGGTGAGTTTACCCTTAAAAGGGTTAAGACTGATATCTCCGGAAATTGTCTTTGGCTTATGCCAGCCAATGAAGAGTATCCTCCAATAAAAGTAACTGAGGATAATAATTTTCTTGTGTGGGGAGTGCTTACCTACAACATTAAGAGGCAGTTGAGAAAATGGAAGTAAATATCCTGAGAACCTGGAAACAGATATCTTTATTCATCATATTGAATTTCAGATACGTGTGCTTTCGCTCTAAATCATATCAGCCTGTATTATATTGAAAATATTATAAAACAGCAAGAGTAAAACTCTCTTGTATAAACCCAATAATTGCAGCCATGAATCAAAGAATATTGCCCGTAGGATTCTTTTTTGTATTGCTTTTATCATCATTGTTTTCATTACATCACAGTTATTGTTCTGCCAGAGATATTATTCAAGAAGATCTGACTCAGGCACTCGCTTCTGTAGTTGACGATATAAAAGAAGACCTTGTGAAGCAGGACACTATAAAGGCATACAGAAAACTTCAACTGTCGTCTGATACGAATATGACAATTGTTTTGTCGGATAAAAGATTCTGCGCCCGTTTAAAAAACAAGAATCTCAGAGACAAGTCTTTTTTAACATTAAGCATTGTGGATGAAATATATAAGGATACCCGACTCGGAAATAATGTCATTTCGGGCGATACACTGTTTGTTGAAAGCAAAGTTTCGGGTGAGATATTTGCCTTAAGAGGATATTCCAGACTTTCAGTGGCGAGTGTCTTGCTTATTTCAGATCAAAGAATTTCCTGTACACTTGCTTTTATGGCAGTTATATGGCTTGCTTTATATATTCTGTTTTTCAGAAAAAAATATTCTCCGGAAAAATTACATGTATTTCCGGATGGCACAGTTTCTGTTAATGTCATTCCTGACAATTCCGGGTTGAGTTACTCTGAAATCCATCATTCATTTATGGGAAAGGATAACACTCCTATACATCTTACCCCTATGCAGGAACAGCTGATAACCATGTTCTGGAATTCACCTACGCACACACTCTCAAAAGAGGAGATATGTTCTGCTCTTTGGCCCAAGAAAGATAATGCTAACGAAACTCTTTATACATTGATAAAAAGACTTAAACCTGTGATTGAAGATAATACCAATATGAAGATAACTTCCGACAGAGGTAAAAGCTATTCCTTGGTTGTCAGAGAGTTATCTGATGCTGGCACATTTGTCAGTTAAATGTCAGTCTTGTTTTTAAGCCCTTCTGTACTCTGCATCATATATTTGTTTCAAAATTAAAATGCAGAGACAAATGGAAAATATCAGAACTAAAATTGCTGTTTTACTTGTATTAAGTAATATTGGCTGTGTGAGGTACGCATACTCGCAGGAAATTAATCAGACTGTAACATTAAATGAAGTTGAGATTAAGGCTGCCCGTGTTATCCGGAAAGATAATGGGGTAGTAGTCTTTCCTACGAGCGAACAGAAGAAGTCGTCAAATTCGGGATTCAGCATATTGCAGAAACTTTATCTGCCTAATATAAGGATAGACGATATTTCAAGTACCGTAACAGCAATAGACAACAGGGGAAATGTGCAGTTGCGAATAGACGGCATAATAGCAGGCAAACCTGATATGCTTGCTCTCAATCCTGAATCAATTGTTAAGGTAGAGTTTATTGATGCTCCGGGAGTGCGATACGGAAATGATGTAGCGTATCTTATAAATATCATAACAAAGCGTCCCGATAGTGGATACAGCTTTGGTACAGATTTAAAGCAGACTATTACTGCAAAAAACGGTAGTTATTCTGTTTTTGGCAAATGGAATGCCGGCAAAAGTGAATTTTCGCTGAATTATGGCTTTGGGTATAAGGATTTCGACGGCAACAGGATGGAAGAGACAGCCGACTATAGTCTTTCGGACGGTTCTGTGTACAGTATATGCAGGAATGACGTTTCTTCTTTAAGCAAATATCTTAACCATAATATCAAACTTATATATAATCTGGCAGATTCGGCCAATTATGTTTTTCAAGCTTCTCTTTCGGGTGATTTTAATGATATACCCGATAACTTCAACCGTAAGAGTATTAAAGACGGTACAGATGAGTATATAGCTACAGATATGACAGACAGCAAGAGTAGCAGTCCGGTCCTTGACTTGTATTTTTCGAAGAATCTGCCGGATAATCAGTCTCTTACTGTTAATGCTGTAGGAACATACATAAACACTTCCTCACACGAGAGCTATAATGAAGGGACAGAGTACGCATATGGAGTAAGCGGAAATACATATTCAGTGCTTGGAGAAGGTGTGTATGAAAATAAACTCAGTCCGTTTACCTTATCGGCGGGAGTAAACTTTAAATATAAATATACTGATAATGAATACAGTGGCGATGTTACATCGGTAAACCGCATGCGCAACGGCAGATTATATCTTTTTTCCGACATAAGAGGCTCGATAGACCGTTTCAGCTATACCGCAGGGATAGGAGTAAGCTATACAGGTTACCGTCAGGGAGATAATGATTATAAATATTGGGCTTTTTGTCCAAAGATTTTTTTCGGTTACAGATTAAATGACAATATCCAGCTCTCATACAATTTCAGTATAAAAGACCGTTTCTCGAGAATTGCCATGATAAGTGATGTCATGATTCGTAACAACAGTATGGAGTGGACTAAAGGAAGTCCGGGACTTAAGCCATCGAACGATATTGAGAATACATTAAAGTTGGCATATAATAGGCCTCGATTACAGTCGTTTGTACAAGGATACTACAAGGCATGTATACATCCTAATATGGCTCTTTATGAAAGGACAGACGATAACAGGTTTGTTTACACTCAGACCAACCAGAAGAATATAAGTGTAATACAGGCATCTGCCTATCTCAATTATTGGATTATTCCGCAGAAACTCTCTCTGGCGGCATATGGTGGCTTGTTCAGATGCTTTAATTTCGGAGACAATTATACCCATTGCTATACATCGTATTTTATAACCGGAAGTATAGATGCGTATTTGGGAGATTTTACCATTTCGGCATACGCGGACAATGGCTGGAGATTTCTGGAAGGAGAAACAAAAGGATATAGTGGAGCTTTTGCAAATATCAAGGCTTCTTATAAGTATAAAAACTGGCAGTTTGCTCTATCATGCCAACAACCTTTTGTATCAAAATATAAGATGTCTGAATCTGAACTTCTTAATGAAAATATTCATAAGATTACAACACTTTACAGCCGCGACTACTGTAATCTTGTTTCATTGAATATATCCTTCAGATTCAATAAAGGAAGAAAATATAATAGCATAAGCAAGAATATTAATCTGAAAGATACAGATACTGGGATAATAAAGTAGTGTGTAGTCTGTAATGAGTAGGTAATTATTACCGTAAAATTATTCCACTCAAGGTAAACGCCACTGTGCTTCTTGATGCAAAAGGAAAAAATAATAGCGATATCTGTTTCTTATATTTCAGATACCGCTATTATTTTGATATATTTATTTTATTTAAGATGAATCTTAAGAATCTTACCGCTGTTGGCCGGAAGCTCTATGCCTGTAGGTTTTTCAGAAGTAAATGAAATCTTTTCCTCATTGTCGGATATAAGATCTTTGACCTTAATCTTGCTGAACTTAGGCATTTGCAGGTATTCGAAAGCATGTTCAGGTATATTCACGGCAATTCTCATGGAAATATCACTGAAATTTACGGCTATAAGCAATGCTTCATCTTCACATTTTCTCAGGAATACAAACTGTTTGTGTTCATTCATCTGCCAGCCGTTAATATTGGCATACATCAAATCGAAGAATTCTCCTCTTGAGATACATTTTTCTTCATTGCATAAATTAAGCAGTTTTCTGTAGAAATTGTGTATGGTCTTTTCCTTGTGGTTCATGAGATGTGTGTTGAACCTTCCATGGTTTGTCCATCTGCGTATGCTGTCTATGCTCCAATAATCAAAAATGGTAGTTCTTCCGTCGCGTCCGCTGAAGCCTTCATTATCCATACCCCTTTCACCATATTCCTGACCGAAATATATCATTACAGGGTTAGTGTTCATACATGCAGAAACAATCATTGCCGGGAAAGCCTTCAATCCGCATCCCGCAAAGAAATCGGAAGCAATTCTCTGTTCGTCATGATTTTCGAGGAAGTTCAGCATGTGGCTTTGAATATCGTTTACGCTCTGCCAGCATGAAGTGATGCTTGTGGCCGAACCTGAATTGCAGGTTACCGCGCGCAGAGTATCATATAGTCCAACTTTGTCGTATAGATAGTCGAAATGACCATTGTAAATATAATTTCTGTACTCATTTGGATTATAAACCTCAGCAATAAATATAATTTTCGGATATTTCTCTTTAATCTGAGGAATGGCCCATCCCCAGAATTCGCATGGAACCATTTCTGCCATATCACATCTGAAACCATCGATATCCTTTTCGGCCCAGAAGAGAAGGATGTCTCTCATTTTTATCCATGTATCGGGAACAGGATTAAAATGGCATCCTGAATTGTTGTAATAGTCTACGCCATAATTAAGCTTTACTGTTTCATACCAGTCGTTGCGGTTGGGCCAGGCACCAAAGCAGTTGTTTCCAGTAGCCTTTGCAGGCATTTCTACATACCTTCCGGCTTCTTCATCATAAAGGTCGATATCACCTTTCAGCTCTTCCCCCGGAATATAATAGAAGTTATTGTTTGGAGCGAAAGAAACACTTCTATCGTCATCTTCTCCAAGATCCTTTACTCCTTCAGGTTTGGCAAGAGACTTATACTGTCGGGCCACATGATTAGGTACAAAGTCGATTATAATATTAAGACCGGCATCGTGAGTACGCTGAACCAATGCCTGAAACTCGTTCATCCTGTTATTGACATCTACAGCAAGGTCGGGATCAACATCATAATAATCCTTTATAGCATACGGGGAACCAGCCCTGCCTTTTACCACAGCCGGATGATCTTTGGGAATTCCGAATTCAGAATAGTCTGTCTTAGTGGCATGTGCTATGACTCCGGTATACCATATATGAGTCGCGCCTAACTTTTTGATATCGTTAAGAGCCTGTTCCGTAAAATTATTGAACTTACCACAACCGTTTTCCTTAATGCTTCCATTCTGTCTGCAAGCTAAAGTACGGTTTCCGAACAGACGTGTAAATACCTGATATATTACCATTTTTTCAGGTACTTTCAGTTCTTTCTCTTTATCAGTTTTCGATGTATTCATAGTTCAAGTTTTTTGTCTTTGTGCAAATATATCAAAAATGAATGACAAAGGAAAAGAAAAATTTTGATTTATAAACAAAAAAGCACGTATTCCCATGAATTTTACCTTTGGGAAATACGTGCTTATAATTTTTGTAATTTACAGATAATAAAATACACTAGCTTTATGATTCAGAATCCATATTTACAGGATTCCTGTTTAAAGATAAGGTACTTGGTATCTGAAAATAAATATCGGACTTTAAGAAATAATATTACTCAATTCCGTGAGCATTTACTTCTTTGTTAATTTTCTTGATAAGTCCCTGAAGAACTGCACCCGGACCGCATTCAGTAAAGTCGTCTGCACCGTCGGCAATCATATTCTGTACTGTCTGAGTCCATCGTACAGAAGCAGTAAGCTGAGCTACAAGATTAGCCTTGATCTTAGCAGGATCTGTATAAGGCTTAGCATCAACATTCTGGTATACAGGACATTTTGGAGTGTGGAATTCAGTGGCATTGATTGCAGCTTCAAGTTCTACTTTTGCTGGGTCCATAAGTGGAGAGTGGAATGCGCCGCCCACCTTAAGAGGAAGAGCACGTTTAGCACCAGCTTCTTTCATAAGCTCACAAGCCTTGTTGATACCCTCTATAGAACCAGAGATAACAATCTGTCCAGGGCAGTTGTAGTTGGCAGCAACACAAACTTCACCTTCTGCCGCAACTTTAGCGCAGATTTCTTCAACTTTTTCATCAGGAAGAGCAATGATGGCAGCCATAGTAGAAGGCTTAGCCTCACAAGCTTTCTGCATAGCCATGGCACGTGCATATACAAGTTTAAGTCCGTCTTCGAAAGAAAGAGCTCCGGCTGCTACAAGTGCAGAGAATTCGCCCAATGAATGTCCGGCAGTCATTTCCGGTTTAAAATCATCTCCCATACAAAGAGCAGAAATTACAGAGTGAAGGAAAACTGCAGGTTGTGTAACCTTAGTCTGACGCAAATCTTCGTCAGTACCTTCGAACATGATATCTGTGATGCGGTAACCGAGAATTTCGTTAGCTTTTTCGAAAAGTTCTTTGGCCAAAGGCGAGTTTTCATACAGGTCTTTACCCATTCCTACAAACTGGGCACCCTGTCCTGGAAATACAAATGCTTTCATAATTTATTTTTTTTAGTTGTTCTATTTTTTAGTTGTTTTACTTCTTACTTAGCTTTAATTTTCCTTTGCTTGATTTCTCAAGAAATGTCCGGACGGAAACTTACTTTGAAAAGTTTACGATGTTGCAAAGGTAATGAATCTTTTTGAAAATTACTCATTTATGTCGAAAATGTGCATTTTTACAGGCGAATGGAAATGGTTCAGAGGCCCGTGTCCTTCGCCTATATGTACGTCTTTACCGCTTTCAATTCCTTTGTAGACATATTCTTTTGCTTCAGATACAGCTTCAGGCAGTTCATGTCCCAACGCAAGCAAGGTGGCAATGGCTGACGATAAGGTGCATCCTGTGCCGTGAGTATTTTTGCTGTCAATCTTTCCGGCTTTGAATATATAAGGTTTTTCTTTTCCGGCTGAACACAGAACATCACACATGTCATCCCCTTCAAGGTGTCCGCCTTTAATGAGTACCGAACCGCATCCCATACCGAGAATTTCTTTCCCGGCAATAGTCATAGATTCAACACCACTTAATTTTTTTCCGGTAAGCACCATTGCTTCACTCAAATTAGGAGTAATAACTGTAGATAAAGGTATGAGCATCGATGTAATAGCTTCTATTGCGGAATCTTCAATAAGCTTACATCCGCTGGTGGATACCATAACCGGATCGAATACCACAAATTTGGGATTATACTCTTTTATAGAGTCTGCAATGACTTTTACAATTTCCACATCGTTTATCATCCCAATTTTGATGGCATCCGGACGTATGTCGGTCATTACTGCATCTATCTGCCCCTTGACATAGAGTGGTGGAACAGGATGTATTCCTGTAACTCCGCATGTATTTTGTACAGTTATGGCAGTTATGGCACTGGCTGCGTATGCTCCTAAAGCTGATATGGTTTTTATATCGGCTTGTATTCCGGCACCTCCACTACAGTCGGAACCGGCAATTGTGAGTACGCACGGGTATTTTTTTGTTGTCATACTAATCTTGTTTTTATGTTTAATGAAAAAGTGTGGTGAGTTTGAAACTCACGATAGTAATGCAAATGTAAAAAAAATATCCAATACATCTTTTTTTATCTTTTACTTCTTTGGATAATATAAGAAAAACGGTAGTCGGTGATGTGAGTTATGTCTGTATATGTTTTAGTATTCGCAGAATCATTTAATTATGTTGGATTTTTCTGTTAAAGTCTTGTGATTTATTGAAAAAATAATATAAATTTGCGGTAATGTAACTATAATAAATTGTTTGTTTATGGATGTTAATAAAAATAACCATATAGTAATAATGGCTGGTGGAGTAGGCAGTCGTTTCTGGCCTATGAGCAGCCAGCAGCTTCCTAAGCAGTTTATTGATGTTTTAGGTTGTGGAAGAACCCTTATTCAGCTTACTATGGACAGATTTAAGGGAATATGTCCTCAGGAGAATATCTGGATTGTTACTTCAGCCAATTATGAATCGATTGTAAAAGAACAGTTGCCCGATATTCTTTCCGATCATATACTTCTTGAACCTTGCCGCCGCAATACTGCACCGTGTATAGCATATGTCAGTTGGAAAATAAAGGCTAAAAACCCTAAGGCCAATATAGTAGTAACTCCAAGTGACCATATTATAATGGATGTTGAAGAGTTTCGCAGAGTTATAAATTCTGCCATGCGTTTCACTTTATCATCGGACGCCATTGTGACTTTAGGAATCAAGGCTACACGTCCTGAAACCGGTTATGGCTATATAGAGGCTGATTTGTCTATGGCATGTCCTTCTAATAAAGAAATATACCGTGTTGATGCTTTCAAGGAAAAACCTGATCTTGCAACAGCCGAGAGATATATACAGAAGAAAAACTTTTTCTGGAATGCAGGAATATTTGTATGGAATGTAAACACCATAGTAAATGCAATGCGTGTATATCAGCCTGCTCTTAATAAGATTTTCGAAAAGATGATGCCTTATTATTATACAGACAAAGAACAGGAAATGATAGACCAGATGTTCCCTATGTGTGAAAATATTTCTGTAGATTATGCTATAATGGAAAAGGCGGATGAAATTTTTGTTTTCCCGTCTTCATTCGGATGGAGTGATTTGGGTACCTGGGGATCGCTTCATGATAACTTACAGAAGGATGCTTATGGTAATGTATGTATAGGCAACAATATTAAAATGTATGAGTCAAGAAACTGCATAGTGCATACAACACAGGAGAAAAAGGTTGTGGTACAGGGACTGGACGGATATATTATAGCTGAAAAGAATGACACGCTGCTTGTGTGTCGTCTTACCGAAGAACAGAGAATAAAGGATTTTTCGGCAGAATGATATGCTTTGTTGAGATTCCGAATTGTGTAGTATCCCGGAATTCCTCATTATCTCTTATAAATAATTTACCTGATATTATAATATTAATGTGTTACATATTTAATATTTTCACTTAACGTATAAAATTTTATTCAACCTATACTAAAAAAGGTCGGGATTACTTTTTCAAGTATTACCCGACCTTTTCTTTATATATATATTTATAAACTAGTTTTTGTGATTGTTTAAATAAGATGTATTTAATTATGTGTTCAGATTAATTTGAATTGTTATTTATATTTGCTTTTGTAGTTTGTGTATTGATTGTGTTGATTTTCAGATGAAAATTTTATTTTTGCTTTTTATAAAGCTCCGATTGCTGCAAGAGCAGAATCATAATCAGGTTCCTGTACAATTTCAGGTACAAGTTCTGTATATATAATTTCTCCATCCGGATTAATAACCACAACGGCGCGGGCCAGCAATCCTGCAAGAGGACCGTCTGTCATTAATACTCCATATTTGTTGGCAAAGTCTGTCAGATTTCTGAAATCAGACAATGGTATTACATTTTCTATTCCTTCGGTAGTGCAGAATCTTCCCTGAGCAAAAGGCAGGTCCTTTGATATTGCCAATACTACAGTATTATTGGCTCCTGCTGCCAGCTTGTTGAACTTTCTGACGGAAGTGGCACATACACCGGTGTCTAAACTTGGAAAGATATTGAGAACAACATTCTTTCCTTTTACATCCGACAGATTAAACAGTGAAAGATCACCTTTTACTAAAGTAAAGTCGGGTGCTAAACTTCCTTTCTTTACAAACTCTCCCTTTAAGGTTACGTCTGTTCCTTTAAATTTTGTCTTTGACATGTTATTTGATTTTACGTTACGTAATATATAACAATAAAATACGTAGATTGTTTAGATAGGCGAGTGTTTTTTTTCGTATAATATGTTTTTTCTTTATTTTTGCACTGAATTACCGGCCGGTTACACAATATGTTATGTCGTTAATTATGGATGTTTTGTATGTGTACAACAATGGCTTGTATCTTAATTTTATATTTAAACGGAAATTTTATTCAAACGTATTAATGTTTTTTTAATGGAACGTAAACTTAAGGATTATGCAACTCTTGTGCTAAAAGGTATGGGAATGGGGGCAGCTGATGTGGTGCCTGGAGTATCTGGTGGAACTATTGCATTCATTGTAGGTATTTACGATGAATTGATCAATTCAATCAAAAGTATTAATGCCAATAGCATAAAATTACTCCTAACCGGCAAACTTTCTGCCTTTTGGAAAAGTATTAACGGTAGTTTCCTTTTTTCTATTTTGCTGGGAGTGGGAATCAGTGTGTTTTCTTTGGCGAAAGTCATTACATGGCTGCTTACCGATCATCCTGTGCTGGTGTGGTCTTTTTTCTTTGGATTGGTTTTGGCATCTACTTGGTTTGTATCTAAGGATATAAAGGAATGGAACTGGAAAACAATTCTTGCGTTTGTTGTAGGAGCCGGGGTTGCTTATTATATTACTGTTGCTACACCTGCAGAAACTCCAAGTAATTATTTGTTTATATTCCTTTGTGGAGCTATTGCAATATGCGCCATGATTCTACCTGGAATATCAGGAAGTTTTATACTTGTTCTCTTAGGAAAATACTTTTTTATAATGGAAGCTGTAAAGACTTTGGATCTTGTGATAATTGCAATATTTGGTTGTGGAGCTTTCATTGGTATCACTTCATTTTCAAGAATACTTTCATATGCATTGAAACATTTCAGAAATATTACTCTTTCTGTGTTGACAGGATTTATGCTTGGTTCTCTGAATAAGGTATGGCCTTGGAAAGAAGTGGTGGAAACTTATACTGACAGTCATGGAGAAATTAAACCGCTTATAGAGACTAATATTATGCCTGACGAATATGTTGTAGAAGCTGTAGTGCTGATGGTGGTTGGTTTCTTTATGGTGTACTTCCTTGAGAAACTGTCAACAAAAAAGGTTGAATAGTTTCTTGTGACTTTGTTATGCTTTTCATATTGTAACTTCTTGTATTATAATTGTGGTTTTATTTCGTATTTGCGTTTTGTTTTGGGACTGTAACGGAATATGCGATTAAAAATATGTGAAAAAGGGTGTTCTGATTGTTTTTTTATGCAGGATACTCTTTTTTTTATTATATTTGGCATCATTTAATTTTATGGAAATATCATGAGAACTAAATCACACTTTATATTGTACCCTTTTGTTGCTATTGCTGCAGCTTTTACTTCATGCTCGCAGCCTAAAATTACTGCTCCTGCAGCTGTGCTACCTATTCCTTCTCCAGAACAAGTAGAATGGCAGAAAATGGAAACTTATGCTTTTATCCATTTTGGACTTAATACATTCAATGATCGTGAATGGGGATATGGTGATACAGATCCTAAGGTTTTTAATCCAGTAAATCTTGATTGTGAACAATGGGCTCAGACTTTGGTGAAATCAGGAATGACCGGAGTTATCCTTACAGCTAAACATCATGATGGTTTTTGCCTGTGGCCATTTGAAGGAACTGATTATTCTATTGCTAAATCTCCTTATAAGGATGGTAAGGGTAATATTGTAAAAGAACTTTCAGAGGCATGTAAAAAGTATGGACTTAAATTTGCTGTTTATCTTTCTCCATGGGATAGACATCATGCTAACTATGGAACACCTGAATATCTGGATTATTTTTACGCACAATTGCGCGATTTATTGACAAACTATGGTGAGGTATTTGAAGTGTGGTTTGATGGTGCTAACGGGGGTGACGGATGGTATGGTGGTACTAAAGAAGTACGTACTATCGATCGTAAGAATTATTATAATTACCCTCGTATTTATGAAATGTTAGATAGTATTCAGCCACAAGCTATAATCTTCTCTGATGGCGGGCCTGGATGTCGTTGGGTAGGTAATGAGAAGGGGTTTGCTGGTGCAACTAACTGGTCATTCCTAAGAAAAGGTGAAGTTTATCCAGGTTATCCTAAATATCATGAATTGCAGTATGGCCATGCCGATGGTAATCAGTGGGTCCCAGCAGAGTGTGACGTGTCTATACGGCCAGGATGGTTCTATCATCCAGAAGAAGATGACAGAGTAAAGACACCGGAACAACTTGCTGATTTGTATTATCGGAGTGTGGGACATAACGGTACTTTGTTGCTTAATTTCCCTGTAGATCGTAAAGGACTTATTAACCCTATCGACTCTACGAATGCAGTGAAATTTCATGAAATGATTAATAAGGAATTGAAAAATAATCTTGTGGCTGGTAAAGTGGCAAAAGTTTCAAATGAGCGTGGAGGTGAATTTGTGGCTTCTGCAATGACAGACGACAATTATGATACATATTGGGCTACAGAGGATGGCGTAACTACTGGTGATATTGAATTTGAATTTGACGTTCCTGTGCGAATGAACAGAATGATGATACAGGAATATATACCGTTGGGCCAGAGAGTAAAATCGTTTTTGGTGGAATACAAAACAGTTGATGGAAATTGGTTACCTGTAGTGCTTAATGAAGAGACAACAACTGTGGGCTACAAGCGGTTGCTGCGCTTTGAAACTGTTGAATCTGATGGGATTCGTCTACGTTTTACTGATGCACGCGGACCATTGTGTATCAATAATATTGGAGTTTATGATGCTGGAGAGAATGCTGATGTAGTATATACTGTTACTACAGAAAAAATTGAAAGTCTTCCATTCAAGCTTATAGGAGTAGATGAATCGGTTGCTGCACGTGTGTCCGACCGCGATAATACGACCACATGTTTTGTTAATGGAGATGAACTTGTGATTGATCTTGGTGAGGAAAAGATGATTTCTGCATTCCATTATATGCCTGACCAAAGTGAGCCGAATAAGGGATTAATTTCTCACTATGAAATTTCTATCGGTGGCTCTTCAGATAATATATCTAAAGTGGTAAAATCTGGTGAGTTTTCTAATATTAGAAATAATCCGGTTATGCAATCTGTATATTTTACACCGGTTACAACTCGTTATGTATCGTTGAAAGCAACCAGTATGGTTAATGAATCAGAAAAACAGATGGGATTTGCTGAAATAGCTGTGAAATAAATATTTGAAATAGAATTATAAATTGAATATATGGGATTAGGTAAATGGATAGGTGGTGTCATGGGATTTGTGACTATGGGACCTTTAGGAGCTTTGGCAGGATATGCCATCGGTTCCCTTTTTGATAATGCAAATGATGCACAGAATTCCAAGAGAGATGCATATGGCAACCCTCTGAATGACGGACAGTATGGAAATGATTCGTATTACGGTCAGAGAAACAGTTTCTTGTTTTCAATGCTTGTTATGGCTTCGTATATAATACGTGCCGATGGTAAAATCATGCATAGTGAAATGGAATTTGTGCGACGCTTCCTTCGCGACAATTTCGGTGATACGGCTGTTGGTGAGGGTGAACAAATCCTCATGAATCTGTTCGAACAGAGAAAACAGATGGATCAGACAAATCCTTTGGCTTTTAAGAATACTATCAATGAGTGTGGCGCTCAGATTGCTTCAAATATGTCGTATGAAGAGAGACTGCAGTTGCTAAGTTTCCTTGCTCAGATTGCTAAAAGTGACGGGAATGTCTGCAAGGAGGAAATAGATGCATTGAAGGAAGTGGCACTTGCAATGGGACTCTCTTTGAAGGAAGTTGAATCTATGCTTAACTTGCGCGGAAGTTCTTTGGAAGAGGCTTATAAGGTGCTGGAAATAGATCCTTCTGCATCCGACGACGAAGTTAGGGCGGCATACAGAAAACTTGCTCTTAAGCATCATCCTGACAGAGTGGCAACACTTGGTGAGGATATAAGAAAGGCGGCAGAGGAGAAATTCCAGGATATTAATAATGCTAAGGAACGGATCTATAAGGCAAGAGGAATGAAATGATAGCGATGAACTGTGCCTGTATTGGGGGAGTATGTTTCATGGACAGTGTAATTCTGAATTTATTCTTCTAAATATGGTCATGGCTTAAAAGTTCTATAGACAGAATGTGAAAATGAATATGTAAACTTGTTGTTTTGTTTACTCTACATTGCAATTTGGTGATTGTTTTACACTATATATATAATAATGTATATGTAAAGAGTAAAAATAAACATCTTTTTTGCTAAAAATATTCTTGATTAGTATTCGGTTTTCAAAAGAAATCACTACATTTGCATCGTAAAACTTAAGATTGATTATATCAGAAGAGTTTTAAAACTTAATTATAAAACCATTAAAAATTAAAACAAAATGATTAAAGTAGGTATTAACGGTTTCGGTCGTATCGGCCGTTTCGTA
>artificially_reared_2__coassemble_29_pt1 | contig 110267 bp, 100 predicted proteins | sample artificially_reared_2__metabat2_high_PE_035 | metagenome-assembled genome bin artificially_reared_2 | reverse complement strand
AGTCAGCGGTCTGCAAAACCGTGTACGGCGGTTCGAATCCGCCAGGAACCTCAAACATAACAGAATGCACTCTTAGCTCAGTTGGTAGAGCAACTGACTCTTAATCAGTGGGTCCAGGGTTCGAATCCCTGAGGGTGTACGAAGGAAGCTAAAATTAGCGACCTAAAGGCTTGAAAAGCAGCATTATAAGTAAATCTTATGATGCTGCTTTTCGGCGTTTAAGACAGTCCTTTGCGAAAATAATGGGTCAGCGGATATTTCGGGTCAGCGGATATTTCCGGTTGTTTTAGATTATTATTTCGATTGTATTTCTTACCTTTGTTTCATGAAACCAGAACTACTCCTTCGTGCCATCCTTCCTGATGTGCTAATAGATAACTTTGATGTCGTAAACTTTGAGAAAACTTCAGATCGTTTTGACATCTTTCTTGACGAGAAAAAAGGGACCAGCGGATTGGGATTACAGGCTCAGCCGATTATAGCCTGTGAATCCCACAATTTCTAATCAAATAATTTATTTGTCATCATGCCATTATAAACATATTTAGGATACAAAAATTAAATTCTGAAGGATATAATCATTTATAAGTATTCCAGCAACTCATATCATCTAACGATTTACGGATTTTATTGCGAGTCTCCCCTTCTGCATACCCCAAAGTAATCAATAATGGTACACGTTTATTTCCTATACCAAGAAGCTTTCTTACCTTTTTCTCATCAAACCATCCAAGAATACAAGTACCAAGACCAAGTTCTGCGGCCTGCAAACAAAAATTCTCTACTGCAATACCTACGTCAAGAAGAGAATATTCCTTATCTTTTATAACACTGCCAATTCTGGCTGTAAAATTCATCTTTTCAAGAACTACAGCAACAATGACAGGGCACTGATGGGCAAACTTATTCATTCCGGTTCCTGATGCCGCGGACGCCATCGATGGCAATAACTCAGGAGAATCTACAACAACAAACTTCCAAGGCTGACTATTACAGGCAGAAGGTGCAAGTCTGGCTGCCTCAAGACATTTTATAATCAGCTGCCTGTCTACCGGAGTACTACTGTATTTTCTGTCGCTCTGTCTTTTATTTATCAATTCCAATAAATCCATAATTAAATAAATACTTAGCAATCAAATTCGTTATATAATAATATAATATGACAATACAATATTAAGAATAGAGAATAAAGGATATAAGATACTGGATGCAAAATACAAAATAGCAAATACAAGATTAGAATTGTTATGGAAATCCTGTTTTGCTTAATTCATATTGTCAAGCAAGTTAATCAGCGAGTCACGCAAAACCTCATACTGGGGCATATTCTCGCTACTGATTGGTTTCTTTGGCTGAGATTTTATGGTAAGCGGATTAATGGGCTTTCCATTCTCATAAACCCTGAAATCCAAATGAGGACCGGTTGACAGTCCTGTTGAACCTACATAACCTATGACCTCTTTCTGTTTTACCATATCCCCTACCTTAAGGCCTTTTGCAAATTTAGAGAGATGCATGTATGTTGTCTCATATACTCCATTATGCTTTATTTTTACAAAGTTTCCGCCGCCACCAGCCTGAAAGCCTTTGGCTATTACTTTCCCATTACCTATTGCATAAACAGGAGTTCCCGTAGGTGCTGCATAATCTACCCCGTGATGAGCCCTGTAACGTTTTAGTACCGGATGATAACGGCTGTTTGTAAAACGTGACGAAATTCGGTAAAAGTCGAGTGGCGCTTTCAGAAACGCACCTTCAAGGCTGTTTCCTTTTTCATTATAATACAGTTCCTCACCGTCTTGAGTAAATGGAATAGCATAATATGTGCTGTCTGAGGCTCTGAATGAAGCAGCAAGTACATGAAAATTGTCGAGTGAAGTACCGTCAACATACTCCTGACTATAAATCACTCTAAACTCATCTTCTTTCTGAAGTCCGAAAAAGTCGATTGTCCAGCCAAATATATTCGACAAAACCATAGCCAACTGCGGTGATGTATTACAGTTCTGCATTGCAACCCATAATGAAGACTCAACCTTGCCTTTTACCTCTTTTGTTATCCATTCAGAAGGGTTGATTCCTCGGCTTACTTTATAATCCCCTCTTAAATCGAAAACTACATACGATTTTGGATCTTCTTCATAAACGAAGAACTTTGGTGTAGACAGACTGTCTTTAGATGTGAAATATGCATAAGAACGTCCGCTTCTAATTTTTCTTACATCAAATACACCTTCTGTTTTCAAGTTAAGATCATGAATATTCTGTGCACTCAAGCCGAACTGTGATAGTATATAAGACAGGTGCTGGTTGGGTTTTACAATCCCGTACTGAACATTATATTTGTCGACCGGGATTCCGTATTTATAGGTAATTTCTTTTACCTCTGCGGAATCTGTAAGCGTTATCTCATCAAGTTCTTCCAATGAAGCATTGTCGGCCATATTTTTCTCATTTTTAAGGAATCTTCCCAATATGCCATAATCATTGCTTCCTACCCATACACCTATAAAATATACGGCAATCACAAATACAGCCCCTATTAGGGAAACTGCAACTATAGTTTTTCTTCTTACTCTCATTCTTTTTATTGTATTATGAACATTTATATACAATGTACTGTTATCTGGTTCTTACCCAGCCAGTCGATTTTCTTTTTATTATTTCTACTGAGAAGCAGACATAAAAATCATCATCGACAAAAATAATAAAAAATTACTCTGCCTATGTACTAAAAAAAGTAATATTAGTATTAATATTTAATATTCAGCCCGAAATAATAAAATTATAATTGTAATCAATACAATTTCCACATAAATAAATTTGTGAATTTGTATAAATGATATATATTTGCATTGAGAAAATGCAAAACTAGAAGACTTTAATATGTATATAGGTTAAAATAACATTTAAAAGAAATATTTGTGTTTAAAGTTTTCATATACAAATATATATCTTAACAACCTGAATATGAACAAATCAAAACATCTGCTATTCTGGCCATTGCTTATACTCGCACTGGCGATTATACAATATCTGACAGGAAACTTTCCATACAGTTTCTTCAGATTTCCATTAAATATAGTAGTCGGACTATTGTGGATATATGGAATATGGATATCAGCTAAGGATGTAAATATCAGCAAAAAGGTAAATCTTGGCGAAGATATAATTTCCTTTCTCATGTCGGGCAAAACAACTTTCGTAACTTTATTACTTCTTGTTGCCGGATCATTAATTATAGGACTTTTCCCTCAAATGTCTGAATACGATGCTTCACAGATGAACGGTCTTACCGGAAAACTCGGATTCTACAATTTTATGTCATCATGGATTTTTGTCGGGATAATTGTTGTACTTCTCACCCATCTTGGCCTTATCACCGTTAGGGCTATACAGCACCGTAAACAAATGAGATGGAGATTCATTTTAAACCATGCAGGATTATGGATTGCATTATTTGCCGGATTCATGGGAAGCAGCGATACCATTTCAATGAGAATGCCTGTTTTTTTCGGCAACGAGAACAATGAGGCATATACCATGGAAGGTGAAAAAAGATATCTTAAATATAACATTTCCCTAAATAATTTCGATGCCGAATATTATGAAAATGGAAGTCCCAAAAATTACGAGGCTGAAATTCTGATTTCGGATAATGAAGGGAAAAAGATCACAAAAACAACTCTAAAAGTCAATCATCCGTATAGCTATAATTGGGGTGAAGACATCTATCTTTCGGGATATGACATGAAAAGCAGCAAACCGCAATATTGTATTTTGCAGATTGTAAGTCACCCTTGGAAATATATTCAGCTTATAGGTATAGTCATGACTTTACTGGGTGGCATCGGAATGTTTGTTTACGGACCACAAAAAAGAAAAACCGCACAGTAGAACGGTTTGAATCATATATACATAAATACATATATACTTTTTTATTTCACTTTTATACTCATAAATCATGGAAATCAACTGGCATAATTTTTATATTTTCACCATAATTTCTGTTGTATTATGGGCTGTGGGAGCTATAATGTCGGCTTATAATAAGAAGTTTTCTTATGGTGCCGTTACAGCAACAATAATAGGTACATTAGTATTCGGAGCCTTTATTACCGGTTTATGGATTTATCAGCAGAGGCCCCCGCTTCGGACTATGGGCGAAACAAGATTATGGTACTCAATGTTTATGAGTATATCAGGACTCCTAACTTACTGGAGATGGAAATACAGATGGATTCTTTCCTTTACTACAATAGTGGCTGCCGTATTCTGCATTATAAACATACTTAAACCAGAAATACACGACCAATCACTTATGCCTGCCTTACAGAGTATATGGTTTATACCTCATGTTACAGTATACATGTTCTCTTATTCTCTATTAGGATGCGCATTCATTATAGGATGTTTGGGAATAGCAAAACATAAAAGCATATATCTCACTACTGCCGATGAACTTGTGTACGGTGGTACGGCTTTTCTCACTATAGGTATGCTTACGGGAGCAATCTGGGCTAAAGATGCATGGGGCAATTACTGGAGCTGGGACCCCAAGGAAACATGGGCCGCTATAACATGGGGTATCTATCTTATATATATCCATTTACGTTTGCAGAATCCTTTTGGGAAATTACATAAAAGAAACAATCTGCTACTGTATGCTATGCTGATAGCAGGATTTATTTCTTTGCAGATGTGCTGGTACGGCGTAAATTATCTGCCTGCAGCTCAAAATAGTATCCATTTATATAACAGAAATACTAACTAAATTAAAATGTGGTTATGAAGAAAAAAGTTATCTTGGTATCATTGCTTATTGCAGTGGGTGCAGTGGCGACTTACCGCCTGGTAAATAAAGCACCATCCGACTCTCTTGAGGCCAACGCAAAAATGATGCAGTTGCTTACCGACGGAGGATGTATGGAATGTCATACATCTGACCCTAAATTGCCGTTTTATGCAAGCCTGCCTGTTGCAGGAAAAATAGTAAAGGAGGATATCGAAAAAGCTTACAAAGTTTATGATATCCAGCCTATGGTAGATGCAATCAACAAAAATGAGAAAGTAAGCGAGGTTGACCTTGCCAAAGTTGAAAAGGTGGTAAAAGATGGTACTATGCCTCTGCCAAAATATTACCTAATTCATTGGGGAGCATCTATGACAGATAAGGAAACTGCGATGGCACTCGACTGGATCAAAACTCACAGAGCGGAAGCATACCCTAATACTCTTGCAGATGCAGAATTTGCAAACGAGCCAATACGTCCGGTTCATGACTCAGTTGCAGTCGACCTGAGAAAAGTTGTCCTTGGAGATATTCTTTTCCATGATACACGTCTGTCTGTAGACAATACAGTTTCTTGTGCTACCTGCCATGCCTTAAATACTGGTGGAGTGGACAACAAGCAGTTCTCAGAAGGTGTAAAAGGACAAATAGGTGGAGTAAATGCTCCTACAGTATTTAATGCACACTATAATTTTGTTCAATTCTGGGACGGACGTGCCAACACTCTTGCAGCACAGGCCGGTGGTCCTCCATTGAATCCTATAGAGATGGGACATACTTCATTTGATGACATCTGTAATGTACTCGCACAAGACAAAGATTTTGAAAAAGCTTTCAAAGAAGTATATCCGGAAGGATTTACTCAGGAAACTATCACAGATGCCATACAGGAATTCGAACGTACACTGCTGACTCCTAACTCAAAGTTCGACAAGTATCTCAAAGGTAACAAGGAAGTGCTTACTGCTGAAGAAATAAACGGTTACGAACTGTTCAAGAAATATAATTGTGCCACATGTCATGTTGGAGAAAACTTAGGAGGACAGTCGTATGAGCTTATGGGTATAAAGGCTGATTATTTCAATGACAGAGGTACAGAAATTACTTTCGAAGACCACGGACGCAACAAGGAAACTAAGACAGAACGAGACATGCACAGATTCAAGGTTCCTGGATTGAGAAATATTGCTCTTACAGCTCCTTATTTCCATGACGGAACAAAGAAAACTCTTGAAGAAGCAGTTCAGGCTATGGCACTTTATGAAGTGGGAGTAAAACTGTCTGATAAGGAAACTTCTGATATGGTGAAGTTCCTGAATACTCTTACAGGAGAGTATAAAGGCAAGTTACTTACTAACGACAACATGAAATAAGTTTTTCTGCCTTTTATAAAGTATTGCACTATAAATGTTTGTTCTGTTAACAATTACATTAGTAACAACATACTAACAAAGTAATAATAGTAATAGAGCAAATAAAAATAAAAATAATAAGGGTACAAGCCGTATAAATAATTATTTGGCATGTACCCTTATTTTATTTCGTTTTCAATAAATATTTTCCTCTTCATTTCAAGTTATAAAAGTTATTATTAGATTTCTCATGCAAAAAATCACACAGCATAACACAACATACAAGTATTATACTGTTTATACCGTTATACTGTTATATTGCTATACCGCCATACTGTTATATTGCTGATAAAACAGATTCCATTGTCAGGAAAAAGTACCACAATCACGATAATACATCCGGCTCATAAATACTATGCAGCGGAAAGTTATTGGAAACAGTCTTAGAATTCAGATAATCCATACACATAGTATACGACATTCTCCTGATTTCCTCATCAAAATTAATTTTTATAACTTCATCAGCATTGTAGTTTGAAACAATTTCAAGTAAAATTTCTTGAGTCTTTTCATCAACATCCTGTGGAACTGGTATATACATAGATACATGCTCCCTCACTTTTGTCTTTAAATTCTGATAATCTCTCACTGATAAATATTCATCCTTTTTCATCTCTCTCATATATTTTTTTGTTATCTTCATTACAAATATAATGAAAATACTCTCATAAAACAAGGCTTTCACAAACAAAAATCAATAAATATGATGACAATTTGATAGCAAACCCTAAACTTGCAGAAAACATAAACTTGCAATTTTCGAGTAAATTCATCATATTTGCATTAAAATAATGCTAAAAATATAATACACATGAAAAAATTATTGTTTACAGCCGCTTTAGGAGCCATTTCAGTATGTTCGAATGCACAGCAGATTACAACAGAAGATTTAAAGGAAATCCAGTCTTCTTTTGTCTTGGACGGTGAAACTAAGGCACTTCAGAATATTATAACAAACGAAGCAAACCTTAAAAAGCTTTCCCTAAACAGAAGTATACAGGGACAGACTGATCATTATTTCAAATACAGAGTTGATGTAAAAGGAATTACCGACCAGAAATCATCTGGCCGTTGCTGGATGTTTACTTCGATGAATGTACTCCGCCCTTCGGTAATGAAACAATTCAACATTAAGGATTTCGACTTTTCTCATAATTACAACTATTTCTGGGATATGTTCGAGAAAAGTAATCTCTTCCTTGAAAATGCCATTGCTACTGCCGGCCATTCCATGCTCGACAGAGATGTAGAGTTCTATTTCCGCTCTCCTGTGGGTGATGGCGGCGTGTGGAATCTTTTCTACAATATTGCTGAAAAATATGGAGTGGTACCACAAAGTGTAATGCCAGAAACTGCACACTCAAACAATACCGGGCAGATGGGAAGTATACTTAACGAGCGTCTGCGTACAGGCGGATATGAGCTCAGAAACATGGTAGCCGAAAAGAAAAGCAAAAAGGAAATTGCTGAAGCTAAAAAGGAAATACTGAAGGATGTATACCGACTCTTGTCTTTGTGTCTGGGAACACCACCTTCGGAATTCGAATGGAGATATGAAACAGCCGACGGTGAAATAAAGACTCTGAAAACTACTCCTAAGGAATTTTATAAGATGATTACTCCGCAAGACTACAATACGGATTCTTATATTATGATAATGAACGACCCGACACGTGAATATTATAAGGTATACGAGATTACAAACTACAGAAATACATACGAAGGTGTGAACTGGACTTACCTAAATCTTCCTAATGACGTTATAAAAGAGGCAGCCATTTCTTCCATCAAAGGAAACGAAGCCCTTTATGCATCTTGTGATGTAGCAATGTATAATGCAACAGAAGGTATATGCAGTCCCGACATGTACGATTATGCAACCCTTTTCGGTATAAAACTAAACATGGACAAGAAGGCCAGAATACTTACCAGAGAAAGTGGTTCTGCTCATGCCATGGCTATAGTTGCAGTAGATACAGATGAAAACGACAAACCTTTGAAATGGCAGTTCGAAAACAGTTGGGGGCCATCGGCAGGACATAACGGATATATGACTTTTACTGACAAATGGTTTGATGAATATATGTTCAGAATTGTAGTAAACAAAAAATATCTGAAGGAAGATGCCATAAAAGCAGCAAAACAGAAACCTATAGAATTGCCTGCCTGGGACTATATGTTCTGATGCTTATTCATTTATTATAATATCATAAATTACTGTTCAACGGTTAGATATAATCTATCTGTTTTAAATGGTGAGTCGTAAAAATCTATAATATAAATAATATAAATATATAATATAAGGTTAAGCACTAAGTATAAATAACAGAAGAAGCCTTCTGCCGCGTATTCTCTTAATTAGGGAGCACAGACAAAAGGCTTCTTTTATGATTTTACGATTTTATGATATTATCACACTATGATATTATGATATAATACAGTTTAATATATAAGTTAGCTATAATACTTTATAAATCCGGAAGGGAATAGTCTAAAATCAAGTAATACTTATGCTACAGATATTCATTTAAAAGCATAAAGATGAGCCGGTTATGCTATCAGAACATAAATCAGCGGAATAAGCAGACCTAACAGAACAAGCCATTTACCGCGTCCGGAAATACCTTTTTTGCCTTTTACCATAAACATTCCTGATACAGCAAAAAATATTAACGAAAAAGCAAAAAAGTCACCCATGAAACTCCATCCTCCTACTCTATTATAATGCAAGCGGTTGAACCAGTAAATTACAGGACGTTTTTCGTGTACTTCATACTCCACTACACCGGTTTTTGAATTGTAAATGCCAACTCCACCTTCGAGCATTACCCTGCAATGTTCGTTATCTATAGGAAAAACTTTCTTTATATTTGGAAGTTCATCCATATCTTTCCACTTATGCATAAGCTGGTCGGGATTCATGCCTGAAGACATACTTACACAGGCTTCTGTTGTTCTGAAAGCAGGATCCTTCCCGTCAATATGATTAAGCAATATGCCCGATACTGCATAAATTATGCAAATACCAACCATAAGATACCCCAAATCACGGTGAATCGCACGCAACCAGTAAGTAAGATTTTTATTGAATAACTTCATAATCAGTACCGTCTAAATAGAAAACAGAATAATAATCCTTATTGTTGGCTTTCATCCACTCACGCATGTTTTTGATATTGCTCATCTCAGCATCACATGTTTCGCCATCACCTTCCGATTTACCCTGTTTTTCTCTGAGTTCTTCTTCTGCCTGATCAATATATTCTTTAGTCAGCCTGTTCTCACGTAATATACCTTTTATCAATACTTCCGAACCAATAAGTTCTCTGTTGAATCTTCCAATATTTCCTTTAGCCTCAACTCGTATGGTTGTCTTCTGATCATTTCCCATAACAAAGCATCTGCGTCCGGAATGTTTGCAGGTATGTGTTATGTAACCTTTTAAGGTAACTTCTTTACCTAAATTGTTTTCTGCATCTTTCAGTATATCTTCAACACACAAGGCATTTGTCGCATTGGCAAACTTACCTGATTCTGATGATACCACCGTCTCAGTTGACGCAGATTCTGAACTTTTATTATTGCCATTGCTACAAGAAGCAGTTCCAAGAGCGATAGAAAATACCGGAATAATTAAAAATAACTTTTTCATCGAATATTAATTTAAAATCACAATTTCGTATACACTCACAATATAATTTGTCAGATTATAGTCTTATGATGAATAAATAAGCTGTTCTTGCAAATTTAACCTTAATATAGAAAAAACAAAAATTAAAGTTATTTTTCTGCAAAAAACTATAGTCATTACTATAATTGAACTTATGACTTAGGCAAGAACATTTTAACTGTAACATATAAAACTAATTAACTGTAACCTATAAAACTAAAACATTAAAACTTATCTGCTTTTCTGCTCGTTTACTTTTTCTTCCTTACTTTCCAACCGGTAAATAAACACCATATGGAAGCAAGTCCGGCAAAAAAGATATAGAACAATGTTCCATCACCAAGGAAAGTATAAATTCTGCCTGTATGAATTTCTAAAGCTAAATTCCATAGTGAAATAGGCAAGCATGAGAAATCCTCCGGCATGGGCAACAAATCTGTTCCAGCATAATACTCTACAATTAAAGGTTTATATGTACTGTAAACTTTCTGATTTTCCTGTCCCGCCGATGTTCCCAATGAAGAAGACAATACTTTCTTTGAGAGGTCGCAAGGCGTAAAATCTTCAGAATATCCGGCAACGGCATATTTCCCAAAAGGCGGACCAGACACGTCCTCTACTTCATCACCTGTAAAATAGTCGGTTACAGTTCCTTTTTCACGATTCCATCTGTATAGTCCGCTGAAAGAGCCAACAATCCATTCTCCTTCAGTCACCACTTCATAAACTTTCCTGTTACACAAGGCAGAATCTTGCATTCCTGTAATGTTTTTTCCTATAATATCACCGCCGCAAACTGTATTACTCTTACTTGTATTTTCTTTCTGAAATACATTAAGTCCCATAACACTAACAGGTGGAGTCTTTTCAATTTTTAGAGGAACATCATCAAATGACCTGAATGTAAAAAAGCCGTCGGAAGTTGAAAGAATCCAGTCACCTTGTGAGGAATCATACCTCAACATGCGTAATTTATCGTTCCATGGATTGCTTGAATCCAATTTAGTATATGGTACCGGGCGTGACTCAGAAAAGACTAAAGCCAGGAGAACTGGAGGACGAAGACTCCATCCAGTAATAACCAAAAACAATAAAACAGGAAAAGTATATCTGCCCAGCCTGTCGTGTATGAGTAAAGAATATTTTACAGTCTTACCCGCTTTTCTTAAATGCGGACTGAAATTATCCTTTAAACTTTTACGCTTGTATCGCATATACTTTGGAAGAAGCCAAAATACAAGACCTGTGATACATATCAATGACAACAGCAAACCGATTAAGTCAACAAAAATCTTTCCTGCCAAGCCGAACAGTTCTCCGCTATGAAGCATCCATACTGTTTTAAACAAAGACACCTTACCGTCATATTCTTCGGGAGCTTTCAACTCTATACACTCGAAATTGTGGTACGGCGGCAACGAACGGTATACATACGACCTGCCAAGTACAACAAGTGTGTCACCTATCATACATATATCAGTCAGTTTCTCGTCATCATGTATCTGTGAATTTAACGGTTCCCAATATTGCCACTCTGAATCAAAATCAGAGTCAGAATCAGAACCCGAATCAGAATAATGGTACCTGTACAAACCGAACATAGAAGCTGCGAAAATTTCACCACCGGAAGTTATCGTCATCCCCTTGATATTTCGATAGTCCACACCCGAAGGTAAGCCGGCATTAAAATCTGTTACACTTCCAGAATCATATCTCCATATTCCGTTATTTCCATAAATCAGAACAGAATTAGACGCTTCACCATTATGAATCCTTAAAGTTCCCCTGAAAATACCATTGTTCCAATCAGAATAACGATAAGCGGAAGGAAGCAATCCACGATCAACGTTTATGTCGGCCACCAAAGTCCGGTGATTCAAGATTATTCCTGAAAAACAAAATATTATTATCAGAAAGCAGAGAGGAATTCCAAACCACTTATGATGTTTTCGCAAAAAAATATGATTCATTATATAGCCCCAATATATTGATTCGTTATATAATAGATTCTAATCTAAAAAAATACATTTCAAGTTAGATAAAATCCGGAAGAGATTCAATATTTACCATAAAACCTGTAACAGGATGTCTGAAACTCAATTTGGAAGCATGAAGACACAAGCGGCTGGCTGACTTAGGATTTCCATAGAGTTCATCACCCGAAATAGGACAGTTGAGTCCCAAAGGATGGGCTGAATGTACTCTAAGCTGATGAGTCCGACCGGTATGAGGAGAAAAAACTACACATGCTCTTCCATCATTCCCCACGGAAACAAGCTTATAAGAAGTTGTAGCCGGTTTACCGTTGTCGAAATCAACTATCTGCCTTGGTCTGTCCAACGGATTCAGACAAATAGGAAGATTGATTTCACCTTGGCTTTTATCAGGCACTCCATCTAAAACGGCAATATACTGTTTCTCTATCAACCGGTTTTCAAACAAAGACTGCAACAAGGCATGTACTTCTTTTGTCTTGGCAGCAAGCAATATACCAGATGTAGACATATCCAGTCTGTGCACCACCATAGGTCCGGTGGCATGAGGATACATTTTCATCAGCCTTTGCTGCACAGAATCGAGATCATTTTTTCCGGGGACAGACAGCATTCCCGAAGGCTTGTCAACAGCTACCATCCACTCATCCTCATAAAGAATACGCAGAGCTACATCCCGGAATTTATCGTCAGCCAGTGGATTAGGCTCAACATCCAGTCCCAAAAGCATATGCTTTAATATTGGCTCACATTTTCCTTTACAAGAAGGATAAAAATGCCCATGATGCCTGATTTCGTCTTTAGGCGACATACCATACCAGAATTCCCCCATTGCCAAAGGCACGAGATTATTCAGATAAGCATACTGCAAAAGTTTAGGCAAAGCACATTCACCGGCACCGGCAGGAGGAAAGCCTTGTGGGGTATCTATAAAAATATCACACAAATTTTTTGATTCGCCATTTGCGTTCAGCATATCAAACTGCCTGAACAGCCACAACTGTAATGCAGCCGACCGTTTTTTACGTTCAAGTTTAAGTGAAGAAACATATTCCTCAAAAGACGAAACAGCACTCAAGCATGAAGAAATCTTCTCCTCCAGTCTCTTCTCAAGCCTCTTAAGTTCTGCTTTCTGGAACTGGCTTTCTCTTATCATAGCCTGCGATTCTTCTACAGAAATAACACCACCACTGCCAAGAATTTCTTTTCTCCTCCTTTCGCGTTGTGCTTTTGCTTCCTTAAACATACATTTGGCCTTGGTTATTTCCTCATCGGCATATTGTTTCACGCTAATATACTCTTCCTTCGCCTTTATGTAATCAGCATCGTACTCAGCCGATTGAATCTGTCGGTTTATTTCAGAAATAGCCCTTTCCTCTTGCTTAAAATATCCATCTTCCTTAAGAAAATCAAACACAGGAGGAACAAAGAACGAATGGAAATTACTGCCAGCCAGATTTCCTGAAAAAGCTGCAAGATAACCGATCTCTCCAGACTCAGATCTTACTACAAGAGTTCCGAACATCTTCCCTTCGTGCAGTTCTTCCTGCCACGTATCACGGGTTGCCAGATAAGCCATCACCTCATCAGCTGCCATTTCTGTAAGCTTATGAGGTGAATAATGAAAAGGAAATGTAAACTTCTCAGGTACAGGAATACCTGTTATATCTTCCTTGAAAGAATGAAACACAACAATATAATTATTTTATAATAAGTACTATTTAAACTATACGATCTATATACTAATCTATATACTAATTCTCTGCGATACGAGTCAAAATAAAATTTAAGAAACGAATATGTCATCAGAACATTTCTCTCTGACGGCAGAAACAACCTGCAAACTTCTCGTCTACATTTTCAATCTGTTGTTTGAATAATCCGTAAACAGAAGAGCCTGAGCCGGACATAGAGGCGTATACAGCACCAAGATCATACATCTTATCTTTGATTGCCGCAATCTGAGGATATTTAACGAAAACACTGTTCTCAAAATCATTAAACATAGTATCCTTCCATGTTTCAACCGGATTCCTGATAATTTCCTTCAGTGAGACTTCAGGCTTGCGAGGCTTGATATTAGAGAAAGCATCTTTAGTAGATACAAAAATATCGGGTTTTACTATTACAAGATAATAATCGGCCAGTGAAAGGGATACCGGTTCAAATATGTTGCCGATACCTGTTGCAAACACAGGCTCATTACGTACGAAGAAAGCACAGTCGGCTCCTAAGATTGAGGCATACTCTTCCATTTTCTCCAAACTAAGTCCGAGGGTAAACTTCTGGTTCAGCATTTTTATCATAAAAGCACAGTCGGTTGAACCTCCACCCAATCCAGCTCCACTCGGAATATGCTTGAAGAGATGTATGTCAACCGGCGGCAAATCAAAATCCTTCCTAAGCAACTGGTATGCCCTTACTACAAGATTTTCTTCTGGCTGGCAATCTATCGCGTTACCTTTTACACTCAACTTATATGGAAGCTCACTACCTTCCAATACCTTAACTTCAAGAGCATCCTGCAAGTTTACAGGGAAAAAGACTGTCTCAAGATTATGATATCCATCACTACGTTTTTCTACGATATTTAGTCCAAGGTTAATTTTAGCATTAGGAAATGTTATCATCTTTGTATATATTTTATTGAATTATAGGTTCTTTAATATTATCAAAAAAAAGAAAACCATTCTTAGAAACTGCTTAATTTCAACCGGTAAAAATTAAGCAATCTCTTAATCCCGTTTATATAAGGACAAGAATAGTTTTCCAAAAATAGCTAAAAATACGAAACTATAAAACTGAAACAGAATAATATTATAACCAAACAAAAAAAATTATAATACCAGTTCAGTTTTCCAATGTTCATTTATCTGATTATTTATCTGATTCCGATCAAAAGTCTAAATTGAAATAACAAGCAGAACAATTAGAATAATGTAAATAAATATTTATATCCTCGTTTTTCTTTCTTTATCACTTATAGAGATTATCATGGAATATGTGTTTCAAAATAGAGGCAAGATCTGAATAAACATTTTTCAAATGTTTTTCTAACGTTTTCCTACATATATTATATGTTCTCGACAGATAATTAATGCTTTTCTTTTCAAGTATTGCTTTCACAAGTCGTTGTTGCCCCTCTCTAAGTCTTCGGATTGCAACATAAAGATTGTCTACTATATAGTAAACATCAAATTCACATTTTTTAGAGACTTCAATAGCAATATCTTCTGCTATATCACCCACTATAAATCTCTCATTATTAAAACTCTGTTTTTTATAGAAGTCATAGAATTCATTATTTGCAATAGTTCTTACCCACGAATGAAACTTACCTCTTTCCTCATACTTATTGATATTCTCAAAAATAGTTTTGACAGTGTCCTGAACTATATCATCGAAATAAAAATCGTTTGTTATCTTACATGATATACATTCTCTCACAATTTTGTAAACTTCATCCCAATTAATTTGAAAATTATTCATAGATATTAGTTTTAAGTATACCCAACATTATGTCATGTATACAGGTTAATAATCGTTTTTATTTTTAGGTTGCGGCAAAATTACACGAAAACAATAAATAAAAACCATATTATCTCACTATTAACCTAACATAAAGTATATATTTAATCTATATAAACACTTTGGTAATTGATCTAAAATTAAACATATTCACATATAATAGAGAATCACATTACACAAAATACAGTATAAATAAAATATATGACGACAAAATGCAAGTCCTATAACTAACTATCTTTTTGTAACCAAGTTTTCAATTAAACTTAAAAGATATATTAATTATTCAAATTAAGAAAAAAGCAACTAATCAACAAATAAATATAAATCCGGATTGAAAATCCAAATCCACTAACGGTGAAACATTGCAATAATATAATATCCTACAAGTGCGAGCAAGAACAAAATTAAAGATACTGAGTTGGCAATTACTGCCCATTCATAAGACAAGGATAAAGAATGAAAGAAAAAACATAGCCCGAAGATTAATGACTCTACTCTCATCAACCTTACCGCAAACTTAAATTGTACATTCCAATTGAATTCTGTTGGCCTTACAGCAAAAGAATAATATTTTACAGGTGCATATGAAGATGCAAGAAACATCAGACATATAATAAAGTGCAGCAGACTTATTGTCAAGTATTCATAATTATCTTGCCAACCGGCGCCCGAAGCCAATACCACCACAGATATTACACCAGATAAAATAAACGCAACAGACAACATATCGGCCAGTTTTTCAATGAAAGTTGGCCGGAAAACTACATTATCATACTTCTGGGGAGCAGAATACATCCCTAATCTTATCTGAAAGAATTTAAATCGAGTCATTATAAAAGATTTTAACACACCACAAACTTCATTTACTCAGCAGTACCCTCCGGATCGGGTTGTTTGACTTTCTTTTTTGAAGACTTCAAACGCCCACTTTTCCGGAGAGCCTCGTTTATAATCCATTGAAGCTGACCGTTGGTACTTCTAAATTCATCGGCAGCCCATTTTTCTATAGCATCCATTGTATCGGAATCTACTCTTAACACAAAACTTTTTGTTGTACTCTCTTTCTTTGCCATCTAAATAAAACTGATAATCTATTATTAGACATAACAATAAAGTAACCCTATTATAATCCAACAAGTTACATTGATTTCTATCACTCTGTCAGAAACTTTGCTGCCTGTTATTGTGATTCTTAACAACTTATATTATAGGAATACAAATATTACAGGAATACAAAAAGCAGTAAAGTAGCACACTATTGAAACAAGCAGGATGCTTTATATGCATTAATGATTCAACGTTCCTGTATTCACCACTGGCTGGGCCGACTCATCTGCACAAAGAACTACAAGCAGATTACTAACCATTGCAGCCTTCTTTTCTTCATCAAGTTCTACGATTTCTTCATCCGACAGTTTATCAAGTGCAAGTTTAACCATTGAAACGGCGCCTTCCACAATTTTCTCTCTGGCAGAAATAATGGCAGATGCCTGCTGACGGCGCAACATGACTGCTGCAATTTCAGGGGCGTAAGCAAGGTAGTTTATTCGTGCCTCAACAATTTCAATTCCCGCCATATCAAGACGTTCATTCAATTTCTGCTCAAGCTGATCGTTTATTTCTTCTCCTCCGGAACGCAAAGTAAGTTCATCGCTATGGGCTTCATTATCGTCGTAGGCATACTGTCCTGCTACCTGACGCAAAGCGGCATCACTCTGTATTCTCACAAAGTTTTCGAAAGCATTCATACGGCTTCCCACAGAATTGGCCGAACTATTGTTGGCAGGTGTAGAATCGGCCATTGTCTCAGAGTCTATTTCGAACAATGCTTTATAAGTATCCTTTACTCTCCATACAAGAACCAGACCTATTAAAATAGGATTACCAATCTTATCGTTAACCTTTATAGGTTCTACATCAAGGTTTCTTGCTCTCATAGAAATTTTCTTTTTTTCATAGAAAGGATTAACCCAGAAAAAACCGGTATCCTTGAAAGTGCCTTTATATTTTCCAAAAAACACCATAACACGGGCTTCATTTGGTTCAAGCTGCATGTATCCGCAATTCATTATTATAAAAAGTAATCCGAGTATTCCGCCCAAGATGTACAACCACAAACCGCCATAAACGCAACAAAATACTATAATGGCAGGCAATACAAACAAAAACATGAATAAAGCCAAAAAGCCATTCATTTTAAATCCACTGAAAATAGTTTCATTAGTTTTCATAATTCCTCATTTTAAGTTACACAATATGATATTATTTTGATATCACAAAAATATTAATTCTTATCGATTCCTACAACATCTAATTATATGTTTTTCAGCACCTGCATATAACATTTCCATAATTTTCTTTTAGTTGAGAATTAAAAAAAATAATACTTAAACGAATAACTCGGGGCTGTTTGGACTGTTTGGTTTATACCGTACCACTTAAGTCGGACGACCGTACCATATTAATCGAACGACCGTACCACTTAAGTCGGACGCTTGTTTCATATAAGTCGGACGATGTACTATTGTATTTTCCCAGCTTTACCGAATAAAGCATTACTGAATAAAGCACTACCAAATTAAACACACCATACCTATATGAATATAGAAATAAAGGGCACTCAAACCACAAAAAACGGACAAAATCACACAAACCCAAAGAAAATACTTATCTTTGCACACTAATTATTTTAAGACAGATGGCAACTACACAAAAGAGAAATACGCGTACAAGTAAGCAGACAAACAGTAAACTTACAGATGAATACGGCCACCTTCAGCCACAGGCTCCAGAACTTGAAAAGGCCGTGCTTGGTGCACTGATGATTGAAAAAGACGCATACTCGCTTGTAAGTGAGATTCTTCGTCCGGAATCATTCTACGAACATCGTCATCAATTAATATATGCAGCCATAACCGACCTGGCTATCCAGCAGAAGCCTATCGACTTGCTGACCGTTACAGAGCACCTTCGTTCGAGAGGCGACCTCGAAGATGCGGGTGGTCCTTTCTATATTACTCAGTTGAGTGGTATGATGGCTTCATCGGCTCATATTGAATATCATGCACGTATCATTGCTCAAAAATTCCTTGCCCGCGAACTTATCACTTTCACAAGCAATATTCAGAAAAAGGCTTTCGATGAGACTGAGGATGTAGACGATATAATGCAGGAAGCCGAAGGACGTCTGTTTGAGATTTCGCAGCAGAACATGAAAAAGGATTACACTCAGATTAATCCCGTAATCCGAGAGGCATATGAAATGCTTCGTACTGCCGCTGCCCGTACCGATGGTCTTAGCGGACTCGCAAGCGGATTTCACAAGCTCGACAAAATGACATCGGGATGGCAGAATTCCGACCTGATTATCATTGCCGCCCGTCCTGCCATGGGTAAAACAGCCTTCGTGCTTTCAATGGCAAAAAACATTGCCGTTAATGCCAAACAGCCTGTAGCACTGTTTTCTCTTGAAATGAGCAACGTACAGTTGGTCAACCGTCTTATTGTGAATGTCTGCGAAATTCCTGGTGAAAAGATAAAGAGTGGACAGCTCGTTCCTTATGAATGGAGCCAGCTGGACTATAAAATCAGGGAACTTTACGACGCACCTCTGTATGTAGATGACACGCCTTCTCTTTCTGTATTCGAACTCCGAACCAAAGCGCGCCGACTTGTAAAGGAGCATGGAGTGAAGATTATTATTATAGACTACCTTCAGCTTATGAATGCCAGCGGTATGTCGTTCGGAAGCCGACAGGAAGAAGTAAGTACCATATCACGATCTCTGAAAGGACTTGCAAAGGAGTTGAATATCCCTATCATAGCACTGAGTCAGTTGAACCGTGGTGTTGAAAACCGTGAAGGAGCTGATGGTAAACGACCTCAGTTGAGCGACCTCCGTGAATCGGGAGCCATTGAGCAGGATGCCGATATGGTATGTTTTATACACCGCCCGGAATATTACAAAATTTATACCGATGAGAAAGGAAACGACCTTCGTGGCATGGCAGAAATAATCATAGCCAAGCATCGTAACGGTGCCGTGGGAGATGTATTGTTACGTTTCCGCGGGGAATTCGCACGTTTCCAGAATCCGGAAGATGAGACTCTTGTACCACCACCTTCGGAAAGCGATATTATGCCGGTAGTACGCTCTAAAATGAATGATGTGAAGAACACTGAATTCAACCCCAACGATTATCAGAGTAACGGAAGCGTACCTCCACCAACGTCTGATATGGGACAATACGGAGGGGCACAGTACGGAAACCAGCAATATGGAGGTATGCAGAATGCATCCGGCCAGCCGTCGCAGGCTCAGGATGGCAATCCCTTTGGCGCTCCATTAACTGATGTTCCGTTCTAAATCAGCCTTAATACAATTCCTATCGGGCAAAAAAACTTTTACGCATTCTTGTAAACCAAATATTTATATTAACTTTGCGCATAATTGTACAAAGTTACACAAAACCGTATTTGCCGGAATTATTGGTTTGAATCATGCCATAAATCTATAATGATATATATAGTAATCTATAATTGTATCTATATTGTGATTTATATTGTGATTTATCACTGGTCTATAATTGTATTAATTATTAATATGGCTGATTAAAACCTGCGTAACAGATATTGACTACAGAACAAATAAGAAATATAAATAAAAACCATAAAGAAATGAATATATCTTATAATTGGCTGAAGGAGTATGTCAACTTCGACCTTACTCCTGATGAAGTTGCAGCCGCACTTACCTCTATCGGTCTTGAAACCGGTGGCGTAGAGGAAGTTCAGACTATTAAAGGCGGATTGGAAGGTCTTGTAGTAGGTGAAGTACTTACTTGCGAACCTCATCCAAATTCAGACCACATGCACGTAACAACAGTAAATCTTGGTCAGGGAGAGCCTGTACAGATAGTATGTGGTGCCGCAAATGTAGCTGCAGGACAGAAAGTTATAGTCGCTACTCTTGGTACTAAACTTTATGATGGCGATGAATGCTTTACAATCAAGAAATCAAAACTACGCGGTGTAGAATCAAACGGTATGATCTGTGCCGAAGATGAAATCGGTGTTGGTACAAGCCACGACGGAATCATTGTTCTTCCTGCTGATACTGTTCCTGGTACACTTGCCAAGGATTATTATAACATCAAGAGTGAATACGTGCTCGAAGTAGATATCACTCCAAACCGTTCGGATGCCTGCTCTCACTATGGTGTAGCGCGCGACCTGTATGCATGGCTTATACAGAACGGATACAAGGCTGAGCTTAAGCGTCCTTCTACTGAAGGCTTCGCTGTAGACAGCAATAATCTCAACATTGATATTGAGGTTGAAAATACTGAAGCATGTCCTCGTTATGCGGGTGTAGCTATCAAGAACGTAACAGTTAAGGAAAGTCCGGAATGGTTGCAGAACAAGCTTCGCCTTATCGGGGTACGTCCTATAAACAATATTGTAGACATCACAAATTACATTCTTCATGCCTACGGACAGCCAATGCACTGTTTCGATGCTTCAAAAATCAAGGGTGGCAAGATTGTAGTAAAGACTTGTGCCGAAGGTACTAAGTTCGTTACTCTTGATGAAGTGGAACGCACACTTTCAGAACGCGACCTGATGATCTGCAATGCAGAGGAACCAATGTGCATTGCCGGTGTATTCGGAGGTCTTGATTCTGGTACAACAGAATCTACTACAGATGTATTCCTCGAAAGTGCATATTTCAACCCTACCTGGGTACGTAAGACTGCCCGCCGTCACGGATTAAGTACAGATTCTTCTTTCCGTTTCGAACGTGGTATCGATCCAAATATCACTATTTATGCTCTTAAAGAAGCAGCTATGCTTGTAAAAGAACTTGCAGGCGGCGAAATTGCTTCCGAAATAAAGGATAATTATCCTAATCCTATAGCAGATTTTGCTATCGAACTATCTTACAACTATGTAAATACTCTTATCGGTAAGGTAATTCCTGCCGAAACTATAAAGAGCATCGTTACAAGTCTCGAGATGAAGATTGTAAACGAAACTGCCGATGGTTTGTCTCTTCTTGTTCCTCCTTACAGAGTAGATGTTCAGCGTCCTTGTGATGTGGTAGAAGATATTCTGCGTATTTATGGTTATAACAATGTAGAGATACCTACAAGCTTGAAATCAAGCATCAACGTTAAGGGTGCTGAAGACAAGTCGGTTAAGTTGCAGAACATAATTTCTGAACAGATGGTGGGATGTGGCTTCAACGAGATTCTCAACAACTCTCTTACTGCTGCTGCATACTACGACGGTCTTGAATCATACAAGCCTGAAAATCTTGTACGCCTGATGAATCCATTGAGTAACGACCTCAATGTTATGCGTGCAACTTTGCTTTTCGGTGGTCTTGAAAGCATTCAGCACAATGCCAACCGTAAGAATGCCGATCTTAAATTCTTCGAATTCGGTAAATGTTATCATTTCAATGCAGAAAAGAAGAATCCGGAAAAGATTCTTGCTGCATATTCAGAAGAATTGCACCTTGGATTGTGGGTTACAGGAAAGAGAGTAAGCAACTCATGGGCTCATGCTGATGAGAATTCTACTGTTTATGAACTTAAAGCATATGTTCTTAATATCTTCCGTCGTCTTGGTGTCAACTTCGGTGCACTTGTATTCGGAAATCTTACAGATGATATCTATTCTGTAGCTATTTCTGTTCACACTCGCGGAGGTAAGCTACTCGCTACATTCGGAGTTGTAAGCAAGAAGATTCAGAAAGCATTTGACATTGACAATGAAGTTTATTATGCTGATATCAACTGGAATGAATTGATGAAGGCAATCAAGAACAACACTGTAAGCTATAAGGAAATTTCAAAATTCCCAGCTGTAAAACGTGACCTTGCATTGCTTATCGACAAGAATATCCAGTTTGCAGAAATCGAAAAGATAGCATATGAAACAGACAAGAAGCTTCTTAAGGCAGTAGAGTTGTTCGACGTATACGAAGGCAAGAACCTTGAGCCGGGCAAGAAGAGTTATGCTGTAAGTTTCATGCTTCAGGATGAAAATGCTACTCTTAACGACAAGCAGATTGATAAGTTTATGCAGAAGCTTATCACAAATCTTCAGAACAAGCTTGACGCTAAGTTGAGATAATATAATATGAATAAATAAGGAATCGGTTTATAGAATCATGATTCCTTATTTATTCATATTCGCCGCATACTATCTGTATGTATAGGCAAAAATCAAAAAAGCAGTAAAGTAAGGAAGTATATGAGCAAAGATAAAAACAGAATAATTGATACATTATCTGCAATAGCACGTGTTATAATAGATATATGGATAATATACCGTTCGTATGATATCGTGTTAAACAATGCAATATTGTGGAAACGAGTCCTTGCTGGTATAGGCGGAACTATGTTCCTAATCTTTCTCATATTAGAATGTTACTGCTTGCTTAAGAAAAAGAAAGATAAACAACAATAATAAAATAATACAACAATTTAAAATAATAAACCAATGGGAAGAGCGTTTGAATATAGAAAAGCTGCCAAATTGAAAAGATGGGGTCACATGGCAAAGACCTTTACACGTCTGGGTAAACAAATTGCTATTGCAGTAAAGGCTGGTGGTCCAGAACCTGAAAACAACCCTACACTCCGTTCTATCATCGCTGTCTGCAAGCGTGAAAACATGCCTAAGGACAACATCGAACGTGCTATCAAGAATGCTCAGGGTAAAGACCAGAGCGACTACAAGAGCATGACTTACGAAGGATATGGTCCTCACGGAATAGCAATATTCGTTGATACACTTACTGACAATACAACTCGTACAGTAGCTGATGTCCGTTCTGTATTCAACAAATTTGCCGGAAACCTTGGAACAACAGGTTCGCTTTCATTCTTGTTCGACCACAAGTGTGTTTTCACTTTCAAGAAGAAAGACGGTCTTGATATGGAAGAACTTATCCTCGACCTTATCGACTACAATGTAGAAGATGAATATGACGAAGATCCTGAAGAAGGAACAATCACTATCTACGGTGATCCAAAGAGTTACTCTTTGATTCAGAAGCATCTTGAAGAATGTGGTTTTGAAGATGTCGGTGGTGAATTCACTTACGTTCCAAACGACCTGAAAGATGTTACTCCTGAACAGCGTGAAACTATCGACAAGATGGTAGAACGTCTTGAAGAATTTGATGATGTTCAGAACGTTTACACTAACATGAAACCGGAAGATGAAGAATAATAATTTATGAAATTCTTCTGGATTTTATAAATAAACAGATTTCAAGACTATAACCAGATTATTAAGCCTTATGCCTAAAATCTTATATAGTCTTGAAATCTGTTTTTCATTTATATTTGCTATTCGTACGGAATAATTATAATTCTTCATCAAGGTAGAATTATAAAGATATAATAAGTATGATACAGTAAGTATGATATAGTAAGTATGATATAGCAAGCAAAATATAGTAAGCAAGATACAATTAGTAAATTTAGATTTTGACTGAATATGAAAATTAACTACAGAACAAGCGGAACATGCAGTTCAATGATAGAAATAGAAGTAGAAGACAATAAAATAACAGACGTTAAATTTACAGGCGGATGTAACGGTAATCTCAAAGGTATATCATCATTGGTGAAAGGTATGAATGTAGAAGATGTAATATCAAAACTGGAAGGCATCACTTGCGGAAATAAAATTACATCTTGCCCGGACCAACTGGCTAAAGCTCTGAAAAGTTGTCTTAGATAAATATTATAAGCAAGTAAATAATTACAGGTAAGTAAATAATTATAGAAATAGTATCGGTTATATGATAAATTTTCTGTTACAGCAACATAAAAATACCATATAACCGATTACTGCAATAAATATTCCCGACAGGGATATTATTCAGTAGAAAATTATTGAGTAAAAATATTTTTTGTAGAAATATAGAAATATTATTCTGCAGCATTATTCTTCAGCCAGTTCAAACGTCTCTGGTCTGGTAAATGCTTTACTGTAAAGTTCTCGAACTTGGCAGTAAAGCCATCACCGTCAGGAGATGCTGCCATAAATCCAACCTTTACAGGTGTATTATCCTGCATCCACGCATTACGCATCAATACGTATTCCTTATCATCAAAGGAATAGAAAATCTCTACAGCATCAAGTCGTCTTACTGCTTTGATCCATATATACGGTACTGGTTTGTCAAGCGGTATGATACTCCAGTCTGAAGTCTTGTGTGTAACTACTGCACTCAAATTATATTTACCGTCAACGAACTCTATTCCTGCTTTAATATAGTTTTCATGATCTATACGTATCATAATACCGGCCTGATCATATCTTGTTTTATAATCACCAGAGACTTTTACTTTGGCTTCGAATTCACCTCCATAAACACCATAATAGAATGGAGCATCGTCAACTGTAAAACCGTAATGTGAAATTCTCCAGTAATCACTTTGTGGAGTTACAAACATGGTCATTGTTTTATCGTCCGAGATTTTCCACTCTCCAGGTTCATTGAACCAGTTCATTTTTTCAAGGCTTTGTGCCTTAACTCCGAAACATACTCCCATCAGAAGCATTCCGGAAATTAATAGTTTTTTCATACTTTGTTATTGTTGTTGCTATTATTGTTATTGTTGTTGTTATTGATTTACCTATATAAGCTATTCTTTCTTGATTGAGTTTTACTAAAATATATCATTCCTCATTGAGATATAAATTTTCAAACCTGATGGTGAGATTCATCAGGATTGAGTTCTCTAATTACCTTACAGGGATTACCAACAGCCAATACACCTGAAGGTATATCTTTATTAACTACACTTCCTGCTCCGATTACAGAATTGTCACCTATACTCACTCCTGGAAGTACACTTACTCCAGCTCCTATCCAGACATTATTTCCTATTCGTATAGGATAGGCATACTCCAACCCTTTGTTTCTCGGCTCTACATCCAGAGGATGGCCGGCAGAATAAAAGCCACAGTTGGGCGCAATAAACACATTATCTCCAAATACTACTTTGGCCCCATCTAGTATGACGCAATTAACATTCATATAGAAATTCTCACCTATCTCAATATTATAGCCGTAATCGCAGAAAAACGGCTGTTCTATGAGGAATGATTTCCCGGTACGTCCAAAAAGTTTCCTTATAATTTTCTCTCTCTCTTTCTTCATCGATGGACGTAAAGAATTATACTCATAACATATATCCTTACATAAATCCCTCTCACGAAGCAACTCTTCATCATAATTGGCATCATACAACATACCATTATGACATTTTTCCTTTTCTGTCATATCTATATAAATTGTTTTGATAGAATGTTTTAATTATTTTTGTACAAAGATACCTACCATAGCATAGACAGGCAATAATTATAAATAACCATTTTTATAGGAATAATCCACAAATATTATGGATATATGGATATCAAGAAAAAAATATATAGAAAACTTATAGCTCAAGATAGTCGTAACAAAGAGTCTGAAAGAGATATGGTAACAGATAGTGGGAATAATAATTCCGGATCTGATTACAGATCTATCCCCTCATGCGATATAAACACGCTTAAAAATATAGCATGGGGATATACTATAACAGAGAACTCCATAGCCGTTCTGAGCGATTTAAGGAATTATACCAATCATATATACCACAGTGAACTCTCTGAAATTATCGGTATAGGTAAAAATGGTGAATATGAGCTCACATATTCAATATGGGAAGAAAAGATATTCAACAGGATTCATCCAGATGACTTATCGAAAAAGCACATTAACGAACTTCAGTTCTATAACTTCATAAAAAGCTTGCCATTTAATGAAAGAAAAGGATATTATGTAAGGCATAATATAAGGATGCAGGACAATCACGGAACATATCTGCCCATAACTCACAGGATATTCTATTTTTACGATAAATATTACAAGGTCATAAAATATGCTTTATGCCTTTATAATCTCAACACAAACACTCAGAGCGACTTATCGTTTATCCTCAATACCATAAGTTTCAAAGTTATTCATCTGTCGGAAATAAATTGTTCGAGTATTTTATCCGACAGAGAGAAAGAAATTCTTAGTCTGATAGATAAAGGTATGAGCAGTAAAGAAATATCTGAAATTCTGTCTATCAGCAAGAATACTGTAAGCCGCCACAGACAGAATATTATAGAAAAACTACAGGTAAGAAACTCTGTAGAAGCATGTAAAATTGCAAAGGATATGAAACTTATTATATAGAAGTTATATAGAAGGCCAGGGATTGTGGCTGAAATGTATCAGCCAGACTATAAACAACGTAAATTTGAAATAAAATTAGAAAATAGACAGTTGTCCGTCATTGACATGGTCCATCTATGGATAGAAAACGTACTTCCTAAAGATGATCCGAATTGGATAAAATTCAGGAAGTACCTTATATGGCAATCTATTCATTCGACTTATCACCTATTACAGATGAACTACGACTTGAGAAACAATCCAATATTCAAGGATACCATACCTGAGAATGAATTTAATAAAATTATATCCATAAAATCCGGTGAAAAAGTCCATTATACACTCATTCTTGTCAATGTATATATAGACGGACTTCAGAAATTAAAATTTACAATAACAAAAACAGTAAATATTTTAAGAGAGAACCTGACAGCAATACACCGAAAGATTCTCACTTCTCTTTTACTCTTAAATGAACAGCAAATATTCGCCTTCCTTATATATTAGATAATCGGGATTATCCCCCATGGAACACCTCAATATATATCACATCGTAAAATTCCTCGTTTCCTGTTACGGCTCAATTATATTTATTTGAATATCTCTATGAATTGCTCAAAAAAGGATTTTTTAGGAATACCTGAAGTACAGAAGTGAGTTTCTCTTAATCTTATAATTCTATTATCATTCATATTGGAATCCACCAACCGGACAAAAGAATCTCTATCTTCAAACTTTGCATACAATTCTGCACGCCATTCATCGAGAGATTTTGAAAACAACTTTTGAAAATGCAGGACATTCCAATGACTGATTTCAGTATCTATCTCTTTTTTTGTTCTATCCATTAAATTCATATCATCTAAGAAAAGAGCCAAGGCAAGTTTGAATTCAAAAATACGATACAGATTAATCGGATTATGTTTCGGAATAAATGAAGAAGATAATAAATCAAGCCATTTCCGTACATCACTGACAATAACATTATGTTTGAAGAATAGCCCAAACTGTTTCTCGGCAAAATCGGAAGCATTTGGAAACATTCTGTCATGAGAGGCATAATCTATAAAGAACTGGGTTCTGTTCTTACCCAAAAGTTCAGTGTAAAAAACGGGAGTGTTTCTTTTCTCTATGGAATCTTCCCATAAGGGCAAACATTCAAAGATAATGCGATATTGTTTTGAAAAGATTTGATCAATCCTTAATCCATACAAAACGATATCAGCCTTCATATATAGAGTAGAAGGTGTATAAGGAGATAAAATAGGGAATCTCTTTTGCCAGTCGTCAATTATCTCTTTTTTTACCATGAAAATCTTATCTAATTACATTATTCAGACAATCTGTTACTTGATAATAATTAAATTGCCATCTACAAATCCTACGGCTATATGTTGGACTTTGAAAAGCTCGATATCTGGCATTTCACGAATCAAATCTCTTAGTATTGATTCTACCATCTTCAATACTTCCTCCCAACTCTTATCATCGGGAATTACCAAAGACGGACAACGGCGTAATCCCGGTATATAATCTTCATTACATGCCCAATCCTCGTCACTCTCATCATAGGTGGCGGAACCAATCAAATCCAATGCATAGGGGCCTTCGTAGAGATTAAAGTTCAAGGCAACGATATTCTCTGGCACTTTTTCTGTCTGATTAATCTTAATAAGCCACTTTTTAATTATTTCCTTTGTTTTCTCATCTTGAGATTTCCTGATGAGTTTAAAAAACCATCCTTTAGTCATAATTTTTTTTTACTATTTTACTAATAATATTTACCATTTATTAGAATACCTAACAAAATGAGAAATCTTGCAACCTATACAGGCTACAACAATAGCTTTAACTACTTGAGTTAAAAATGGTTACATTATAAGTTACAATCCCTAATCCAAACGAATAATGCCATTCTCTATAACACGCATACAAGGATCATGCTTATGGATTCTATTAAATCAGATTTTAATCCAAGTAACCCTTTTGCTAATAAGTCCTCAAATGTATTGATGAAATCGCTTGTAGAACTAAAAGTAGGAATCTCTCTTGATGTTACTACACTAAAACTTATTTCCATACTTCACTGTTTTACCAATAAGACATACCAATATATTCTTTTTCATTATATTCCGAATGTTTGCGAGCAAAAGCAACGGACTCTTCTGTTATTAATATCTGTATATAAAACAGCAACTAAAACTATTTAGTTCATTGTGACAGTTGCTATTGTTTCAGAGAAGGATATAAAATTAGTAGTCTACGAATGCTTACAACTAAATTACAATCTACAAGCAATTACAATTCATCGAATTTACGTTATTTTACTACATAAGCGCACAGGAATCACCTCTGGCTAAAATAAAGCATGATGCATGATCTTCAGAACAATGTACACACTTCAGCACGGCTGACCTTAATAAGGTCTGACGGAGCGATTTTAACCTGCAATCCTCTGACTCCGGCACTTACATATATATAGTCGAAATCATTGCAGGTGTGATGAATATATGTAGGAAAATGCTTTTTCATACCGATTGGAGAACATCCTCCTCTGATATATCCGGTAAGAGGCAACAATTCCTTCATTGGAATAAGGTCACACTTTTTGTTGCCAGAAACTTTTGCGGCAAGTTTCAAGTCAACTTCATGCTCACCCGGAATTACACAAACAAAATAGCCAGATTTGTCGCCATGAAGTACCAGAGTCTTGAATACCTGTTCTATATTCTCACCCAAAGTTGCGGCAACATGTACACAACTCAAATCATTCTCGTCAACCTCGTATGGAACGAGCTCATATTTTATCTTATCTTTATCAAGCAGACGGGCTGCGTTTGTTTTTGCTATCTTTTCCTTTGCCATAATAATATTACATTGAAACAACTTTCAAAAAAAAGATATTATAACTAAAAAACTATCCTCACTTACTGCGTTTTCCCTGAATAAGTTCCTGTTTCAGAAATTTAGGAGTATAACCCTTGTTACTCTCGGCAACCTCTTCAGGAGTGCCACACGACAGAAGTTCTCCTCCACCCTTTCCTCCTTCGGGTCCCATATCAATTATATAATCTGCCATCTTGATGACATCCAGATTATGTTCGATTACAAGTACAGTATTTCCCTTGTCAACAAGACGGTTCAGTACATTCATCAAAACGCGTATATCCTCAAAATGAAGACCTGTAGTAGGTTCATCAAGAATATAGAAAGTCTTGCCTGTATCCTTCTTTGACAATTCTGTAGCAAGCTTGACGCGCTGGCTTTCTCCTCCCGACAGTGTAGTAGAAGGCTGTCCAAGTTTGATATATCCCAAGCCTACTTCCTGTAACACCTTAATTTTGTTGAGTATCTGAGGAACATTCTCAAAAAACTCAACTGCCCGGTTTATTGTCATATCAAGAACATCGGCTATGGATTTTCCTTTGTATCTTACCTCAAGTGTTTCGCGGTTATATCTCTTTCCGTGACAAACCTCACACGGCACAAGTACGTCGGGAAGGAAATTCATCTCAATAGTCTTATACCCGTTACCGCTACATGCCTCACAACGTCCTCCCGAAACATTGAACGAGAATCGTCCGGCTTTATACCCTCTAATCTTAGCTTCGGGCAAACCTACAAACAGGTTTCTAATGTCTGAGAAAACACCGGTATACGTTGCCGGATTGGAACGTGGTGTCCGTCCCAAAGGCGACTGGTCGACATTCACTACCTTATCTATATTCTCAAGTCCCTCTATACGGTCGTATTCCAAAGGGTCCTGCAAGGAACGATAAAAATATTGCGAAAGAATAGGCTGCAGTGTATCATTTATAAGAGTAGACTTTCCGCTACCAGAAACACCGGTGACACAAATCAGTGTACCGAGAGGGAAATCCACATCTACACCCTTAAGATTGTTTCCCTTTGCACCTAAAAGACTCAGTTTCTTGCCGTTGCCGGTTCTTCTCTTCTCCGGAATCTCAATATTCATTTCACCGTTGAGATACTGAGACGTAATAGTATGAGTCTTAAGCATTTCCTGCGGAGTACCCGAAAATACCACTTCACCACCAAGACGGCCAGCCTTGGGACCCATATCAACAACGTAGTCGGATTCGAGCATCATATCCTTGTCATGTTCCACCACAATAACTGTATTGCCAATATCACGCAAGTCTTTAAGAGATTTAATAAGACGAACATTATCCCTCTGATGAAGACCGATACTTGGCTCATCGAGTATATAAAGAACATTTACCAGCTGCGAGCCAATCTGTGTGGCAAGTCGAATACGCTGACTCTCGCCTCCCGAAAGGCTGACTGAAGTACGGTTAAGAGAAAGGTAATCAAGTCCCACGTCAAGCAGGAACTTCAGTCGAGTAAGAATCTCCTTGATAATTTCCGCCGCAATAATCTTCTGCTTAGAATCAAGATACTGTTCCACATTCTGAAGCCATACATACAACTCACTGATATCCATTGTGGCAAGTTCATAAATATTCTTGTCGTGAAGACGGAAATGCAAAGCTTCTTTATTGAGACGCATACCCTTACACTCCGGACACACATCAGTCTTTGCAAACTGGTCGGCCCATTTCTGGGCAGTAGCCGAAGCTTCCTTTTCCTGCATCATCTGGATATATTTCACTATGCCCTCATACTCTACAAAATAATCGGAGGTAGTGTGTACCAGAGAACTTTTGATTTTCAGACGCTCATCGCAGCCGTAAAGAATTTCGTTCACTGCATCATCGGGCAACTGTGATATAGGGGTTTTCAGTGTAGCCTCATGTCTTTCGAGTAAAGCCTCAAGCTGCCAGAATATCATGGAATTCTTATATTTCCCAAGAGGAGCAATACCACCCTCGTATACGGAAAGTTCCCTGTCGGGTATCACTTTATCTGTATCTATCAGATTTACTACCCCAAGTCCTTTACATCGAGGACACGCCCCCTGAGGCGAATTGAAAGAAAAGTTGTGAGGAGCAGGTTCACGATATGACAGTCCGGTTACCGGACACATAAGCCGTTTACTGTAATGGCGCACACTCTCTGTCTGAGCGTCAAGTATCATTATAAGTCCGTCGCCCAACTGCATGGCTGTAGCTATACTCTGCCGCAGTCTTTTTTCCTCCTTTTCGGTAACTACAGTCTTGTCGACTACCACCTCTATATCATGGTTCTTATACCTGTCGAGTTTCATACCATGAGTAATTTCCCTTACCTCACCGTCAACTCTCACATACAGATAACCTTTTTTTCTCACCTGTTCGAACAACTCCTTATAATGTCCCTTACGTGTACGCACCAGCGGAGAAAGAATAAAGATACGCTTTCCCTTATAGTCACGATGAATAAGTTCCATGATTTGCTCTTCGGTATATTTCACCATCTTCTCGCCTGAGATATAAGAATATGCAGTAGCAGCACGTGCAAAGAGCAGACGCAGATAGTCATAAATTTCGGTAGTGGTACCCACAGTAGAACGGGGATTCTTATTGGTAGTTTTCTGTTCGATAGATATAACAGGACTCAATCCGGTTATTTTATCAACATCCGGACGTTCCATTCCCCCGAGGAAGTTCCTGGCATATGCAGAGAATGTCTCAATATACCGTCTCTGTCCCTCAGCAAAAAGAGTATCAAAAGCGAGCGACGATTTACCGCTTCCGCTAAGACCTGTAATCACTGTAAGACTATCGCGCGGAATCTCTACATCTATATTCTTAAGATTGTGTACACGGGCACCCTGTACACTTATTGTTTCTTTTCCTTCCATCATTATTTCTTAATAATCGCTGAATCTTTGCAAAGATAATGCTTTTTTTCGTACTTTTGTCCATCATTATGTATATCTATATCTTTAACTATACAGTATAAAAAAATGAAATTCATAAGAACAGCATTTCTTGCTCTTGCACTTTCGATGGCCGGAAGTTATGGCATAATGGCTCAGTCGGGAAACGGAGCCGGATATTTTTTGCACACAGTGACTAAAGGACAAAGTCTATACTCAATATCAAGTATGTATAATGTAAGCATAGACGACATTGTACGTATGAATCCCGGCAGCGACAAGCAGATTCGTGAAGGTGCTTCACTTAAGATTCCACAACTGTCGGAACAGAATATCCAGAAAGGTATCTTTCACACCATACAACCGGGCGAGACTCTATATAGGGTTTCGGTAAAATATAACGTAACAGCCCAGGCTATATGTGAGGCAAATCCAGGACTTAGCGCAAACAACTTCCGCTCAGGTCAGGTTATAGCCATTCCGGCACAGTCGGCATCCACAACCAGACAGGACGCTTCGTCTGCCGTTTCTTCCAGCCAGACAAAAGAGGAAAATGAACAATATACAGGTGGAAAGACCTGGAAAGAAATGCACAAGGTGGCCCGTAAGGAAACCATCTTCAGCATCAGTCGTGAGTATGGCATCACAGAAGAAGAACTTATAGCTGCCAATCCGGAGCTGAAAAACGGAAAACTCAAAAAAGGTTCATTTATCTTTATACCATACAGCAAGGCAGAATTGAAAGAAATGAACAAAGACAAAGAACAGCCTGTTGTCATAGAATCTGAAATTTCGAACGAAGAGTTGTTCAGCAAGAACAAAGAACAGAAAAAAGATATAAAAACTATAAAAGCTGCTGTAGTACTTCCATTCATGACCGGAACTCAACAGAAAGACAACCAGCTCAGAATGGTAGAGTATTACGAAGGATTCCTGATAGCTGTCGACAGTCTGAAAAGACAGGGTGTATCTGTCGACCTATATGCATACGATACAAAGGGTAATACTTCTACCCTGAACAATATTCTCAGAAAAGAAGAAATGAAGAATATGGATATTATATTTGGTCCGGCCAGCAAGAACAATATAAAGCCTCTTACTGAATTTGCCGACAAACATAACATCCGTCTTGTAATACCATTCTCTCCAGATGTGGAAGAGGTATTCCAGAACCCGAATATTTATCAGGTAAACACTCCTCAGTCGTACTTGTACTCTGAGGTGTATGAACACTTTATACGCAAGTTCAGTTCGAGCAACATTATTTTTGTTGATGCTCAAAACGGAGACAGAGAGAAAGATGACTTTATCAGCGGGATGAAAAATGAGTTCAAAGATAATGGTATCAAATATAAAGAACTTAAGATTACAGAAGAAATAGATCCTATGAGAGTAATTGCCGCAATGGATACATTGGGAAACAACATCTTTATTCCTACATCGGGCAAAAACACTGCACTGGTAAAGATTCTTCCGCGTCTTACTCAGGTAAGAAGAGAAAAGCCTCACTATCAGATGCAGTTGTTCGGATATCCAGAGTGGCAGACTTATACCAACGATCATCTGGCAAGTTTCTATGAACTTGATACTTATTTCTATTCTTCATTCTATACAAACAATCTTTTCCCTGCAGCTGTTAAGTTTACACAGTCGTACAGAAGATGGTACAGCAAGGACATGGCCAATATTTATCCTAAGTATGGAATGTTAGGATTCGACACCGGATATTTCTTCCTTAAAGGATTGTCAAGATTCGGCAACAAGCTTGAAGACAACCTTTCATCAATACAGGTTACTCCTATACAGACAGGATTCAAGTTTGAAAGAGTAAACAACTGGGGCGGATTTATCAACCGCAAGGTTTTCTTTGTACACTTCTCAAAAGACTATGAGCTTATCAAACTCGATTTTGAGTAATTTTTATAAAATAGTAGATAAACTCGAGCAAGTATAATGATTCTAAGGATATCTTCCTGTATTGTACGAATAATAATGAAATTCCTACAACAATGAAGAATATTATTAAAGAGTCCTGAATAATTCTGAATTTAAAAATGAGTAAAAAAATATTTACCGTAATATCTGCATTATTAATTTCATGGTTAGTAACATCACCGGCCAAAGCACAGTTGCAGGACCAGAGGCATAATTTCTCCATCGGTATAAACGGTGGAGTAAATTTCAGTTCTGTAAGTTTCGAACCTAACATCAAACAGACCAACCTTCTGGGACCTAACATTGGTATAACCGCACGCTATATCTCCGAAAAATACTTCAGTATGATTTGCGGTATACAGGCCGAAGTGAACTACTCGCAGAGAGGATGGAAAGAAGTATTCGAAGAAGAACCCGACAAATCATACCAGCGAGCCATGAACTATATTGAAATTCCAGTACTTGCACATCTTGCATTCGGCAAAGACGAAGGACACGGGGCAAGATTTATACTTAACCTCGGACCACAGATAGGTTTTCTTTTAGGTGAAAAAGAAACGAACAATACCGGAGGCAACAGTAAGGAACAATATGGAAAAATGGCCGAAAACAGTTTCGACTACGGACTTTTAGGAGGTGCAGGAGCCGAAATAAGAACCGGTATAGGCAACTTTCTTATAGAAGGAAGATACTATTTTGGCCTCAGTGATTTCTTCAACAGTACCAAGAAAGATTATTTCTCACGCTCAGCACATTCATACATAGGTGCAAAAGTGACATACCTGTTTGACTTGACAAAATAACAGGCTTGTCGCATCTTCTGAAATTAAAAAATCGTACTGAATAATCGACACAGAATAACCGGTACAGAATAAACAGTACAGAATAACCAGTGCTGATAAAAGCCGTACAGATAAACAGTACACGTACATATTCAAAAGAACAATTTATTTATCAATATAAAAACAGAATAACAACATGCGATTAATATCATGGAACGTAAATGGAATTCGCGCATGCTGCGACAAAGGATTCCGCGATGCATTCAATAATCTTAATGCCGATTTCTTTTGCCTACAGGAAACTAAAATGCAGGAAGGACAGCTCGACCTTAATTTTGATGGCTATTCATCATACTGGAATTATGCCGAAAAAAAAGGTTATTCGGGAACTGCCATATTTACAAAGCATAAACCTCTGAATGTAACATACGGAATAGGGATAGACGAACATGACCATGAAGGACGTGTAATTACCCTCGAAATGGACAGTTTCTATCTTGTTACAGTATACACACCCAACTCACAGGACGGACTGAAACGTCTTGACTATCGTATGACATGGGAAGAGGACTTCAGATCTTATCTGAAATCATTAGACAGCAGGAAACCTGTTTTGGTATGCGGCGACTTAAATGTGGCTCACAAGGAAATAGACCTGAAAAATCCAAAAACCAACAGGATGAATGCCGGATTTACCGATCAGGAAAGAGAAAAATTCCAGATTCTTCTTGATTCAGGTTTTATTGATACTTTCCGTTTCTTCTATCCAGATATGGAAGGAATATATTCGTGGTGGTCGTATAGATTCAAGGCGCGCGAAAAGAATGCAGGGTGGCGTATTGACTACTTCCTTGCTTCCGAGAGACTGGCCGGCAAACTTAAAGGAGCAAAAATACATACAGAGATATTCGGATCAGACCATTGTCCTGTAGAGGTAGAAATAGATCTCTGATTAACAGAGTTACAGTCTGCAACACACTGCATGACACACTGCCTCTGGCACATTACATGCGACACATTGCTTGTGACATAACATAAAAAACATACCGAAAAAAATTATTTATACCATACATACTGCACTCAGCAATGAACATTTAACATATCACCACTGATAAACTGATAAACTAATAAACTGGTAATATCAACCTATAATAAATATTCAGGAATGAAAAACGACGGATTCACAATCAGGAAAAGGCTAAAAAGTTTTGTTTATGCATCAAACGGTATACGTCTGCTTATAACTAAAGAACACAACGCCTGGATTCACTGTTTTGCAGCCGTATGTGTTGTTATAGCAGGGATAATATTAAAACTGTCGGAAATGGAGTGGATAGCAGTGTGTATGTGTATAGGAATGGTATTGTCGGCCGAAGCCGTAAACTCTTCTATAGAGGCTTTGGCCGACCTCGTTTCTCCAGAATACAATGAAGCCATAAAAAAGACCAAAGATTTAGCAGCAGGCGCAGTGCTGATTCTGGCAATAACTGCTGCCATTATTGGTCTGATAATCTTTATCCCCAAAATTATAACATGCTAAAAAGAATTCTTACTTTCATATTGCTTTGCATATTATCGGTTAATATTTTCCAGTTTAATGTATCAGCCCAGACTATAGAAGTCGGCAGCAACCGCAAGGCCGTCAGAACTTCCGGCGATATAGGTGCTGTGCTTCTTCCTGTAGCAGGACTGACTGCTGTACTCATAAACAAGGACTGGGAAGGGCTTAAACAAGGAGTATTTGCAGGTGCCACAACTTTGGGTGTAACCTATGCACTGAAATATATTGTTGAGAAAGAGCGCCCCGACAGAAGCGACCTTCATTCTTTCCCATCTATGCATACATCCGTTTCGTTTGCCGCAGCATCTTTCATACAGAGAAGATACGGATGGAAATGGGGAGCACCGGCATACGTCCTGTCCACTTATGTGGGATGGAGCCGCGTTTACGGGAAAAAGCACGACTGGTGGGATGTAGCTGCCGGTGCTGCCATAGGTATAGGAAGTTCTTATATCTTTACACGCCCGTTTGCAAAAAAGCATAACCTTACAATTAGCCCTGTAGCAGGCGACGGACATTATGGCGTGTATGCTTCCATGAACTTTTAGAAGAATACTTTAATGTATCTCTATACTGCTTCGGCCACTGCTGCCCGACTTTACCACACGTATCTGAGTGCGGATTCTTTCCTTCATTTCCATAGTGTGACTTATCACACCTACCTTCTTTCCCTGCATTGACTGCAGTCCCGATAAAGCGTCTATAACCATATTAAGGCTATTGCTGTCGAGTGTTCCGAAGCCTTCATCAACAAACAGATTCGCCATATTTATGTTTCTCGACGACAGGGAGGACAGTCCCAAGGCAAGTGCCAGACTTACAAGAAATGTTTCTCCACCCGAAAGAGAACTGATATTACGCACTTCATCAGCCCTATCATGGTCTATAACCCTTACTCCGAGAGAATTTGGTATCTGGTCGAGACTGTACCTTCTGTTAAGCAGACGTAACTGTTCATTTGCCTGTCTCACCAGGAAATGAAGTGTCATGCACTGGGCTGTTTCTCTAAATCTGTCGGCATTGGCATTACCGAGGATATCGTTCAGTTCCTTCCAGTCGGTATATTTCTTTCTTCTCTTATCAAGCTCTTCACGGCACGAGCCTAAACGTTCCACACTCTGGTTGTGTGTCAGCAGTATACTTCCGGTCTGCTGCTTCTCCTCCTCAAGTTGTACATGCCTCTGATTCATCGCATCGGCTTCAGCAATAAGCGAATCCATTCCGGGCAACTCACCTCCAGCAGCCTCCAAACCATCTGCAACATGTTTCTTCAATGCTTCTTCCTTTGCTTCAAGATTTCCCTGAAGTCTCTTTATCTCATCATCTGCCTGTTTGAGCATATTCCTATTTTCCAACCAGTTGACACTGTCACCTAAGTAATAATGCAACTTCTGTCTGTCAACCGATACTGCCCCCACAGAAGATAACTTTTCAGGAAGTGATGCAATAAAAGCATCCAGACGTTTATCCAGTTCCTCCTTACATACCTTCTTATACTTCAAAGTTTCGGAAATAGTATTTACCGTACCTTTTATTATATTAAGTTCCTCATTAACTGTCTTTAGCTGAGACTCATTCGATTTCATAGAATCCTCACTGCACGAAACTGCACTCTTAAGTCTCTGTTCCACCTTATCAGGGTCTTCAGAATTGAGGTACGAAGAATACAGCCTCATCCTTTCTTCAAGAAGAGTTCTCTGTGCCGAAACATCCTTCTGCTTTTCTGACAATAAAGAAAAATTCTCCTCCAGTTGCCTGCGGAGTTTCTCCAAAGCAACAGCCAACTGCGATTTTGTCTGTACGGCTTCATCACGTGTCTTAACAGATACAGAATATCTGGTTGCCATATCTTCCATGCATTCTATAATTTCTTTACTTCCTTTATCAGAATAAGTAGTTTTCCAGTCGCTCATGCTAATCCGCATACCTATACCATCTTCGAGACTGGCTATTCCTTCAAGGGTTTTCTCAAGCGAGACTCTTTTCTGAGCCAAAGAACCAGCATACTGTTTTTCCTCACTCTCTAAGGAATGAAGGTTCTGGGTAAGCAATCTCAATTGTTCAAAAGTTTTATTGTACTTTTTCTGCAATACTTGTATTTCATTATTGAGATTATTGTACCTCTCCGACTGCCTCTTCAACTCCTGCCCTTCTTTAACATTCTGTTCCACGGCATCCGAAATTTCCTTTTCGAGTCCATTGACACTATAGTCGTGCCACATAGGAAATACCTCAGAAATCTTATTCCATTCGGCTACCTCATCAACGAGCAACTTTCTTGTTGCGGCCAGAGTCTCGCCCTGAGAAGCTATACGCCCGCCTGCAACATTGATTCTTGCCATAAGACCGTTCTCAGGATGATTTATTCTCTGTTCAAGCTCTGTCTTGAATTTTCTTTTTTCTTCTATCTGCACCCTGAAAGGCTTCAGGACAGTCTCCACAGTACCGGCATCATGGAGGTACGGATGTTCTGTCGACCCACATACCGGGCATGGACAATCCTTCTTCAGACCAGCTCTAAGTTCCGCCACACCTTTACTTGCAGTAATATTATACACCTCTTCCAACGACCGCAGCACCAAATCAGTCTGCTTTAGTTCGGCATCCAGTTTATCATACTCACCCATGAGCGCATCCCTATCCTTTGTAAGAACCGCCACTGATGCCTCAAGTTCAGAAATGGCATGTCTGTGAGAGTTAATGCCAGAATAGAGCTTCTGAAGCTCTGTAAGCGCACGATGTTTCTCACGTAGAGAATCCAGGCGTGAGTTGACCACACTGATATCTATACCGGAAATCTCTGTCTGCTTTTCAGAAAGTATCTGTTTAAGAGAACCCTCCTCTTGTGTAGTTTTTTCAACATCATCAATAAGCTTTGCCGACGATGCTTTGATAGATCTGATACGCAACTCATCGGATTCTATCTCCTTAACTTCAGACAATTTCTGCTTATAAGCAGCATCAAGCGACAGAAGATTTTCCTTTATTACCCCAACAGATTCTATCATTCCAAGGTGAGGCAACATAGATTCTATAGTCTTTTCCGATTCAACAATAATTCTGTCCTTCTCATTCACAGAAGTTTCATTCTGCGATATCTCCTTCTGCAACTCTTTACAACGGAGAGCAAGAGCAGATTCCTCCTTTTGCAAGTTATCGGCCACTCCCCTTATATTCTTCAAGTTGACCAGTTCCTCCCTCGCCTTCAGTATAAGAGGTTCGTTGGCCGCAAGACTCTCACGTGCCGACTGAAATTCGCTACGGAATTTCTCCACAGCCTGCGTTATCTGCACAGCCTCCCTGTCCTTCAATTCCAGTTTCTTTACAAACTCACTAAAATCACTCTCCAGATGCGATATTTCCTTCTTTAGAGCAATATCCGAATGATATTCCTTCGAGACCTCAGATACGACATCCAATACATAAATGTCATTTCTTACAGAATCCAATGTACGCGAAACATCAACAACCTTTGCAAGCAATGAAGATGCATCGGCCACTTCTTTCTCAAGATTATTCCTGTCGGAATACCACTTTTGCCAATCCTTGTTTTTCTGAATATCGATATCCAACTGAGTCAGTGCTTTCTTAAGCCCTTCCATAGTTTCGCATACCATGGCCAACTTATCATCAGGCAAGACAAGAGCCTCAACCGACTTAACATCGTTGTACAACTCAAGATAACAAGATTCCGCCTCCTTATAAAGCTCATAAATCTTGCGTGCCACAGCCGTATAAAACTCTGTACCTGTAAGCTTTTCAAGAAGAACAGCCTTTTCACGGTCCTCAGCCTTAATAAAATTGGCAAATGAGTTCTGTGCCAACATAACGGTACGTGTAAACTGACTGTAGTCGAGTCCTATAATATTATCAAGAGCCCCATTGTTAACATTTCTTCTACCCTGAGCCTTTCCTCCTTCGGTAGCAATTTCAAGTTCCTTTTCGCGAGAGCCGCCTTCAGGAAGATTCTCCAGCCGGAACAGACGCCTTATCGGACGAGAGTAATTTGTTCTTGCAATGGAACACCCCCAGTAAGCCCTATACCTGTATCCATCCCTTGCCAGAAACTCCACCTCGGAATAGCACTCCTTGGTACCCTTTCTGAGGATATTCCTCGGATCATCTGTACTTAAAACCTGATTCTTGTTGACAGGCTCATCAGAATAAACCGACACCTTAGTTGCATTATAGAATCTCGGAGCCACACCATACAGAGCAAGACATACGGCATCCAGAATAGTAGACTTACCGCTACCCGTTTCCCCCACTATAGAAAACAAGTCGGCCGATTTCAAAGGTTCCGATTCAAAATCTATTATATGCACTCCCTCCAGGGATGCCATGTTGAATATTGTAAGTTTAAGAAGTTTCATATATTTTATTCTATTATATTTATGGCAGTTGCTCTATTACATACAGATATTTTATATAACATATTCTATATAACATAACCTATATAACATATCTCCTATAGATTTCCATCAACACTTTTACGTGCCTCCTCTATTGCAACATTGGCAAGGGCTACCAGTTCATCTCTCATTTCATGGCCATATTTATTGAAATAACTCTTTTTAATTACTTCAATAGGATTTCTGTTTAAAAGATCCTCTATAGACTCAGTTCCTGTTTCCCCGTTCCCCGAAGTGACACTCGGATACACTATAACAGTACGGCAAAGTCGTACAGCTTTTCCTTTTAGGACATCCTCAATTTTCTTGTTGATACCTATAACCGGAGATTCAAGATATATCTGCACTTCAAGATAAGGTTCATTATTACATTGAAATCCCTTAATCTCAGTCGGTTCAGCAGAAACAGATGATTCTGAAGAGCAAAAAGAATCAGATGAGCATGAAGATTCTGAAGAGCAGGATGAATCAGAAGAACAGGAACGTTCTGAAGAACATGAAGAATCCGGAAGTTCGGAAAGACACCTGATAACCTCATCAAGCGGCAAAGGCTTCTCTGGAACAGTAATAAGAGGATGCTGCAAGATATAATCAATATACTCCGGAGCAGAAACAATACTGCCGTTCTCTATTTCCGCATAAACAGCACCATGCTTATAAGATTTTTCAGTAAATGACATAGGCAAAGCACTGCCAGGATAGATTCTGTCGTCTCTTCCCGCGAGTTTCTGCCGTCTGTGCAGATGCCCCAAAAGAACAAGAGATATTCTTGGATCGAGCATAGCCATATCAACCTGCTCGGAGCCTCCCACAACAATTCTTTCCGAAGAGTTCTCTGCTATCTCGGAACCTGTAGCATACAGATGCGCCATCAGTATTACATTTGGATTATTCTTAGCTGTGTCATCATCTGAAACCACAGTTTGAGGAGCAACCTTACAATATCTGTCGAATACCCTTTCAGTAATCTCCGAAATAAAGCAATTCACGCCTTCCGAATACGCCATGCCGCGAGGAAAATCACCATCTCTCAGATAAGGAACAGCAAGAACATATGCTGTATCAGAGCCATCATGAGAGTGAATTTCCACAATCAGGTCATCATATATCACGCCACCATCCACATCACACTTCACCACACCTCTTACATGTACATTATGCCTTTCGAGCATAGCACGAGGAGCCTCAAGACGGGCAGCAGAATCATGATTACCGGCAATTATAACAGTCTGCAACTCCGGAAACCTTTCAGTAAGCCTGTCGATAAATGAATAAAATAATTCTTGTGATGTAGCCGACGGATTACTATTATCGAACACATCACCCGAAACCAGCAAGGCATCCGGACGTTTTTCATCTATTACATCAAGCAACCACGAAAGGAAGTGTGCATGCTCTTCATGACGGTCGAACCCGTGAAAGTTATTACCGATATGCCAGTCGGTTGTGGATAGTATCTTTATCATTATGAATGAGTTTTTATTGATATAAATAAATATAAACAATATGGCTATGCTTCCTTATTATTCACGCCATATCCAAACAGAGCGAAATCACCCATACACGGATCACCAGGGAAAAGCTCATTAAGTGCAGCAGTTATCCTCTTTGCATTCGAAAGCGAGAACACAGCCTTGTCTGTAAGTCCGAGCAAATGTGCCACTCTGCATACATGTGTATCAAGAGGGATAATAAGTTCAGCCGCATCCATTCTCTTCCATATACCGAAATCCACAGGAGAATTCTGTCTCACCATCCATCTTAGAAACATATTAAGTTTCTTTTGCGGAGAGCGGTCGGACACCTCCATAAAAGCACACAACTTCTGCATTGGAGATCCAGGAAAATCCATAAGTCTATCCTCTAAAGTCAGGCCTGAAGAATAAACCCCGTAAAGCCTTTCAAGATAAGATCTGAACTCGGAATGCGAAACCATTCTGTAGAAACTCGTAGTATCGTCATCACGGAAATCACTTTTCCATTGTCCGGAGAGAATATACGAAAGAGGCTGATGCTGCATGATGTCATCAAGCTCGTTAGCCTTACGAATTATCATCTTTCTGTTGCCGAAACTGAGAATTGCAGTAAGAAGTCCCGATATCTCTATATCCTCTTTCCTGCTATATCTGTGAGGAAACTGCACGGGATCATCGGCTATAAAATCTGAGTTGTGATACTGGGATGCCCACTCAAGCAACTGCTGTCTAACATTCTGTTCCATAATTTCCAAAAGCCTTTAAAAAACATTTACAAAAAAGAAGCCACCCTTTACGTGTATGCTGTACATACTCCAACAGCACGTAAAAGGTGGCATAATATATTAACGAATACTTTATTAATAACTAATCATTAATTGAAATAATACAAGAAAGTGGCAACACCTTCCAATGCTTTCTTCTTCTGGTCTTTAATATCAATAGAGAATTTTATTTCCGCCTTTGCTACACCACGAAGATTTACAAGCGACTGAAGACTTGCAGAAAGACGAACACTCTGTCCCGCCAGTACTGCCTGACCGAATCTCATCTTATCCATTCCATAATTAACCATCATCTTAAGATTATTCACCTCGATAATCTGATTCCAAAGATAAGGAAGCAACGACAATGTAAGATAACCATGAACAATAGTGCTCTTGTAAGGGCTTTCCACCTTGGCACGTTCAGTGTCCACATGAATCCACTGATGGTCGAGTGTAGCATCAGCGAACTGGCAGATGCGTTCCTGTGGAATTTCCAACCATTCTGATACGCCTATCTGCTTTCCAACCAACTGTTCGAATTCTTCGAATGAATTAATAATTACTTTCTCCATGATATATTTTCTGTTGTTTTATAGTTTTAAGGAATGCAAATGTACTAAAATTTATCAGAATATGTAACTAATACTACACAATTTAGCGAAATATGTGCAATTATTTGAGATATTTGTAATAATAACCGTTATATAGTCAACATTATAACAAAAAAATACCGGCAGCACAACTCACTGCACATCACTGCCTATCTCAATATTTCACAAGCTTCTTTGGTGAGCCATGCCATGAACAGCCCAAACAAAACACCTCTGACAGGTTGAAACCTTCCAGGCTTTCTTCCGGATGTTTAGGCACTACTTCCCCATTATCGGTAACATATACTATTCTTCTCTCATTTTCTGCGTTGAGCACATACATAGGAGAAATCTTACATTGCGGACATACAAGTTTTTTCATTATAGTAAAAAAATAAAATAATTATCAAATATAACAAAGAAATAGAATATAAACAAATATAACAAAGAAATATAAATCTGTTCTAAACTAAGAAACAATATTACCCTCATAAATGTTCAGTAAAATACTTATAAATGCAATGGTGTGCGATTATAAAATCATAAACGAATATCACATCATAAAAGTATTTTAGGCGTACGACTTAAATGATACAAGCGTACGACTTGAGTGGTACGGGCGTACGACATAAATAGTACAGGCGTTCGACTTAAGTCGTACGGTATGGTATAAATTATATCTACGACAAAATAAAAAAATATCTCGTCAATCTACCTGATTTATCTAGACATTTTAATGAAAATAAGGCCGCATTTTAACTCATAGATATTGGCATACCAATTTAAATTATACCAAGTCATTTTTTAAGCATTACTAAAATAACATAATAAATATGCTCATGTTGTAATATTTCTACAAAACAGAAAAAATATTTATAAATTAGTACCGTCATGATATTCATGCATGGTATTCATAAACAATATATATATGCATAGTATACATGAATTCAACACATGAATTCGATAAACAAGAAATTTTAAGGAATAGAAATATGGAAATAATCCACCTTGACAGCATAGACGCCTACAACAAACTTTACGGACTGCCCACAAAACATCCACTTATATCAGTGGTTGATCTGACAAAAGCGACAAAATGTGTAAACCACATAAAAATGAACTATGGAATATATGCCCTATATCTGAAAAACGATGTAAACTGCACACTTAAATATGGTCGCCAAAGCTACGATTATCAGGAAGGCACTATAGTCAGTTTCGCTCCAGGACAGATAGTGGAAGTCGAAATGAAAGAAACAGAATTCCAGCCTAAAGTATATGGTCTGCTATTTCATCCCGACCTCATCTTCGGTACTTCACTTGCAAAGAAAATCAAACAGTATACTTTCTTCGACTATGCACAGAACGAAGCATTGCACCTGTCCGATAAGGAACGCGACATAATAGTAGACTGCATGAAGAAGATAGAATACGAACTTGAGTATCCCATAGACAGACACAGCAGAAATCTTCTGTGCGTACACATCGAACTGATACTTGACTACTGCATGCGTTTCTACGACAGGCAGTTCTGCACCAGAGCAAGAATAAACAACGACCTGCTTTCACGTTTCGAATTACTACTCGACAATTATTTCAAGGAAAAGATAAATGAGGCAGAAGGTATTCCTACTGTAAAATATTTTGCCGACAAGGTATGCTTGTCGCCCGGATATTTCGGCGACCTGGTAAAGAAGGAAACCGGAAAGACCGCCCAGGAGTACATTCAGGATAAAGTTATAGAAGTATCAAAAATAAGGCTTGCTGACAATAATATGAATGTAAACGAAGTTGCCTACTCTATAGGGTTCCAATATCCTCAACATTTTATCCGCCTTTTCAAGAAAGTGGAAGGATGCACACCGGGAGAATTCCGTAACAGGATTTTTTCGTAAAAACTCGTGCATGACCATTTATAAAATAAATATATAATTATAATACTAACATAATACAATATATAAAGACCTATAATATGTCCAAAAAGAAAACGAACTTCACAGACAATATGTCTGAAATGATTTTCAACGAGTTTTATAACTCATTATCTGAAGAAGATAAGGAATTAATTAGTAAAACAACTTAATATTTCCAATATATGAGACCTTAGTATAGTCCCTACGAGGGAATTATCTAAGGCCTCATTTTTATTGAAACATTCTGAGAAGAATCTTGTTGACCTGCCCGTCAATGGTAGCATCCTTCAAATCTTCTGTCATATCAGAGTCGGGAGTAAACTCTCCACACACATCGATACCTAAAACTGTATGATGATGAATGATAATATGAAGCAGTTTTTCAAGCTCGGCAAGTGTCATGGAGCCCTGATCCCAATTGGTTACTGCATATTCGGGAGACAAAACATCTTTGTCGATTGATATATATATCGGATCGGATATAATCTCACGTGAGAAATTTTTCCAGCTTTCTTCATTATTAAGATCATTCTCGCTATAAAAGTGGACAATGTTTTCATACCCCTCGGGGACAGAGTGGATGAGCTTGTCGGAAGCACCTACGATTATAACCTTACGGCAATTTGAATTGTTGTCTATTACATCTTTCACCCAACTGCCACACGACAGGACATGTTCAAAGAGCGGAGGTTGCATATCGGGATGATGGTCGAATACTACCAGTACAAACGGGCTGCTGATTCTGTCTGTCCAGAACTTTGTGATATAATGATAATTTCCTGAATCTATGAAGTGTATTCCATTTACCGGACAACTATGAATGATTTTCAACAATGAGGCTTTTCCTTCTTCGTCGCAATAACAGTCTGTTCCGGACAGATGACGACAATCAAGCCACTTGTATCTGCTATTATGTGGAAAACCTTCCATATCATATACACCGGAAAAATTCATTATTACCACATCATCCGAAAACATCCCTTTTTTTGTATCTGTACTTGTTGGCATAAGAATATATTAAGAATACTGCTAAAAAATATATTAATTAAAGTCATAATATAAGGATTAAAGAAATCCCTACGTAATAATTATAATATAATGAAAAAACAAAAAAGGGAGCGGCAAATACTGCCACCCCCCAATATACATTATTTAGAAAGATTATTTGATTTCAATAACCTTATGTTCTTTAGCCTTGCTTTCCTGAGACTTCTTTGGCAAATCAATAGTCAGAACACCATTATCTACAGAAGCGCTGATATGATCTTTTTCAACATCATCAGGCAAAACTAATGTCTGCTGGAATTTAGAATAAGAAAACTCACGGCGAAGATACTTGCTGCTGTCATTCTTAGATTCATTTTTCTTTTCCATTGTAATTACAAGTTGACTGTCGTCTGTAAGATGTATATTGAAATCATCTTTTGTCATTCCTGGAGCTGCAACTTCAACCTTGTAATTTTTTTCGTTTTCAATCACATTAACGGCTGGAGATGTAGTATTTGTTCTGAACATCCAATCATTATCAAAGAAATCATTGAAAATACTTGGCAACCATTCTTGATTATTTCTTCTAATCGGCATCATAATTGTAACCTCCTATAATTAATTTAACATCTTTCTTTTTTTCTTTATCGCTTTCGCGATTCGCTTATATAATTACAAACTCTGTGCCTCGGTGACGGCATATCACAGAAAACAAGGATTTGTTTAACTTGTGTTATACTTTCAGCCTCAAAATTAAACTTATGCAAATCTTACAATTGACATTTTGCCATAAGGAAAGACAATTTGCCTCAAAAAAAGACATATAGGCATATAGACATAAAATTATATTTACTGTATATTAATAAGAAAAAACGACTTATATAAAATAAAAACTGTACCTTCATTTATGGGCCTAAATGAGGTACAGTTACACGAATAAACTAAAAAATTAATTATCTTATCTTAGAAAAACAATGATGTGCTCTTTCTTAATTACCTGATGTTTATGATGTTTATATAAAATTCTTATTACTGTCTTTTTTCCTTATGTTTTTTATAATATGTTTTCTCTTATGTCTTATCTTATGTTTTTCTATATAACAAACAAGACATATAGTTTGTTCACTCATTTTCAATAAAAAACGTATTATTTGCAGTTTTTATGCTGAAATACTTTATTTCCCGTAAAAATAAGCCGGATAACCATCGTAAAGGCAGTCGAGCCTGTTGTTTCCCATCCTTATATTTTCCATATAAGAGAAGTCGCCGGGACCATACTTCAAACGCAAACTGGTGTACATAGCATCGTACCAGTCCCACGTAAAGCTATATGACGTTTCCTTTTTATATCCATGACGGTCCTGTGTATATGTATAATCCTCACCGGTATTATTGGTGTAGAATCGTAACTCCTGATAATGGTAAACTCCATAATCATCTTCCCATTCATCTATCCATACTCTGCTGCACAGATAACTTGTGGTTTCACGATAATCGTTTGTTCCGTTTCCTACCTCTATACCTATCCCGACAAAATCGCAAGATGTTGTCATAAAGGACAGGGACATTACTGACAGCAATACTACCAGTAAGCTTTTATTTAATCTCAGTTTCATAAGAACCTCCCGTTTTCATATCTTTTGATGTTACAAAGGTATAACCGGAAAATCATATAAAAGAGAGAAAAATCCTACATGTTTGGGGGAATTTCCCTAATTTTTATAGGGAAACACGAAAAAAACAGAAGACCTCCTGACGGAATACATCATTTGACATATCCTAACAGGAGGTCTTCTTGAAATATTATCAGTTACACTGAAATACAAACCAGATATCAGGCCATTGTTCCACCTACAATATCAAGCAGCTCGTTGGTGATAGCCTGCTGACGACTCTTGTTGTAAATCAATGTAAGTTCCTGAATCAAATCATTGGCATTGTCGGTTGCTATCTGCATTGCCATAGTGCGGGCCGCATGTTCCGATGCCGCGGCATCAAGCAACACTGTATAGATTTTCATCCTCAGAACCTTGGGTACAAGCGACTTCATTACTACCTTTACAGACGGTTCTACTATATAATCGCCCGACTGGAATCCCATATCAGCCTCTTCACTCTCTTCTGGCTTACCATTGTTTTCACCAGCCTTGCGTGAAACGGCAGCAGTCTGTGCCGCAATATCAAGCGGTAGGTATGGTTCGTGGGTAAGGACCTGAGTCGATGTAGATTTGAAATGATTATACAGCAGGTCGACTTTCTGGATTTCTCCCTTAAGGAATTTATCCATCAGTTCCTGTGCCAGATCGGATGCTTCCTTGTAATTAGGCTTTCCGCTCAGATGCTGGAAATCGCCCATTACAGTAAGTCCCATTTTCTTTACAGCCTCAGAAACTTTCTTTCCAACAGGGTAAATAAGAACATTTTCCTTACCTACCTCCTTGGCATACTCATCGACAAGAGTTGTAAGATGTCTTATCACATTGGCATTATATCCGCCACAAAGACTGCTGTTCGAAGCAAAAGCCACCAGAGCCACCTTCTTCAAAGGTTTTCCGGTTGCAAAAGGTGTCTGCACCGAAACTCCCGAAGCAAGGAAGTTCTTAAGTATTCCGTGCAGTCTGTTTTCGTAGGGAAGCATATTCTCAATAGCCTCCTGCGCCTTATGCAGTTTGGCCGATGCTACCATCTTCATGGCCGAAGTAATCTTCAGCGTCCCGTTTATTGAATTAATTCTACCTTTAACTTCTTTCAGCGATGCCATAATGCTTACTGTTTATATTGTACAGATGTTTCGGCAGCTACCTTTTCTATAATTGCCGTAACAGTATCGTTTATTTGTCCACCGGCCAGTACGTCTATCACATCTTCCTTGTGGTTTACACGCAGAGTTGACAGGAATGTATCCTGGAAATTTCTTACTTTTTCCAATGGTACATCACGCATAAGTCCGTGTGTTCCGCAGTAAAGAATTGCAATCTGCTCGCCCACAGGCATAGGTGAATACTGTGGCTGGATAAGCAACTGGTTGTTCTTACGTCCGCGGTCTATTGCCATAGCTGTAACAGGGTCCATATCACTGCTGAACTTTGAGAATGCTTCAAGTTCGCGGTACTGTGCCTGGTCAATCTTCAGAGTACCAGCCACCTTCTTCATACTCTTAACCTGAGCACTACCACCCACACGCGATACTGAGATACCTACGTTGATGGCAGGACGGAAACCCTGATTGAACAGGTCGGTTTCAAGGAATATCTGTCCGTCGGTGATAGAAATCACGTTGGTAGGGATATATGCCGAAACGTCGCCGGCCTGTGTTTCGATAATAGGCAATGCTGTAAGTGAACCGCCAGCCTTTACCTTACCTTTAAGACTTTCAGGCAGATCGTTCATCTTTTCTGCCACTTCCTGCTGGTTGATTATCTTTGCCGCACGTTCGAGCAAACGAGAATGCAGATAGAAGATATCTCCCGGATAAGCCTCACGACCGGAAGGACGGCGAAGAATAAGTGATACTTCACGATATGCCACTGCCTGTTTCGACAAGTCGTCGTACACAACAAGGGCATGACGGCCGGTATCTCTGAAATATTCACCTATAGCAGCTCCGGCAAACGGTGCAAAATATTGCATTGCAGCCGGATCGGATGCTGTAGCGGCTACCACTACAGTGTAGTCCATAGCTCCACGTTCGCGCAGCGCGTTTACAATGCTTGCCACTGTAGAACCTTTCTGTCCTATGGCTACATATATACAGTACACAGGGTTGCCTGCTTCATAATTTGCACGCTGATTGATGATAGTATCAATAGCAATGGCTGTCTTTCCAGTCTGACGGTCGCCAATGATAAGCTCACGCTGTCCGCGTCCTATAGGAATCATGGCATCGATAGCCTTTAGTCCGGTCTGGAGAGGTTCTGTTACCGGCTGACGGAATATTACTCCCGGAGCCTTACGTTCCAGAGGCATCTCGAATTTCTCTCCGCCTATTTCACCACGTCCGTCCAACGGAACGCCAAGAGGGTCGATAACACGTCCCAGCATACCTTCACCTACATTGATAGAGGCAATGTGTCTGGTACGCTTAACTATCATACCTTCCTTAATCTGGTCTGTAGGGCCCAAAAGTACGGCTCCCACATTGTCTTCTTCCAGATTCATAACTGTACCCATCACTCCGTTCTCGAATCTCAGCAGCTCGTTGGCTTCTGCATTTCGCAAGCCGTATATACGGGCTACACCATCGCTCACCTGAAGCACAGTACCTACTTCATCGAATTTCAATGAAGTATCTATACCCTGCAACTGCTGGAGCAATACTTCCGAGACTTCGCTTGGTTTTATAGTATTGTCTGCCATTCTTTGTCAATTCAAATAATTATACTATTCTTCTGTTCTTTTCGATAAACTGGCGTTTTACCTTCCTGAGCTGGTAGTCGACACTCGCATCAAGGCGGTATCCGTCTAACTCCATAATAAACCCACCTATAATAGACGGATCTATCTCTGTTCTGATTTCAACAGTGCAATTAGTTTTTTCGCCCGCCTTCTTCCTGATGTGTTCAACAAGCTGAGGAGACTCAACCGCTGTAATCAGTTTACCAACCAAAATATGCTTCCTTTCCCGATACAAGTCAATGAAAGACCATGTCATAAACTGCAGGAATTTTTCCCTTTTCCCGTCGAGGACAAGCATAAAGAAACGCTTCAACTCCTCGGATATGCCTTCACCACCTGCTGCCTCAACAAGAAGTGCATGCTTCTTTTCCTTCGACAACACCGGATTATCGACTGTTTTTCTTAATTCGGGAACTCTCGCAAAATGACCGGCCAAGGTGTGTATTTCCTTATACACCTTTTCTTCATTACCATTATTCATGGCATAATCCAGTAAAGCCTTGGCATAACGCCTGGAAACTACTCCTGTATTCATATTCGGTTATTTAGAAGGTCCAACCATTTCATCCATAAGTCGACTGATAAGTTCAGTCTGTTCCTTCTCGTCGGCCAACTTTTTACGCATAACCTTTTCGGCTATACCTACAGAAAGCAAAGCCACCTGACGACGAATATCGCGGATTGCACTCTCCTTTTCGGTTTCAATCTGCTTCTTCATCTCCTCCATCAGACGGTCGCCTTCAATACGGGCTTTTTCCTGTGCATCTTTTATTATACGGTCTCTTGTTTCAGTAGCCGACTTCAAGATGCGAGCCTGTTCTTCGTGAGCCTGAGCAAGGATTTTTTCACTTTCGGCACGCACGTTTGCCAATTGTGCATTGGCCTCACGCGCAGCCTTAAGTGAATTGTCGATATACGCTTTCCGGTTTTCTACCATACTGATGATTACTGGGAACCCGAACTTCGCCAACAGAAAGAAGACGATTCCGAAAACCACAATCATCCAGAACAGTAACCCCGGATCCGGAGTCAACAATCCCATACGCTATCTATGTATTTATTATGTAAATAAATTATAAGAACAATGTCAAAAGTGATACGATAATAGCAATAATAGCAGCACCTTCAACCAAAGCAGCAATGATAATCATATTAGTACGAATATCACCTGAAGCTTCCGGCTGACGAGCAATTGCTTCCATGGCAGAACTACCAATCTTACCAATACCGATACCTGCACCAATAACTGCTATACCTGCACCAAGAGCAGCACCAAATTTTCCTAAACCTGCACCAGCGGCAGCCTGTAATAAAATTGAAAGTAACATAATTATAAGTTTTTAATTGTTTTGTTTTTTAATATTAATCTTTTTTCTCTTTAACTCGTGATAAACCGATAAATACGGCCGACAACATGGTAAATACGTATGCTTGAATGAAAGCGACCAAAATTTCCAAAGCTGTCATAAATACTCCGAAGACAATTGACACAAATGTCATTGTTCCATTAATAAACGGACCTATCTTCACTGTTATGAAGATTATAGCTAAAAGGCTAAGAATAGCGGCATGGCCTGCCATAATGTTGGCAAAGAGTCGGATCATCAAAGCAAATGGTTTGGTAAACAATCCAAAAAGCTCTATTACCGGCATCATCGGTATAGGGGCCTTAAGCCATACCGGAACATCAGGCCAGAATATTTCTTTCCAGTAATCTTTTGTAGCAAAAGCATTTGTGAAGAAGAAAGTAAATAATGCCAGTACCAGGGTAATGGCTATATTACCTGTAACATTTGCTCCTCCGGGAAAGAATGGTATCAGTCCCATAAGATTATTGGCAAGAATAAAAAAGAAAGCTGTGAGCAGATATGGTGCATAACGCTGGTAATCGGGACCTACACATCCCTTTATCACATCATTATATACCATTAGAACTACCGATTCTATCATTCCTACACCACCTTTAGGCGCTCCTTCCTCAACCGGATGTTTCTTATACCATCTTGCACATCCTAATACTATCCATACCAGAATTGTGCTGTTGATAATGAGGGATAATACGTTTTTGGTAATGGAAATGTCAAACGGACGGACTTCCTCACCTGCTGCATTGCGTTCTACAATCTTTCCGTCATAAGTTCCACCTTCGGCAATATACAGTCCTTCATGTTCTCCTTCTTCAAGGAGTTTTGAGGAGAACACATGCCATCCTGTACTGCTTTTTACTATCACCGGCAGAGGTATGGTGATATGTGTATCTCCTATACTGACTATGTGCCACTCGTAGGAGTCGTTGATATGTCCGAACACAAGTTCGTTTACATCAACATCGGGCCCTTCGCTGTCACCGGCAGTCTCGGCAGAAGCGAAACCTGTGGCAAATAGCATGAGCAACAACAAAGTCCATAAGTACCGTACTTTTTTCATTGTTTCTGTTTTAGTTTTTTTCTCTTTTTTATTCGCAGTTCGATATTCGTGAAGTAAACAGTCTCGAATATTAGGAAAGCAAGATAGAATACCATAAAGGTAGCGACAAATGCCAAAACTTCATGTTGTACAGCAAAACAGTAAATAATAACTATTATTGCACTTACAATGAACTTTGTGCCCTTGCATACCAGAAACAGCGGAACTAACTTGTCTTCGCCTAACCTATAACCCAAACTGAACATGTTGATGTAAAACAGTCCGAAAAGATAAAAGTACACCGGAATGGCTGGAAACCAAGGGAAATACCTGTCGGGTATAAACAGATGGTAAACCAATCCTATAATCACCGACAATACTACAGTAAGTATTGTCATCTTCTTTATGAACTTTCTCTTTGCGGCCAACAAAAACATGTTTTTCAAGTTTATAAGTTAATAGTTTATATATGCATTAATAAGTATGCCTTCAGTATATAGTCAGTATAAAGTATAAATCAAGTACACTTTAATATGCATTAAGCATACATCATTATTAGTCAGGAATCATTATAATTCCACACATGCAGAGACTAAATTGTTCTTTACTTCTACAAATCCCCCTGTTATCTTTAAAGTTTGCGTATTTCTCTTCACACGGTACTGTGCTTCGCCACACTGATATATGATTTCACCCTCCTTAAGAGAAGAAATAATGGCAGCATGATTTACCAGTACCTGAAACTTTCCAAGTTCGCCGGGAAGTTCAACCCAGTTAACCGGTCCGTCGAAGATCGTACGTTCGGGCGATACTATCACCAGATGTAATACCTTCTTGTCCATAGGCATTATGCTTTAGCAGCTTCAAGAAGCTTCTTACCTTTCTCTATAGCATCTTCTATAGTTCCAACATTGAGGAATGCCTGCTCTGGCAGATAGTCTACCTCACCGTCAAGAATCATCTTGAAGCCTTTAATTGTATCTTCAATAGAAACCATTGATCCCGGAACACCAGTAAACTGTTCGGCTACGGCGAAAGGCTGTGAAAGGAATCTCTGTACTCTGCGGGCACGGTTCACTGTCAGACGATCTTCATCCGACAATTCATCCATACCAAGAATGGAAATAATATCCTGAAGCTCTTTATTGCGCTGAAGAATCTGCTTGACTCTCTGAGCTGTTTCATAATGTTCCTTACCAACGATAAGCGGATCAAGAATACGTGAAGTAGAATCAAGAGGGTCTACAGCAGGATAAATACCCAATTCGGCTATTTTACGGCTCAATACTGTAGTAGCATCAAGGTGAGTAAAAGTAGTGGCTGGAGCAGGGTCAGTCAAGTCATCGGCAGGCACATATACAGCCTGTACTGATGTGATAGAACCGTTCTTTGTTGATGTGATTCGTTCCTGCATCTGTCCCATTTCAGTAGCAAGAGTAGGCTGGTAACCTACAGCAGAAGGCATACGTCCCAAAAGCGCAGAAACTTCAGAACCGGCCTGTGTAAAACGGAAGATATTATCGATAAAGAAAAGAATATCCTTCGGACTGTTTTCTTCTGTCTTGCGGTCGCGGAAAGATTCTGCCAGTGTAAGTCCGGATAAAGCTACAGACTGACGTGCACCAGGAGGTTCATTCATCTGTCCGAACACCATGGCCACCTGAGACTTTTCAACTTCCTTATAGTCTACTTTCGACAAATCCCAGTTTCCTTCTTCCATACTCTTAAGGAATTCGTCGCCATAGCGTATTACACCAGACTCAATCATTTCTCTCAATAAGTCGTTACCTTCACGGGTACGTTCACCCACACCGGCAAACACAGAGAAACCATTGTGCTTTTTGGCAATATTGTTAATCAACTCTTTGATAAGTACCGTTTTTCCTACACCGGCGCCTCCAAACAATCCAATTTTACCTCCCTTCAAGTATGGTTCAAGAAGGTCGATAACTTTAATACCTGTAAACAGAACTTCTTGTGTAGTAGCCAAATCTTCGAAACGTGGTGGTTCGCGGTGGATAGGGAAACCGTCTTTCTTGTCAAGCTCCGACATTCCGTCGATTGTCTCTCCCACAACATTCATCACACGTCCTCTGATCTGTGCCCCAACCGGCATTGTTATCGGCTGTCCGGTCGGTATCACTTCCATTCCACGTTTTAATCCGTCAGTACTGTCCATCGCTACGGTACGCACTGTATCTTCACCAATGTGCTGCTGAACCTCGATAACAAGAGGACGTCCGTCTTTACGGACTACAGTCAACGCATCATGAATCTTTGGCAATGCAATATCAGCATCCAATCCCTCAAGATTGAAGTGAACATCAACCACCGGACCAATTACCTGCGAAATATGTCCTACAATTTTTGACATAAGTTTATCTATTAAATTATTACCTTAATTGACTATCGCAAATTTATAACATTATTCAGTATATGTGAATCACCATGTAACATTTTTTAGCCGATAAACATTGTTATAGGACATAATTTATGAAAAATAGCCCAATTGATTTTACATAATATCATATTAGTTAAAACATTTTTAACACAGATTCAGCCTTAAAAGAGTCGGTTATAAGGTTATTTTCTGTCAAAGTATTTTTGATACTTTATACCAATTAACGGAATAATATACGAAGTTTCAGAGAAAGAGTTCGGTCAACAAAACATTTTTAAGAAAAAAAAGGCCGTCCCACAAAACGGAACGGCCTGTATCTTTTGAATAATTAATTTTAATAACCAGGATTCTGAGTTAATTTTGGATTGACATTCAATGCAGTCTGAGGAACTGGTTTCAAACGCATACGAGTACTCCATTTCATTGTAATGACATTTTCACCATCCGGCATCAGAATAGGTACGTTATTCATCGCATTCTGCCAATAAGCATCTTCATAACGGCTCATATCATCGCTGCGGAAACCTTCTGCAGCCAACTCAATACGACGTTCACGACGAATCAGATCAAGTGCTTCTTCCTTGCTTAAGCCAGAAGGTACATTTGGCATACCACAACGCTCGCGAAGCTGGTTCAAGGCTGATTCTACTTGATTATCATATCCTTCCACTTCTGTACGGGCTTCAGCAAATATAAGCAATACCTCAGCGTAACGGATACAAGGATAATCACCTGTAGCCTGTCCCTGATTGGCAGCATCCATTTCCAAACTTAAAGTCTTACGGAAATTGAATCCTGTCTTTGATTCATTGTTTCCATTCTTGATCCATTCATAAGCAAAGTTTGTACCGTAATTTGTTTCATACCATCCTTTGAATGGCAACATAATAGACACATACAATCGGCTGTCACGGTTTCTGTACTGCTGCATATACTCATAGCTGGTCAGAGAACCATCAGCTGTCTTTTCTTTAACGAAAGCTTCCATAGCACTTAATCCGCCTTTATCCTCGCGTTTATTGAATTCTGCAACGAATGCATCATAATCTGCACGCATAGTCTTATAGGCAGCAGCACGGCTTTCAGAAGAAGCCAAAACAGGTACATCACCATCACTTGCCCAATAAGCATCAACCAGGTTCTGAGTAGGAGTTACAGAAGACCATCCTCCTAACTGGTTAGGACGCATAGAAGTATAACGTGTCATATCCTGGTAGTCCCAGCTGTCAGAAACATATTGGCGAGAAAGGATATATTCAGGATTGTTATTATTAGCATTTTCAGTATGCCATAATGATTCATAACTGAACATACCTTTAACAAATTTATCCTTGGCAGCCTCATCAGCAAAATCAACAAACAAAGACATTTCATCTGCTTCCTTTTGCTGTGCTTCGTTCAATTCTGTAACTTTGAACAATTCATATTTACCACTTTCCATTACTGCACGTGCATCTGCTTCAGCCGAAGCATAATCACCGAAGTAAAGGGCAGCACGTGCACGTAATGCAAGAGCTGCATATCTAGTAATACGTCCTTTTTCATTAAACTCACCTGAGCCAGAATAGCTTTCTGGCAGATCCTCTGCCGCAGCTTTAAGTTCATCAAGAACAAACTGTTTAACTTCAGCTGCCGGTGTACGAGTCAGATAAGGAGAATCAAAATCCAAAACTTCCAAGACCAAAGGTACATCTCCAAAAGTAATCACTTTGCTCAAGTAATCCATTGCGCGGGCAAAACGAACTTCAGCCTTAGTACGTTTTTTAAGTTCATCACTTAAATCTGTATTATCTACATTCTGCAGATAGATATTACACATACGAATAAGACCGAATCCCCATCCTGCATCATATGAAGCACTGAAACCATCTTGCTGGAAAAGTGATGCTTTAGACTCATGAGCATACTGGCAATAAACATCGTCAGTAAAAGCGTCGCTATAAATACCGATTCCAGGTATTGCATTTGAATAGATAGCATTCAAATTATACCATGCATCTTTCGCTGTTTTCCAATATGTTTCGGTAGAAATACTTTCAGTTGGTTCTACTTCAAGACTGCAACTGCTGATACCAGCTCCAAACAGCGCACAAAAAGCCATTAATTTATATATCTTTTTCATATTTATCTTTTCTATCATGAGGGTATTAGAAAGTTAAATTTACACCAAATGAGATGGTACGTGTACCACGTGTATTTACACCACGTCCGGAAGCTGTTTCAGGATCGAAATCCTCCATACGGTGATCAGCGCGGATTGTAAACGGATTTTCAGCAGCTACATAAGCTTTCAGTGCCTGAATGCCCCAACTCTGAATCATTGATTTCGGGAAGTTGTATCCGAAAGTAATGTTCTTAATACGGAAGTAGTCTGCATCAAACAACCAATAGTCGGACAGTTTCTGGTTGAATGAAGAGTGAGAACTTGTACGTGAGTAAATACGAGGATAATCTGCATTAGGGTTTGGATTATCTACAGTCCATCTCTTCAAGTGATATTCACGTGGGCTTGCATAATCGGAGAATGCCCATGCATTTTCCATATCGAAATAAACCTTTGTTCCGGCAACTCCCTGACCAAATACACTTAACTCAAAATTCTTGTAGTTAAGGCTCAGATTAACACCATAAGTGAAATCAGGTACATCTGAATCAAGACAGTCCTTATCACCTTCATCCAGTTTACCATTATTATTGCGGTCTACGTATTTGATATCACCAGCATTAGGTTTCAGACCGTCAGTAATATAATTGCCATTATCAATATCTTCCTGAGTAAGAAGTCCGTCTGTACGATATCCATAGAAAGTACCTATAGGATAGCCTTCCATATAAATCCAGTTACCGCTATATGTAGGATTATTTTCACCCAAGAATACTATTTCATTCCAGTTCTTACTCATATTCAAACCTACAGAATATCCCAAGTCACCAATCTGATTATTGTGAGAGATTGAGAATTCAATACCTTTGTTGCTTACTTTACCAAGGTTGGCAGATGGAGAACTGGATGCACCTACTTCTGCTGCAATATTACGAGTCAGCAAAATATCATTAGTTACCTTATTATACCAGTCTGCTACGATGTTCAATTTGTTGTCGAACAGATTTACATCAACACCTATATCTGTAATTGTAACTGTTTCCCATCCCAATTCGTAGTTAGGTAATTTGGATTCCAGAATACCATTAACAATGACATCATTGAAGTTATAGTTGCTTCCCTGAGCATAAGTTGCGAAATAGTCGTAATCTCCTACGTTATTGATATTACCAAGCTGTCCCCAAGAACCACGGATCTTCAAATTGTCAACCCATTCAATATCTTCCATAAAGGCTTCTTCACTAATACGCCATCCGGCAGAGAATGAAGGGAAATATCCCCAACGGTTATTTTTATGGAATCTGGAAGATGCATCGGCACGCATATTCACCTCCAAAAGATAGCGGTCCATGAAACTGTAGTTGACACGTCCGAAATAAGACATAAGTTTGTTTTCATTGCTTCCGCCTTTTGCAAAAGTATCAGCCGAAGCACTGGAACCTCCATTCATATCTGTTGATGAATTGGTTGGGAAATTCTTACGATATGAATATTGTTGCTGATAACGGTAGTGTTCATAAGAAGTACCAAGCAAAGCATTAATAGAATGATTATCGTTTTTCCAGTCGTATTTAGCCATGGCATTATAAGTCAGACGAGTAGTTTCCTGCCATGTATATGTCATCTGAGAAGAAGCGATGGCTGTTCCACTACTTGTAATAGGGTTGCCGGTTACGAAATCTTTCACATCTTCTGTACTGGCTGTATAAGATTTGGCTTTATAATCATAAAGTTTATATGCCATTTCTCCAGTAATTGTCAGACCTTTAACTGGTTTCAAATCCAAACCGAAGTTCAACATAGTATTACGCCATGTATTGTTACTCCATCCTCCTTCTTCAAGGCGTCGGAGTGGGTTACGCTGGATATTTACCAAAGCTGCCGGACTACCAGCCTCATAACTACCCCATTCACCGTTACTCTGTTTTGCTACATAAGTAGAAGGAATAGTTAACAAATGCGTATAAATTACACCTCCTCCATCATTTTTGTCATCATTCTGAACATAATTAATATTACCGCGGAATGTCAGCCATTTCTTAACATCTGCTGTAACATTTGTCAGGAAGTTATAACGGTTAGATGATGCATATGGGATAAACTTATCATTATATGTATAACCCAATGATGTAAAATATTTAAGTTTTTGTGTTCCACCATTAATACCAATTGTATGTTTGGTTGTGATAGCATGATCATCCAACACTAAATCATACCAGTTTGTATTAGGATACATATCCGGATTAGTACCATCACGGAACATGGCAATTTCTTCATCTGTATAAGGAAGCTCTGCATTTGGATTATCATTAAGAGCAGCTTCATTACTCAAACGAGCATACCATTCAGAGCTAAGAACTTTCGGAGTATAGGTAGCTGACTGAAAACCTACATAACCATCATAAGTTATACGCATATCTCCTTCTTTACCACCCTTAGTTGTTACCAGAACAACACCATAAGCAGCACGTGCACCGTAAATAGAAGATGATGCCGCATCTTTCAAGAATGAAATACTTTCGATTGAGTTTGGATCAAGAGCAGAGAACATAGTTGCATCAGAGATTGCACCATCAATAACATACAAAGGTGCTGATGTACCCAAGTTACCACGTCCACGGAAGTTGATAGTCGGAGTTGATCCTGGGCGAGAAATAATAGTAACACCAGGAACCTGTCCCTGTACAGAAGCCAGCACGTCTGAATTGACACGAGTTGCGATTTCATCGGTTGTTACAGCAGATACAGAACCTGTCAGGTTAACTTTCTTTTGAGTACCATAACCGACAACTACTACTTCATCCAGCACTTCTGTATCTTCGTGAAGGACAATACTATAATCGGTTACACCTGGTTTCAGAGCAACAGTCTGGGTTTTGTAGCCCACATAACTAATATCAACTGCGTTTCCGGAAACACTTAAAGAGAAACGTCCGTCCATGTCAGTAATGACACCATTCATTGTATTCCCTTTTTCTACTACGGAAGCACCGATTATCGGTTCGCCGGTTGCATCCTTTACTACACCACTAATGGTAACTTTTTGTTGATTTACTGTAGCTATTGCATTTGCATGCGGAGCTTCAGTCTCTGCCAAAGCAGGAATAGGAGCAGTAATCAGTCCTAAAGCAAGCAAAAATGACAGATGTGCTTTTCTTTCATGTAGATAAATTTTCTTCATAATATATTGATAAATTTTCTCTAAAAATCATTTAGATTGCTGTGTCAGTTTTCTTAAAATGACAAGATAAAAGTCTCAAAAAGACTTTATTTCATGTTTTACGGCACAAATATACAATAAAATGCACCACTATAGCAAAAAAAATTACGAAAAATTTAAATAAATGAAAGAAAACAATAAAAATAAAAGTTTTATACAATTTTCAGCGAATAATCTTCATCGGCATATTTGATATATTGTCATTACATTATTTTTAGTCATGATATCATTTCGAACAGGAATATACGTTTACATTCCACCATCAGTCTATTATGGCATTTATTTTTTTCCTTATAGCAATAAAATTATATATTGTAACCACAAGGAACAGCAAGATTCCAATTACAACTGACACATAGATGTCTCCTTTTTCGAATCCGGGAAGCACACTTGTCAGGGTATCAAGATAGAGTCCTCTGACAACATACACGATAAAGAAAGACAATACAAGAACAGACAGATTCAATGCGGCAGTCAGAATCTGATATGGTCGGGCCACACTGGCTTTACTGTAACCTATCAATATAAGATTTTCCAGTTTCTTGGTGTTTTTCTGTAACAGCAGATACACACTAAGCATCAAAATATAGAATGACAGAGCACTGATAATCAATCCAACAGCCATAACTATACCTACCAACATTTTCAGAAACCATGTAGTTTTTCCTGCATCAAGCTTATCATTCTCTGTTTCGTAGCCGTTTTTACTGAAAAACTCCGCAATTTGTTCATCTGCCGGATTGTCAACCTCGATAATAAGCCTTGAAGGCTCCCATTCCTTGCTGCCACCATATACTTCATTTGCATAATCCATGAATGTTTCAGGCACCAAAATAGTGTTTAGTCTGTTTGAGAATCCTACAATTCTGCCCTTCATGACATCTCTTCTTCCATTGCCAGACAAATATACATTAAGAGCAACCATTCCCATCATACCTTCTGAGAGCTGAGGGAGATTCCTGCTTTGGGCAAAACCGAAGTTATACAGATTAAGATAATTGCGTGGAATTATGATAGGAATCTCTGTCTGTCCCTCTTCATATTTCCAGTTTTCGGAATTAATGTCGACAAACTCATCGGGTACAGATTCGAAAAACATTGCAGTAGAAATATTCATTCCACTGAATTCCACTCCAGCCGATACCTTGAATTGTGCAGGCTGGAAAGCACCTATCCGCGAAGTAAAGGACTGTGATTTTACTTTGTTTATTTCTGAAGAAGAGAAAGTTCCGCTTTTTCCTGTAAGACTTCCTATAGTGCTGACTTTCTTGCTGACTATAATATAATCGTTTTTCATAAAGCTGTCTCCTCCGGTAAATACAGGAGAAACATCATTATAAAACTGTATACTTAGAAGTACTATTATCATACCGCACAGATTGGCAAGAAAAAAGCCGGAGAGTTGAGCTAAACTAATATGTTGTTTCAGTAATTTCCAGAGCATAATGTATACTACCTTTATTTTAATTTATTTGAAATCAATAATGTATGATTTTTAAGCTACAGCTTAAGAATATTGCTGTAATTCATTTCCAGCCTGTGTCCTATAGATGTTACAATAACCCCTACTCCACGTTTTTTTATTTCACTGTCGAGAATAGAACACATTATCCGTCCGTTATCCTCATCAAGATGGCTTACGGGCTCGTCGAGGAAAAGAAAATCGGCTGGCTGGCACAACATTCTTATAAAAGCCACCCTCTGCTGTTGTCCAAAAGACATCTTTGACACAGGTTCTGTCCACTTATCGGCAATACCCAACTCATCAAACCATTGCCTAATCTGGCTAATTTCACGGAAGGATGTCAAATTATTCTTTAGAAGAACATTTTCACCGGCAGTAAGTTCGCCAAACAACCTGAGTTCCTGAAACATCATGCCAATAGAATTCTGGCGGATATTATCCCAGTCCTTTGAAGAAAGATTCCTGATATTTTCTCCATTAAAACATATTATTCCTTGGTAATCCTTTCTGTAACCATAAATAAAACTGCACAAAGAAGACTTTCCGGTACCGGACGCAGCCTCTATCAGATAAGACTGTCCTTTAATGAACTCCACTTTTTTGTGCCATATATCAGAATAAACGTCATTCTGTCCGGCAAAGACAGATGGCAACGTTTGTTTTAGTTCTATTTTCTCCACTTTCTTATTATATTTTATCTATTAAGAGCAGTGTATATATTATTAGAAAACTACACAATCTACAACAACTCCTATACTGTCCTAATCGGAAATATTAAATGCTTAATTAAAAATCATTGTAAGAGGATTCTTTTCCTTATCTTTCATCAAAATTTCTATATGTATATTCTTTCCGTCCGATGATTCCACGGTAAGATAATCAAGACCTCCGAAAAATGCAAGAGCAGATGCCATGGTACCATTAAGATGATTCAAATCCAGCAGTTTGTTAAGTGATGACAGATTGGAAGACATAAAGAATTTCTGTCCTGTAACCCTGGTTCCCCATTCTCGGTTTCTAAGCGATAGTCCCAACACCTTCCGGTCTATAAGTGATTCTTTATTTGTAAGATACAGTTTGTTGTCCTTAACACCAATCCACAACGAAACCGGTCCTTTTCTCAAGCCTACAAGACTTCCATCATGTGTTCTGAAAGAATATCCGTTATCACCATAATTTTTCAGAACTACCTGTCCGCCTGTCATTGCAGCCATAGTCTTGAGCGACTCAAACGACTTCAGGAACCCGTCGTTGTTTATATCTGCAAAAACAATGAAATCCTGACCGTTTCTGTCCATTGACATAGCCACATCACCATCTATAGCATTAAAAATAGACTTGAAATCAACAGGTATAAGTGAACTTTGGAATATTCTTCTTACAGTTGGATTTTCACAGATAAAACTGAAGAACTCTTCTCCTTTAAGATTTGCAGTTACCCATAAGTCAGTCTTTGATGGGAAAAGATCAAGATATGTACCCTTAACTGGAGCTGTAACCTTTGATTTCTTCTCCATTATTTCACTCATTATCTTGTCATCTACAATGGTTTCTACATCTACCGCAGTCTTGCCTTTCTCAAAATTAATGGTAGAAATTGCCTTTACATCCTTAAGCTGAAGTTCTGCAGATACCCCCATTGTAAGAGGATATACAGCTTCCCTTGGTAATACCTCAAGAGTTGTCCAAGCTACAATATCTCCATCTTTCTGCTGTATTTGTTTGAAATCGGCACTTGCAGAAAATCCCTCGCCTTCTTTCTGACGAAGCCACATAGAAGCCTGACTCACCAGATTCTCCGGTTCTAAGCCCTTATTATCAGCGGCAAGCACAACAGCCGACTTTGAGTAGGCAAGTAACCATTGGCCTACAACAGTCCATTTGCATCCATCGGCTTCCTGTACCGGGCCACATATTTGTTGACTGCACAGTTCATCGATAACCTTTTCAAGTTTTCTTCTACTGTTGACCTTTGCTACTATGCCACCCACACTAGCTTGTTCGCCAGCAAAAAGATACACCTTTTCTTCAAGTTCCAGTCCGCTTTCAGACGTATCATCAAATATTTTAGAAACAAGTTTCTCAGAACCAGTAAGGCCACTTTTTACAGTCTCCTCAAGTTTGGACAACAATTCTTCATTTGCATCCGGTCCGCTCAGTCCGCCTTTTTCGGACATATCATCTAAATCGAAAGCAACTACCATGGCTGAATTCTTAGGAATTACATTTGTATAATCGGGACCTTCCCCACATGAATACATCAATGATGCCAATAATGGGATGATATAGTATTTGAACTTCATAAAAAATACTGTTGACGAATTAATAAAGATACAATTGACAAATTAATATAGAAATCAATTAAAAGAGAAACCTTCGGCAATCAAAAAAAAAAGCAGAACCGCCAACTAATCTATGGCATTCAACAAATTGATTGTATGTACGGCAACGAGTGCAGCTGTTTCTGTACGCAATCTCGATTTCCCCAAACTTATAGGTTTAAAGCCTTTTTGAATAGCCAATTCCACTTCTTCCTTACTGAAGTCACCTTCTGGACCTATTAAAACAAGTGCGTCTTCACCTGGTATAATAGCATCTTTAAGTAAAGTCTTCTCACCTTCATAACAATGAGCTATAAACTTTCCACCTTTAAACTCTCTATCCATAAATTTATTGAAATCAATCATTTCATTGACAATAGGCTTACGTGCCTTCAATGATTGTTTAATTGCCGAAACTACGATTTTTTCCACTCTTTCTGTTTTTATCACCTTACGTTCGGAAAAGCGGCAATTAAGAAAACTGAGTTCATCAAAACCTATTTCAGTTGCCTTTTCGGCAAACCACTCTACCCTATCCATCATTTTGGTAGGCGCCATAGCCAAATGAATATGTCCATTCCAGAATGGTTCCTGTGGAATAGTCTCTATAACTTTTACCTGACAACGTTTGCCTGTGGCAGCACTGATTACAGCTTTATAAAAATTTCCGGTGCCGTCTGTCAACGTAATTTCATCACCAATACCTAAACGTAGGACTCTCAAACAATGCCCTGCTTCTTCTTCAGGAAGTTCAGGATTCACAGAAATATCGGGAGTATAAAATACATGCATAATATTTAGTCTTTTGATTTTAGTCTTATTGAATATTGTAAACAAAAGTAGTGTTTTTTTTCGGTTTTATACCATGTTATTCATAGTTATTCATACAAAGAAAAGTATATAAACAAAAAAAGGGAATCTTCCCAGACTCCCAATCTTCATTAACCTTAAATCTAATACCATGAAAAACACATTGCAAAGATACGTATTTTATGTTATGCAACATACAAAACCAATAAAATTTCCATTGTGTTTAACATTATTTTATATTAAATGCAATCGCAAACAATATTGATATATATTTATTAACATTTAAATTATCTACATTCATTCTTCACAACCCTTTTCACGTCTTGCTATTTCATCCCTCAATTGAGCAGCCTTCTCATAATCCTCATTTTTTATAGCAGCTTCGAGGTTTGTTTTCAGCAATTCTGTTCCCACAGCATTAAGCGATAATGAAAAGCCGGAGCCATCGGGAGTAACAGAATACAATCTTTCATTAGCTAAAATACTATCGTATACATATACAGGAAACCCTGCCTTCAATGATAACACTAAAGCATCTGTTGTCCTTGAGTCTACTTTAAACTCGTAGCCGTCATTTTTACGTGTAAGATAGATATATGAATAATATATTCCATCCTTAACTTTATAAATGACAGCTTTGTTTACAGTTATTCCTCCTTCATTCATTATATGAAGCATCAGTTCCACAGTCAGAGGACGTGGAGTTTTATATCTTGCCATTGCCATTCTTATATCCTTGGCCTCTCTGTCACCAATAATTACAGCAAGACATCTTCTGTCACAATTTACTTCTTCCAGTATCAAAGCATGTGAAGAGGACGGTTTAAGCAAATCGCTTACTCCTTTTATCATTACTTCAACTTCTAACTCTTGTTCATCCATACCAATGATATTTAATCAGTTAATTATTAATTAGATAAGGCTCAACAAGATTTATCATTATCAAATTAAGCCTTACGGTAAATACCTCTTATAACATTATCAGAAAAATACATATAAGTTTCTGATTATAATATGTGGTTTTATGAGAGAGGCTATGCTCTCTCGTGTTTATATTTGAAAACCAAAGCAAATACCACTGCAACAACTAAAGCATATATTGCAAACACAAACCAAGCCATGCTCCATCCTTGAATCTGAGGTTCAAGACTATTGAAATCTACATATCTATTTACAACAATCTGAGCTGTAAGTGTTCCTACAGTTGCACCTATTCCATTAGTCATAAGGATAAACAATCCCTGCGCACTGGAACGGATTGAGATATCTGTTTCCTTATCAACAAAAAGCGAACCGGAAACATTGAAGAAATCGAATGCTACACCATACACAAGCATAGACAGGATAAACATCCATACTCCATCGCCAGGATTTCCAAATCCGAAGAATCCAAACCTCAACACCCACGCAAACATTGCAATAAGCATCACTTTCTTTATACCGAAACGACTAAGGAAAAACGGAATAAGAAGTATACAACATGTTTCACTTATCTGAGACAGTGAAATCAGCAGATTGGCATGCTGAACCCCAAATGTATCTGCATATTCTGGTATAGCATTAAAACTTGTTATAAACGGGTTTGCAAAACCATTTGTTATCTGCAAGGAAACCCCTAAAAGCATTGAGAAAATAAAGAATATAGCCATTTTCTTTCGTTTGAAAAGCATGAATGCCTTTAAACCCAAAGCATCTACAAGAGATTTCTTACCTTCAACCTTTCCACTAACCGGACATTCCGGAAGTGTCAGTGTATATGCAGCAAGAACTATTCCCCACAGAGAACTTGTAAAGAACTGCATATAATTCGACTGAAATCCAAGAAGGTCGACAAGGCACATTGAACAAATAAAGCCAATTGTCCCAAAAGTTCTAATCGGAGGAAAAGCCTTAATAGTCTCAAGTCCAGCCTTGTCGAGTGATGTATATGCTACAGAGTTGCTTAATGCCAATGTTGGCATATAGAATGCAACTGCCATAGAATAAAAAGCAAACAGAACATTGAATTGCACTGCATTGCCGGCAGTCATTGCATAATAACCGGCTCCAGCCATAAACAGAGCACTCAACAAATGTGAAAGTCCAAGGAGTTTTTGGGCAGGAATCCATCTGTCAGCTATAATACCGAGTATTGCAGGCATAAATAATGACACAATACCTTGCATTGCATAAAATATACCAATATTTCCGCCAAGTCCAACACTGGCAAGATATGTTCCCATAGATGTAAGATAAGCTCCCCAAACCGCAAACTGTAGGAAACTCATTATAACAAGTCGGTTTCTGATACTCATAAGGTCAAAGTTTTATTTTGTTAGTTTTAGATTAATAAAAACAAAAGTAATAAAAAGTGCACAAAAATACGACAAACAGCTATACTTTTTTCATCAATCATAATTATAACAAATTATACATATAGATTTATCATATTTTTTCACCAGTCTTATCAAATAACAAATTATCATATAATATTACAATTAAAATGTTTACCTGAAACAGAAACATAGGGAAAATAAAGATATTTTTTATACATTTGCGTCAAGTTTAGTACAACTGTATTCAATTTTACTAAACAACAACTAAAGGTTGTTTAATAATATGCAACAATAAACAAATTACCCGAGATGAAGAAATTATTATCACTTCCCCCAAACTTGGTTGAATGTTTTCATGAAATTGAAAATGCAAACAGAAATGAATGGTTTTGTACATCCGATCCAATCGGTAGCAAATTAGGTTCCGGCGGCGGTACCACTTGGATTATGAAATCATGTATGGAGTATGAAGGGTCTGAAAACATAGACAAATGGCTTGCCAAAGAAAAAAGAATATTATTACATGCAGGCGGACAAAGCAGAAGACTGCCATCTTATGCGCCATCAGGGAAAATTCTTACCCCAATCCCTGTTTTCCGCTGGGGAAGAGGACAGAAATTAACTCAGAATTTACTGTCACTCCAATTGCCTTTGTATGAACAGATAATGGAGAAAGCACCAGAAAGTCTTCATACATTGATTGCAAGCGGTGATATATATATTAGAGCAGACAAGCCTCTGCAGAAAATACCAGAAGCAGATGTTGTATGTTACGGTTTATGGGTTGACCCGAGCCTTGCCAAAAATCATGGTGTTTTTATAATGAACAGACAAACACCGGAGAAGCTTGACTTCATGCTTCAGAAGCCAACCATAGAAAAACTTGGCGAACTTACACAAAATTATTTATATCTGATGGATATAGGTGTATGGCTGTTGAGTGACAAGGCTATGAAATTAATCATGGACCGGTCTATGAAAGGCAATAAGGTGGAATTCTATGATATGTATTCTGAATTTGGTCCATCGCTAGGAGAACATCCTGCTATAGAAGACAAGGAAATCAACAAGCTTAGTGTAGCTATTTTACCATTGCCGGGAGGCAAGTTCTACCATTATGGAACAAGCCGTGAAATGATATCTTCCACATTGGCCGTTCAGAACCTCGTAAAAGACCAAAGGGAAATAACTCACCATAAAGTAAAGCCTCATCCTGCAATGTTTACACAGAATTCATGCGTTAACATAGAGCTGAATGCATGCAACTCTGATTTATGGATTGAAAACAGTTATATATCTCCAAACTGGGAAATAAACAATAAACATATTATAACAGGTGTACCTGAAAACAATTGGCATATAAACCTGCCTTCGGAAGTCTGTATTGATATTGTTCCAATTGAAGAAGACAAGTTCGTAGCCCGCCCTTACGGTTTCAATGATGCATTCAAGGGTAGTCTCTGCGATATAAACACTATATATCAGGGTATTCCTGTCATTTCTTGGCTTACACAGAGGGGATTAGATCCTAATGATATAGAAGGCAACAATGACCTTCAGTCTGCAAAAATATTCCCGGTATGCAATAATCAGGACGAATTGGGAAAAGTTCTGGAATGGATGATTAACTCTCCATCGTATAATGAAGGAGAAGATATCTGGAAAAAAGCTAAGAAGATTTCTGGTGATGAAATTTCATCTTTTGCAAATCTTAAAAGACTTACCATGCAAAGAAGGGATTTCAGAAAGCTCAACTGGAAGGGACTTTCCGACAATTACAGAAAGAGTGTCTTCTATCAGTTAAATTTACTTGAAGCCGCACAGGAGTTTTCATCCATGAAACTTAGTTTACCTAATGAACTTCCTTCAGACGAGCCTCTAAATATAAGAATAAGTGATGCTATGTTCCGTTCTAAGACCATGGAACTTTCAGGTAATACAGAAGCTGCCAAGGCTGAAGAAGATATTGCTTTCCAACTCATGAGAGACGGTATCAAGCTTCAGGGCGAACATGTCCAGTCTCCTCGCCTCTCTGTTTATGCCGACCAGATTGTATGGGGACGAAGCCCAGTCAGAATTGACTTGGCCGGAGGATGGACAGATACACCGCCTTATTGCCTTAATGAAGGTGGTAATGTGATAAATCTTGCTATCAACCTTAATGGACAGCCTCCTTTACAGGTTTATGTCAAGCCTTGCAAAGAATATAAAATTATTTTAAGGTCCATCGACTTGGGAGCAATTGAAACAGTCAACACATACGATGAATTGTACAGATTCAATATTGTTGGCTCACCTTTCTCTATTCCTAAAGCTGCACTGGTTCTTTCTGGCTTCTATCCAAGTTTCTGCAATGAGAAATTTAAATCTCTTGAAGAACAGCTTAAAGCGTTCGGAGCCGGAATAGAAGTAACACTTCTTTCTGCTATACCTGCAGGATCAGGATTGGGTACAAGTTCCATTTTAGCTGCTACTGTATTGGGAGCACTAAACAAGTTCTGCGGACTGAATTGGGATAAGCATGAAATATGCAATAAAACACTCATTCTTGAACAGTTGCTTACTACAGGAGGCGGCTGGCAGGACCAATACGGAGGTATTCTTCCTGGAATAAAACTGTTGCAAACAGAAGCGGGATGGAAACAATCTCCTTTGGTAAGATGGCTTCCGGGACAACTGTTTACCGACAGTGAATACAAGAACTGCCATCTCCTTTACTATACCGGAATAACTAGAACTGCAAAAAGCATTCTTGCGGAAATAGTAAAAGGAATGTTTCTCAACAGTACAGAACATCTTGACTTGTTGCGTCAGATGAAGCAGCATACACTCGACATGAATGAGGCTATTATGAGAAATAATTATGAGGAAATGGCAAGACTTGTCGGTGTTACATGGAAACAGAATCAGAAACTAGACAGTGGAACTAACCCTCCTGCCGTGCAGGCTATAATCAATAAGATAGACGACCTTTGCTTAGGATATAAACTTCCGGGAGCAGGTGGTGGAGGTTACCTGTATATGGCTGCCAAGGATGAAGAAGCTGCTGCAAGAATCAAACGTATACTTAATGAAGAAAGAATAAACGACAAGGCAAGATTTGTTGATATGACACTTTCTGAAAAAGGATTCGAAGTTTCTTTAAGCTGATTTGTGAAATTAAACAACTAATTATGGATAAAGAGTATTGGTATGCATTTTATGTAAGAATGCACCACGAAAAAAAAACAGCTGAAACTCTACAGAAAATGGGCATAAAACATTTTCTTCCTGTACAGGAAACCATACGACAATGGAGTGACAGAAAGAAAAAAATTAAGGTTGTTATTATACCCATGATGATTTTTGCAAGAACAGACGATAAGACTCGCATACAGTTGCTTAATACTATACCATCATTGAGTGGTACACTTATCGACAAATCAACTCACAAACCTGCCATTATCAGGGATGAAGAAATGGAAAGGTTTATATTCATGCTTGACTACTCAGAAAATACAGTAAAATTCATGAATGAACATTTGCAGCCTGGTGAAAAGGTAGAGGTTATAAAAGGACCGCTGCAGGGACTTAAAGGAGAACTTCTTGAGTTTGAAGGGAAATCACAAGTTACTGTACAGCTTAATATGCTTGGATATGCTGCAGTAGAAATGCCTATTGGATTTCTAAAGAAGATATCCGAATAATTATCCTTATAAGAGCTACACCAGACATAGCTTATATCATTTTATTACATAAATCCCTAAAAGAACAATAATTTGCATATAACAATTGTTCTTTTAGGGATTTTTTCTATATTTGCATCAATTCCTACTTACACAAAGTACATAAAAGAAAGAAAAACATAATTCATATTGTCCATAATTGCCAATATGAAAAACGTCATACCAAATACAGATAAAAATAAAAACCAAATAAGTTTTATAACCATGGAAAACGAATGCAAATATCTCCATCCAGAAATGGAGACTATGACAAGGGAGGAAATTGAAGCCTTACAACTGAAACGTCTGAAAGACACAATCAGTCATTGTATGAATTCTCCTTTCTACAAAAAAAGATTCAAAGAGCACAATCTTAAGCCTGAGGATATAAAAACTCTTGACGACTTAAGAAAAATACCATTTACTACAAAACAGGATCTTAGAGACAATTATCCATACGGACTGTCTGCCGTACCATTGGAGAAAGTAGTCAGACTTCACTCTTCAAGTGGTACAACAGGAACCCCCACCGTTATCTTACATACACAGAAAGATCTTGATGAATGGGCCAACGCCGTTGCAAGATGTTTATATATGGTAGGACTCAGAAACGGAGATGTGTTCCAGAACTCTTCAGGCTATGGAATGTTTACCGGAGGACTGGGATTCCAATATGGTGCCGAAAGATTAGGTATGCTTACTGTTCCTGCAGCAGCTGGAAATACCAAACGACAGATTAAATTCATTACCGACTTTGGAACTACGGCCTTGCATGCTATTCCAAGCTATGCCGGACGTCTTTATGAAGTTATGGAAGAAATGGGTATTGATCCAAGAAAAGACACAAAACTCAAAACCCTGATAATAGGTGCAGAACCTCATTCTGATGAACAAAGGCGCAAAATAGAAAACATGCTTGGAGTAAAAGCTTACAACTCCTTCGGTATGTCGGAAATGTGCGGGCCTGGAGTTGCCTTTGAATGTACAGAGCAGAATGGAATGCACATTTGGGAAGATTATTATATAGTTGAAATAGTAAATCCAGATACACTTGAGCCTGTAGCAGACGGTGAGATAGGTGAACTTGTTCTTACAACCATCAACAGAGAGGCTATGCCACTCCTAAGATACAGAACAAGAGACCTGACAAGGATTCTTCCCGGGGAATGCAAATGCGGCCGTCACCATAAACGTCTGGATAGAATGAAAGGAAGAAGTGATGATATGATAATTCTGAAAGGTGTCAATATATTCCCTATCCAAATAGAAAATATCCTGATGCAGTTTAAAGAACTTGGAACAGACTATCTCATTACTCTTACCAACCTTGAAGCTAACGACGAAATGACTGTAGAAGTCGAACTTAGTGAGTTTTATGATGATTACGGCTTCCTCCAAAAGCTTACAAAAGAGATTACACGTCAGTTGAAAGACGAAATTCTTATTACTCCTATAGTAAAACTAGTTGCCAAAGGAAGTTTGCCTAAGCAAGAGGGTAAGGCTGTAAGAGTAAAGGATCTTCGCAAAACTCTTATATAACTCTGATACAAGAGTGAGTACAGACTACATCTGAAGATACGATAAAGCAAAAGTTTAATAAAACTAATGACATAATAAAACCCCAATTAGAATCAGACAAACATATTAATAACTCATATTATGACAGTACATCAATTATCAGTTTTTGTAGAAAATAAATCAGGAACACTTTTAAAAGTGCTTGAGCTTCTTAAGGAAGCAAATATACAGCTTATAGCATCTACAATATCCGACACAATAGAATACGGAATATACAGAATAATATGTTCAGAACCAGAAAGAGCATATCAGACACTAAAGGATGCTGGAATATCAGCAAATGTTTCAGAAGTATTTGCTGTAACACTCGACAATTATCCGGGACGCGCTGCCGATGCTATAAAAAGCTTCACTGATGCCGGTATCGGAATATCCTATCTGTATTCATTCCTGCTTGGCGGTAAGGGAATTCTTGTTTTTAAAACAGACAATAACGAGAAGACAAGGGAAGTTATTCTGGAAAATAATCTCAGTTATCTGGAAGACAGCAAATTAAACCAGCTTATATAAAAATTGTTGTTTCAGAAAAGGTTAATTCAGAAGTATTAAAAGTATATTAACGGAAAGTTATAAGCTTATTGCTCATAAAGTTTACCGCTCCATAAACAAAAAGGCCGAGAAATTGTGCCAGATATTCATTAAAGTGAAGCAGTTCTACAAGAGTGAGAAGGAAAACAAACTGTGAGCTATAAGCCATTCCAAATGCAAGTAAAAAGAACAGTATCTGACGTCGGGTGCTGTTCTTTTTTGTTTCTTTATTTAAAGGGAATATCCAGTACTTACACCAAAGAAAGTTGTTTATCTGTGCTGCCGTATAGGCCACTACATTTGCCAGCAGATAATCCTGATTACATAAATCCATACCTATCCATACCACCAATGCCACTATTAAGGCATTCATGGTACCAACTATAGCAAACCTTATGATACGTACAGATTCTTTCATTTTTACAATAATACTATCACAAAATCAGGCACGGAAACAGACTTGCAAACTTGCAAAACCATATCCGTGCCTAAAATTTTTCTTGGAATGATATTTAATTATATTTCTTTCTTATTACATCCTACCATCCGGAAATTCTTTTGCAGAAAGAGTGTAAGCATCTTCCGGCAGGTTATTCCTTGATATCAACTATCAGATTCAACTCGTCAAGCTGTTTCTGGTCAAGATATCCCGGAGCGTCAAGCATAACGTCGCGTCCTGAGTTGTTCTTTGGGAATGCAATACAGTCGCGGATTGAATCCAGACCGGCAAACAAAGAAACCCAACGGTCGAGTCCGTATGCCAAACCACCGTGAGGAGGAGCACCAAACTTGAAGGCATTCATCAAGAAGCCGAACTGTTCCTGTGCTTTTTCAGGAGTGAATCCTAATATCTGGAACATTTTAGCCTGAAGTTCTGAATCGTGAATACGGATTGAACCACCACCAACTTCCACACCGTTTATTACCATATCGTATGCATCTGCACGTACTGCAGCAGGATCAGTATCAAGAAGGGCAATATCTTCATCCTTAGGATGAGTGAACGGATGGTGCATTGCCATCAAACGACCTTCTTCTTCACTCCATTCAAACATTGGGAAATCAATAACCCACAAACAAGCAAACTTGCTCTTATCACGCAAGCCTAACTGGTTACCCATTTCAAGACGAAGTTCACAAAGCTGTTTACGTGTCTTCATTACATCATCACCGCTCAAAATAAGAATCAAGTCACCCGGTTTAGCTCCAAAAGCTTCTTTCATCTGTTGAAGTACTTCCTGAGAATAGAACTTGTCGACACTCGACTTAACATTTCCGTCAGCCTCTATACGTGCATAAACAAGACCTTTTGCTCCAATCTGAGGACGTTTTACGAAATCAGTCAACTGGTCGAGTTGCTTACGTGTATATGTAGCAGCACCTTCAGCGCAAATACCACCAACATAGGCAGCATTGTCAAATACAGAGAAGCCGTGTCCCTTCATTATATCCATAAGTTCCACAAACTTCATACCGAAACGCAAATCAGGTTTGTCACTACCATAATACTTCATTGCATCAGCCCATGGCATACGGATAAACGGTTCTGTAAGTTCCACACCACGCAATTCCTTAAACAGATGTTTTGCCATTCCTTCAAATGTAGCAATGATATCTTCCTGTTCAACGAAGCTCATTTCGCAGTCTATCTGAGTAAACTCTGGCTGACGGTCGGCACGAAGGTCCTCATCACGGAAACATTTTACAATCTGGAAGTAGCGGTCGAATCCTGAAACCATAAGGAGTTGTTTCAAAGTCTGAGGTGACTGAGGAAGAGCGTAGAACTGTCCCGGATTCATTCTTGATGGAACAACGAAGTCGCGCGCTCCTTCTGGAGTAGAACCGATAAGCATAGGAGTTTCAACTTCCAGGAAGCCTTTGGTGTCAAGATAACGTCTCACTTCCATAGTCATACGGTGACGAAGTTCAAGGTTCTTTCTAACAGCATTACGGCGAAGGTCGAGATAACGATATTTCATACGCAAGTCATCACCGCCATCTGTATTATCTTCTATAGTGAATGGAGGTGTCTGTGCTGCATTCAGAACTTTAAGCTCAGAAACTATGATTTCAATATCACCGGTAGGAATATTACTATTCTTGCTTGAGCGTTCATTTACTGTACCTTTTACCTGAATAACATATTCACGTCCAAGGTGGTTAGCTTTTTCACACAATTCGGCATTCACGTCAGTATTGAAAACCAGCTGAGTAATACCATAACGGTCACGAAGGTCGACAAATGTCATTCCTCCCATTTTACGCAAACGCTGCACCCATCCGGCAAGCGTTACGTTTTTGCCTGCATCGGCAAGTCTTAACTCGCCGCAAGTATGACTTCTAAACATAAAATCTTAGTATTTAATTCTTTTGAACGACAAAGTTAGTATATGTTTTCGACTTATGCAACAGAATCACTTTCGAGTTTATTCTTAAGACGTTCCAACAAATATATACACCCCTGCATCTTAGGGTTTTCATAATTTATTTCACACTGGTCAATCAGTCTTTTCAGTGTGTCTTTCACGTTTGGAATAAATGTAGCTTTATCAAGCTGAAGAGATTCCGGCAGTTGTCTGCCTTCGAACCACTTTTCCAACTCTCTCAGTTCTTCTATCGTATAAAGTTTAACAGTTTTCTTAGCCATAACATTATATATTATTTATTTCAATATATTACAACTCAAGCAACATATAAATACCACTAAATACCACAATAATCAGAATGGGTATCCTACTGCAAAATGAAATGCAAAATCTCTTGAGAAATCAGGTCTTATGATAGGATACTTATATTTCCCGTCTTTCATCGGATTGATCGCTTTCATACCTCCGTCGAATCTGATAATCAAAAAATCAAGATCAAAACGCAGTCCCAACCCATACGAGACAGCTATTTCCTTATAGAATGTACCAAATTTAAATTGTCCAGTAGATTCTGCATCACGTTTCTTAAGAGTCCACACATTACCGGCATCAATGAAAGCTGCGCCATTGAGTTTCCAGAAAAGATGAGTTCTATACTCCAGGTTCAAATCAAGTTTGATGTCTCCCGTATGATTGACATAATCCATAGAACCGGCTGTACCCTTATATCCACCTGGACCCAACGACCTTACACTCCAGCCTCTGACACTGTTTGCACCTCCCGAGAAATAAAGTTTTTCGAATGGCAAACTCTTGGAATTGCCATAAGGAATTGCAATTCCGGTACCAAAATGAAAGACCAGAAAGTTTCTTTCATCTATCATTATATTCTTTGCAAAGTCAAAGTCGGTTTTTATATACTGGGCAAAACTTATATTACCCATTTTATAAGATTCTCCATTTTTGGGTGAACCGTTTACCAATTTTGAGAAAGCATATATAAGATTACCCGACTCTTCGATGTTAAAACGTATGGAATACGAACTTCGTTTCACCGTTTGCTGGGTTGTTGATGCCCCTACACTATTATAAGAATAAGTATATCCCATTCTCACAATAAACAAATCTTCATAACTGTATCTTAACAACGGATTTATTTCATCCATATAATCAAGATAGGCCACAAATGCATCCGAACGGTATGGCATATAAATATAGTTTACATCCAACACATCAAATCTATGTGTAGCTCTTCTTTTTCCGTTCCATCTGTAACTCCAGGAAGCAGATGCCAGGGTTCTTTCAAATTCTGGACGGATCTGCCAGTTATACTTTGCCGATACCTCCGATTTTGCATTAACTCTTCTTTTGAAATCTGACTTGAGAAACGGAAACATAAACTCGGGGAAACTTAAACTTGTTTCCACGCCATACTCTGTATAATTACTGTTGGCATATCCTTCTATACCGGTTACTGCCTCATATGCTCCCCTCAGCTTAACTGTAAATGTCTCCGAACCTTTAAACAGGTTTCTATGAGTGAAAGCCACCGATGCAGCCGCACCCAAATCACCAGCAGAGTTTGTTCCTTCAATCTGGAAAGACAACATTTTATTCTTGTTTCTTGAAAGCGTTACGTATGCATCCAGATATGCAGAGTCGTTTTTTATTTCTTCGGCGAACCTTATATTTGAATATTTCAATATACCCAAACGTCCCAGCGACGAATATGTAGACATAACATTACGATTGGAGTACATGCTTCCGGGCACAAGCCTGTTATGCGAAGCCACCACATCGGGACGCAAAAAAAGTTTCTTGTCGGAAATGAGGTTAATTCCGTTAACTGTGACAGTATCTCTTCCGGCACCCGACATATTTTCCATTGGATTATCAATATCCATCAGATAGCTTACGTTTCTTATCGTATATTGTCTATGATTATATTCTTCACTGTCGTTGGGTATTTTAAAAGGAGATATATTCATAGTAAGGTCTACATTATAGGTACCTCTTACTGTATCTGCAGTAAAGGTTATATAATCCTTGTTGAATCTATAATAACCGTTGTTCTGAAGATATTGGGTGATTCTGTTTCTTTCTTCTTCCAATACATTTACATTGAACTTCATTCCTGTTATTAGCAGTCTGTTTATGGAATCATTCAAGAACATTTTGCGGATATTGCTGTCCTCTATATCATAATTAAGACTTGATATCCAATAAGGCTTTCCGGAATACACTTCATAATATACAGATATTTTGTTACCGTCTGTTATCTCCTTCATATTAACCTGAGCTCCCATATAGCCTTTATTCTGGACAGCATTAAGCATCTGCTGGCGCGACTCTTCTGCCGATTTTGCATTATATATCCTGGGGGCATCACCTATTTTACGCAAAAATTTATTGAACCATTTTGTTGAGTCGAGACCTGAAGCTCCATAAATGTACATAGGAAGTTTAACAAGGCTGAACCATTTGGCATTAGGTTTCTGACGTACATAAGTATGCATTTCCGAAGGCTTTATCTCCTTGTTATCGCTGCTCACATGCACATCGCTAAGCAAATACTGTCCCTCCGGAATGAATTTGCCTACAGAGCAACTGCACGTTATAAACACAACAACAAAAAAACAGATATATCGGAACAAATGTTTCATCTACACAGAATTTTTATTTGCAAACTTACAAAAAAATCCACTAAATGAATATACAGTATATAAAAATATACTATTAATTAGGAAATTATATACCATAATTAAAAATATCTTCTTAGCTTTGTTCAAAAATACAGTTGTTTATAAAGCAATGTTTTTTAAAAGTGCAAACTATACTTTTTCAACATAAAGACAAGTAATCATGCTAAGTAAAAACAAAATAAAGTTTATACGCTCACTCGAACAGAAAAAATTCAGAAAAGAAAACGGTGTATTTCTTGCAGAAGGGAACAAACTCGTAGCCGATTTATATGGTCATTTCAACTGCCGTATGCTTGTAGCTACCGGAGCCTGGCTCAAAAACAACAGCATCATTAAAGCTGATGAAATAATAGAAGTTCAACATGAAGAAATATCACGCGCCAGCCTTCTTAAAAATCCACAGGATGTTATTGCTGTATTCGACATTCCTTCGTATGATACTGACTTTACTTTGCCACGCAAAGAATTATGTCTTGCTCTCGACGACGTACAAGACCCAGGTAATCTTGGTACAATAATCAGAATAGCCGACTGGTTTGGAATCGAACATATATTCTGTTCTTCGGGAACTGCCGATGCCTTCAATCCCAAGACCGTACAGGCTACAATGGGCGCACTTGCAAGAGTAAAGTTGCATTACTGTAATCTGAGTGATCTTATTACCGGACTGTCTGATGTACCTGTATTCGGAACTTTTCTTGACGGGAATGATATGTACAAGGAAGAACTTTCCGCCAATGGGCTGATAGTTATGGGAAACGAAGGAAACGGAATAAGCAAAGAGATTTCACAGATGATAAACAAAAGAATACTTATTCCGAACTTCCCACAAGGATGTGAAACAAGTGAGTCACTTAACGTAGCTGTGGCTACAGCCATAGTATGTTCGGAATTCCGCCGTCGCCTGCTTTAAATAAGCAGGCTTTTTTTATTTTAAAGGAATAATCCTGCTTTGCGGCATAAATTCCATCTGCTGTAGATTAAATCCTATTATAAAATAAGCCTTCAGGCAGAGATTGTCCTTCATATTTCCATCCTCTGTATGATGTTTCTGTACAAAACGGCCGGTAAAAGTTTCAAACGACTCACTCCCACAACGCTCTGGAGCCACATCCGACAATAGAATTATACCACCAAGCCATTCTGTAAAACTGATTTCCTCTACAAATGGATATACAGACAATACCACACCGGAAATTTCATCTATTTCTACCACCTGTTTCTTCAATATCTCCCCAGTATGAAGAAAACACACTCTATGTGATGCAAATCTTTTCATCTTGAAACAGGACGGACTTTTCTGTCTGACACTCTAATTTTCTCCTCCTTGATATCAGCTTCCTTTACATCAGATGATACATTTTTCTCCGGACTGACAGATATCACATTTTTAGCTATTGGTTTTGAAGAATAACTGCCATTTCTATATCTCATAAGGCGGATGTTACTAATAAGAAGAGATGCATCCAAACTGTCAGGATTGCTAAAATACACAAATCCTGTTACACTTTTGAAATTGTATGCCGAGTCGGCACGCAAATAAAGCTCATGGCTGCCAGAAGTCTTGAAAGTAGCAGATATACCTTGTGTACTATCGTTCTTGAAAACTATATTCATAGCCACAACAGCCTTCGATGTATTTTTCTTCACAGAAGACATGAAATTATAATCGGCCACCAGCACAAGCGCATCATTCTGATGGAATGAAGTATCAGCCTTCAAATCAAATTCAAGACGGTTGGTAAGAGGAGAAGAAGTAAGCCAATACAAGTTTCTGTCCGACCACAAATCTATTGAGTCGCCCGACAATGAAACCTCTATCTGTCCGCTTCTCTTGTTTACTTCGGCACGTATCTGCTCTTCAGCCATCTCATACCTCTTCTGAAGATTCTTGTATATATTTGTCAGTTCCACACCATTACGTGTATACCATACCATAGAAGAGTCAAATTCGGCCTTGGTAACACCATGTTTCTTAAGTACGTATTCTTTATAAGATTCCCTTTTATATTTTTCGGAATAGCTCAAATCGTTGCCCATAGTAATAGCCAGATGATAATCATACAGCAAATTCTCCATGTCAACAGGCTGAATAATATCATCAGGAATACTTTTTCCGCATGCCACTGCCATAGCCACAACTGGCAACAATAAAAATCGTACGTACTTTCTTTGAGTCATAATTTATAAATACAACTTGTAATACTGTAAAACCTAATAAAAAAATCAGTTTATTTCTTATCTGTATGAGATTCCGAACTTAAATACTTGCTATAGAACAATAGCAGTGCAATGATACCGCAACTTATTGCAGCATCTGCGAAGTTGAATATCGGACTGAAGAAAATAAAGTGTTCACCTCCCACAAATGGCATCCAGTCAGGCCAGTATGTATCAATAATAGGGAAATAGAACATATCTACCACCTTACCATGCAGCCAGTCGGCATATCCCTGTCCCAATGGAACAAAAGAAGCAACCTGCGAGCGTGTACTTTCACTGAAAATCTCGCCATAAAATACACAGTCGATAATATTTCCCAAAGCTCCCGCAAGTACCATAGAAAGACAAACAATATATCCGGTTTTCACCTTAACAGGCTGTTTTACGAGTCGTGACAAATACCATGTAATAAGGCAAACGGCCACTATACGGAATACGGTAAGAAAAAGTTTGGCAAATATTTCAAGCCCAAAAGCCATACCATTATTCTCGGTAAAGTAAATATAAAACCAGTCAGTAATATGATAATTCTGATGCAAATGCATGGTAGTCTTAACCCAAATCTTGATAACCTGGTCGATAATCAGAATTAGGGCAACAATAATAACGGCCAAGCGGCCCTGAGACAGAAACTTCTTCATTAAAATCCAATTTAAAAAATTGAGAACCGAAAGCACAATTCCGATTCTCAATTTTCTTTTTTAAATAATAAAATTACTTCTTTCCTTGTTGTTTTGCTTCAATACTCAATGTAGCGTGAGGCACAGCACGAAGACGTTCCTTAGGAATAAGTTTACCGGTTTCACGGCAAATACCATAAGTTTTGTTTTCGATTCTTACCAACGCAGCACGCAGATTCTGAATAAACTTAAGCTGTCTTGATGCCAGACGAGTAGTTTCTTCCTTCGACAAAGTGCTGGCACCTTCTTCCAGAACTTTATAAGTAGGAGATGTATCATCTGTATCATTACCGTCTGTATTCATAATACTGCTTTTCAGTTTCTCATAGTCGCGTTCTGCGAGCTGAAGCTTTTCCATGATTATGGCACGGAACTCCTCGAGTTCAGCGTCAGAATACCTTGTTTTATCAGCCATAGTGTTTTAAAGTTTAAAATAGTTAAATAATAATATCTGCCGGGCATATCCAATGTCCGGCAGATATGAGAACATTTATCACTGTTTAACTACCTTGATGAACAGTGAGAAGTCATCGAAGTTAAGTTCTGTACCATCGGCAACTTCATCAACAAGTTCAAGAGAGTTAGCTAAAACTTGGTTGCAAATATAATTATTATATTCATTTACCGCATCATCTGTGTTGGAATTTCTTGATAATGTAATATTAATCTTATCAGTTATTTCAAAACCACTACTCTTGCGGATATTCTGAATACGGTTTACAAGCTCACGTGCAATACCTTCGCGCTTGAGTTCTTCTGTAATTGTTACCTCAAGAGCCACAGTAAGACGTCCTTCATTGGCAACAAGCCATCCCGGGATATCCTCACTGAAGATTTCCACATCTGCTGTTTCAACCACAGCATTTCCGCCTTCAAGCTCGAATGTATACGAACCGTTTCTTTCCAGTTCGGCAATATCTTCCTGCGACATTCCAGCCACAGCGGCAGCCACAGCCTTCATCTGCTTTCCGAACTTAGGACCAAGTTTCTTGAAGTCGCATTTTACTTTCTTTACAAGTACACCCGATGCACCTTCCACAAACTTGATTTCCTTAACATTCACTTCACTTGTAATCAAATCCTTAACGGCTTCGATATGACGTTTCTGGTCTTCGTCCACTACCGGCACCATGATACACTGCAGCGGCTGGCGAACCTTGATATTGACCTTTCTGCGAAGTGCAAGCACCATAGAAGTCACATCCTGAGCCATCTGCATACGTGCTTCAAGTTCCTTATTGATAAGAGACTCGTCAGCTTCAGGGAACTTGGCAAGGTGAACAGAAACCACATTGTCTCTGCCAGTAACCTTAGTCAAATCCATATACAGGCGGTCGGCATAGAACGGAGCGATAGGCGCCATAAGTTTAGCCACAGTTTCAAGACATGTATACAGAGTCTGGTAAGCAGAAAGCTTGTCGGTCGACATGGAGCTTCCCCAGAAACGCTTACGGTTAAGACGCACATACCAGTTACTCAAGTTATCGTTTACGAAGTCAGTAATCAGACGTCCTGCCTTAGTTGGTTCATAGTCGTTATAGCAAGCATCCACATCCTTGATAAGCGAGTTGAGCAAAGAAAGAATCCATCTGTCAATTTCAGGACGTTCTTCCATCGCCACTTCGTCTTCAGCATAGCAGAAGCCGTCTACATTTGCATAAAGAGCAAAGAACGAATATGTATTATAAAGAGTTCCGAAGAATTTACGTCTTACCTCGTCAACACCTTCGGTATCAAACTTCAGATTATCCCATGGCGATGCATTGGTAATCATATACCAGCGCAATGGGTCGGAACCGAACTTTTCAATTGTTTCGAAAGGATCAACCGCATTACCAAGACGCTTAGACATCTTGTTGCCGTTCTTATCGAGAACAAGACCATTTGAAATAACGTTCTTATAAGCAACACTGTCGAATACCATAGTGGCAATAGCATGAAGAGTAAAGAACCATCCGCGAGTCTGGTCAACACCCTCTGCAATAAAGTCGGCAGGATAATATGAACGGTTATCAACGATTTTCTTGTTTTCGAACGGATAATGAAGCTGTGCATATGGCATAGCACCAGAATCAAACCAAACATCAATAAGGTCTGTTTCACGTTTCATTGGTTTGCCGCTTTCCGATACAAGAACAATATCATCAACATACGGACGGTGCAAATCAATTTTGTCATAATTTTCCTTTGTATACTGGCCTGGGACGAATCCGAGTTTCTTATATGGATTTTCAGTCATGAAGCCAGCAGCTACAGCCTTTTCAATTTCGTTATAAAGTTCTTCTACAGAGCCGATGCAAAGTTCCTCACCCTCATCATTTCTCCATATAGGAAGCGGAGTACCCCAGTAGCGTGAACGGCTCAAGTTCCAATCGTTAAGATTTTCAAGCCACTTGCCGAAACGTCCCGAACCAGTAGATTCAGGTTTCCAGTTGATAGTCTTGTTGAGCTCAATCATACGGTCCTTAGCAGCAGTAGAACGGATAAACCAGCTGTCGAGAGGATAATAAAGCACAGGCTTGTCTGTACGCCAGCAGTGAGGATAGTTATGCACATGCTTTTCTATCTTGAAGGCCTGATTATTCTGCTTCATCATCATACATATATATATATCCAGAGATTCAGCAGCCTGAGCAGCCTTTTCATCATACTTACCGTCTACAGTAAACTGAGGATCGTAAGCATTCTTCACCCAGCGTCCCTGATATTCCTTATAAGCCTCAACATTTACACATTCAGCCACAAAAGCATCGTCAAGTTCGTCAAGAAGATAGAACTTACCTGTAAGGTCAACCATAGGACGAGTCTCGCCCTTCTTGTTGATCATGAACAAAGACGGAATACCTGCAGCACGAGCCACATTGGCATCGTCGGCACCGAAAGTCGGAGCGATGTGTACAATACCGGTACCATCTTCAGTAGTAACATAATCACCAGGGATTACTCTGAAGGCCTTGTCGGCAGCCTCTTTCCATCCGTTTTCTGTAGCCTCAACAGGTTTCACCCATGGAATAAGCTGTTCGTATTCCATACCTACGAGGTCTGTACCCTTATACTCACCCACAACCTTGAAAGGAATAAGCTTGTCACCCTGCTTGTAATCTTCGAGAGCGATACCTTCCGCTTTCTTGTTGAAATGTGTATAAAGCAAAGGTTTAGCCAGAACCACTGTCATCTTTTCGCCTGTGTAGCCGTTATAAGTCTGAACAGCCACATAATCAATCTTAGGACCAACACAAAGAGCAGTATTCGAAGGCAAAGTCCAAGGAGTAGTTGTCCATGCCAGGAAATAAGGAGTACCCCACTGATTCATTTCAGGTTTAGGGTTCTTCATTCTGAACTGACCTACCACTGTAGTATCTTTCACATCACGGTAGCATCCAGGCTGGTTAAGTTCGTGCGAGCTAAGTCCGGTACCTGCAGCAGGAGAATAAGGCTGGATAGTATATCCCTTATATAGCAAACCCTTTCCGTAAAGCTGTTTCAGCAGCCACCATAGAGTTTCAATATAACGGTTATCGTATGTAATATAAGGATTTTCAAGATCTACCCAATAACCCATTTTATGAGTAAGATCTGTCCATTCCTTAGTAAATTTCATAACATCGGTACGGCAGTGATGATTATATTCTGCCACAGTAATAGTCTTACCGATATCCTCTTTGGTAATACCAAGAGCCTTTTCCACACCAAGTTCTACAGGCAGACCATGAGTATCCCATCCAGCTTTACGCTTTACCTGGAAACCCTTCATAGTCTTGAAACGGCAGAAAGTATCCTTAATAGTACGAGCCATAACGTGGTGAATACCCGGCATACCATTAGCCGATGGAGGACCTTCATAGAAAACATACGAAGGATAGCCCTCACGTTCTGTCATACTCTTTGAGAACACATCGTTCTCATCCCATTTCTTCAGCACTTCTTTATTGACCTCTGACAGGTTGAGCTGTGAATATTCAGTAAATTTATTACTCATAATTTATGTTGATTTTGTCTTATTATCTAATTATCTCGTTATACAAGTTTCAAAAGGTTATACCTTCTCCTAATTTAGGCTGCAAATTTATAAGAAAAAATAGATAATAAAAAGAAAAGTAAGTAAGTTTATGATTTACTATCATTTAATTTCATATTCTGAAGAAGTTATTTCATATAGTCGGAAGGCGATTCGCCGGTTATCTGCTTGAATAAAGCCGAAGCCATAATTACAAATACAGACAGGGCAAGGAAAGAACACTATCTGCATTACACCGGTCAGATTTGGGGAGAATCAAGAAACTACAATGCCACTTTCGATACTGGAGTATTCTCTATCTCCCGTATTGCAGAAATATTATATGAAATTTGCAGTGTTAAAAAGTAATTCACAAAAGTTTTGTATAATAACTTTTATAACTTTTTTAGATTCTAAATAGCACTCATTTTCTTAAAATTTTGTCCATGACTTTTCCTTTGGCCAATTCGTCCACCAGCTTATCCAGATAACGTATTTCACGCATCAAAGGCTCCTGAATTTCTTCAATCTTCACTCCGCATATAGAACCTTTGATTTTTATACGGTCTGGATTTGGACGAGGGGCATTAAGAAAAAAATCACCATACGTAAGTGGTTCATTCATAAACTCCTGTAATTGAGCAGACTTATAACCGGTAAGCCAAGAAATAACTTCATCCACTTCAGCCTGTGTTCTGCCTTTTCGCACTGCTTTGTTCAAAAGCAACGTATAAACTTTTGCAAAAGGCATCTGATATACTTTTTCGTTATCCATGTTATTAACGTAATTCCAATAAATTGTAAGTACTTGTAAATTCAGCAATCAGCAAAAAATGTTCTAACTTTATAATGCTATAAACAAAGAATCACAATTTATATGTTACATAATCTTTTTCATCACAAATCTTTAATTCTCACTTTGGCAAATCGTATGGATGTATCGTCTGATGGATTCTTATACTGGATATAAATCATACCATCCATAACAAAATATTGTTCAGAGAAATTATCAGGGAACCTGTATTCTCTTAAAGCACTTCTATCACTATCCAAAACAATCAAACCAATGGAACGATTCTTGTCAAACATATCCGACTTTGGCCCATAATGAATACGAAAATACTTTCCACTGGTTGAATCATAATGAGGTTCACAATAGCGAGGACTTAAGCCCTCAAATTCGAATTTTTTACGTGGATTTTTACGTGATTTTGCATCAAGTGGAGGCAACTCAGCGGAAATTTCCAGCGATGTCATGTTAATACTGTCCGTTACACTGCTCTGCCTGTCATACACATAAATATGTGATGAACAGGGGAAATTATATAATATTCTGTCGGAATAAGCAGATATACCAGGAAATGCAAGTCCCTGAAATCCTTCAATCTGTGAAACAAGTCGTGAAGGATAATTAACTGGAATTGAAGATAATTTATTCTCTGGTATGTTGTATTTCATTCCAATACTATAAGTCGAGATATTATCGGAAGACACATTTATAGGGAATAATGGTACAGTCACTTCTGATTCTGCGACCGAGAGGTTTGTCAATCCCCCCATACTAACTCCGGTTGGTTTCATTGAGTATTTTTCGGTATCAAGAGAAGAATATGGAATTCTGTTGATTACCTTACCTTCATAAGAAACCACTATTATACCGCTTTCATCCTCCAGTACTATACATGACGGGGTAAAACAAAAACTCGAAGTCGGCAAAACTCCATCAGCTCCTTCCTTATCCAGAGATATGGAAAAATTATCACTGTCTGAGAGACTGATAAAGTCAAAGCTGTGTGTAAGATGGTTATACCCTCCGGCAAAAGGTGCGCCATGAAATTTGCATGCCGAAAGTTTTGTATATGAATTCAAAAATGGATAGTCTATATTTACTGATATAGAGTCATAGTTGTCAAGCGTATAAATTTTACCCGAGTCAACAGAGTGACTACAGGAAAAAAACAACAGGCACGCGAAAGCAAACAATAAATATTTTCTTTTCATATAAAGCAATAAATTACCAGACATTCTCATTATATACTTTTTTTAAAATAATACTTTACCAGGCACGGATTATCATCTTCCTCGCGCAACAAAAGTTTCGAATAATCTTGTTCTGACAGAAAAGGACGCAAATAAGTATAGTCATCAAAATTTAATTTTGAAACAATATAGTCCTCTGTCAACAGAAGTGGATTTATACTTAATTTCTCTGCCAACCTTTCAAATACAAATGTACTACCGTCCTGTTTTCTATAAAACACATTAATATTCTTATTGGCAGTACCTAAACCTTTCTGAAGAGATACATAATAATATAAATCATTTTCCCTATGGAATTTCATGCAAAATGGAAGTGTCCCATCAGACAAATCTTTAATCAGTTCATCATTTCGTTTTCCTTCATTTTCAATTGAAAGATATTTTTGCAACATTTCATCATCAATGCCATCTTTACCAAAATCCCAACAATAAACAGGATGTACTCCTTTTTCTGTCAACTTATAGACAATATTTTGGTATGCAGTAGTAAAATACACGTTATCATTGTATTCATAAAAAGGATTCAAACTGCCCATATCCAAAATTCGATCGTTCCTCCAAAAACCACTGACCGTATTTAAAGAGTCTTTTCCAACAATTGTAATTCCATCCTCATCTTCTCTCACGCACGACCAGAAAACCCATCTGTCCGTGTCAAACTGAGCAATGGCATAATAATTAGGCTTGACAGGCAACACATCCTGCCTGATAAACCTTCCATATAAATCATACATTCCCATATATCCGTTAGGACTCAACAAGCCAATAGTTTGTTGCTTTTTATCAACTATAAAATCACTTATCAACAAATGCTCTCCCGGACCATCACCCCATCGGGATATTTGCCTGACAAACGCCCCTTTTTCATCGAACACATATAGTGCAGGACGCCTACCATCAAAAATATACAACAAACCATCAACATTTACTATCTTATCTATACTCACCAGCAAACAACTGTCAGATGTCTCAAGCGGTATTATCTCTACTTTAGAGAACAAGTCTTCTAAAGAGACAGCGGGTGAATGTAAATCCACAGATAGTGTTGGTATTTCATTTTCATCCGTAGGTGTGCATGCAAACAACAACATCATTATAAATATTCCTAACAATTTTTTCATACGCAAATTTATTATTTTTTTGTCTATACTATTTTGTAAAAGAATAATACCCCACCTCATATTCTCCCGTTTCCGGATTCTTGGCTATGGCATAAATACGCCGTTGTTCACTCGCTACAGCTATTGAGATGTTAAGCCTGTCGGTTTCAAGGCTCTTGATTTTCTCTCCACGGTTATTCAAGACCAGAATGTGAGAGGCTAGAAAGGTTTCTTCCGGGAATTGTTTTACTGTACGACCGGAAAACAGCAAATACACAAAATCTTCATCCATGTCGGCCGAACAAATTCCCATCGGTGTATTTTCCGTTACAGCATCCTCCGTATGCACCGTAGGTAAATATTCCTTGAAGCAGGCTTTCCATACTCCCCCATCCCTTGCATACAATTCATAATAATATCCTATCGGGGAATGGTATAACATCAAATTCCGACGGTCGTTTATATGCAGCACCCCCTGATACAGATAAAATGGAGACATATTCATGTCTTCCATTTCGGGATAATTCCCAAAATAAGTGACGGTATCTTTCGACATGCAGAAATATTTACCATACCTGCTGTCTCCCAATCCAATTTTCTGACTTTCATCCACATAATATGCATATTGCAGCCCATCTACTTTTTGAGGCTCAGCTTCACTATAGAAGAAAGAACGGATGGGACGGAATGTACGTGTCTTCAAAATCGAGTCCAGATTATAAACCATTGTCTTTCTACTCGCAATGTCAACTACCTGAAATTCCTTCTCATTAATCTTGTCAATAAATTGTCCATATAAGATATCATCGGGTCCTGAGCCTTTTTGTCCACCGGACAACAACGGTTCAGACGCACCGAGGTGAAACAGTGTATAGGTATTATCCTCTACGGGATCATGAACCAGGACCAGCGAATCAAAGACTTCAATAGCGGTCGGCTTAAAAAGGAAATCACTCCTGACCGGATGAAAACTAACCTGTTCTGTCACGTTAAAACCATATTGTGCCATAGGCGATTTTTCTTGCTGACACCCGCACAAAAAACATAAGGAAACTAAAAAAAGAATCTTATTCATAAATATTCTCTTTATTATGTAAGTGGTAAGTTTAAAATTAAAAATATACCACTTCTGTTAGTTTATAATTTATTGTTGATTTTATATCCGCTACCATAGTGTGCTCCATCGTAATAACAAAACATCATTACTTTTTTTACAATAAAAATAAGTATTCCAACCGGATCGCATTATCCAAAGAGTCATCAACCCGTACCCACGTATGATCATCCTTGTAAAACAGAGCATAACCGTTCATTTCATCTCCAGCACCCAGATCATTTATAAGAGATTTCGAAACAGAAACATTTCCCGTTCTTTTATCGAACAGCATCCATGTGATGTCCTTGCTCATCATATCAGACTGATGGAATGTATGGAAGGAAAACAGGATAAAACTATCCGAACAGGCAAACTGATGAACAATCGAACGACCGTCAAGTTCTTGAGGAGTCAAATCACGCATTCCTTTCACTGAAAGAGGAATAGCCTGTTTTACATCAAAGGTATACATTGTACGGAGTGTGTCGGCTGTCACAAGGGACAATTCATCCCAGTTTCTGTCATAATAATAAGCGGATGATCTGTTCCAGTTATACATCACGGGGAAATAGTGGAACCTGCAGGATTCTGTCACATGCGAAGAAAGGCTCTTTTTAAAATGTCCCATATTATCCAGCCAGACACCTTCAGGCTGTTCGTGACCGGCATAAATAGGGTAAAAACAGACCATACTCTCCCTCTCCAGCTTTACCATATCCAGAAAGAAATATTCCATCGGGAAAGAGGATATGTAATTGCCAGAATAGTCATACTCCTTTAACTTCATGTCTCCTTTATCAAAGATGCATATATGCTTCTGATAGGAATCAATACACCAAGCACCGATACGCTTTATCTCTTCCGGTCCCTCACCAAATGCATTCAACCGTGAAAGTAACTTCCCGTTTTTCTCTTCAAAAACAAGAATACCTTCCTGTCCGCTGTCCTTGACAAAAAGTTTGCCGTCATCAAAAAACAGACCTGATATACCGTTAATCGGCAAACTGTCACTCAGTTCAAGCATGATAGTCGCTGTTGAATCCACGAAACTTGAATAATTTATCGCATGTTCCGTCTTTGTCAGGTCAACCTGTATCGGACCTGATGAGTTTTTCTTCTGACAAGCTGCCAGAATACAAAGACAACAAAATAGGTACAACCAATTCTTCATATTCTTACAATTATATATATTTACCAAATGAATTCCGACATTCAACTATAGTATTTTATTTTAAACAATTACTTATCTTCCGTATTTAAATAAAAGAAAAAGACATCGGTTCCACCTTCCGAATTCAATGCCGTGTATAAAATTATATTATGATATTGATCATATACTAAACCCAATGAGTAATGAGGAAGAATATAAGTTTTTAGATAATTCAAATTCCAATCGAAAACCAGAATTCTGGAGGAAGCATTATCAATCTTCTCAAAATCTTTTTCTCTTATATTTTGCTCTAATACATATACAGCTTTATCCGAAGAGGTTATATCTCTACAACAAATCAAATTATCCCCACTTAAATGTTCACCATCAACTACAGTCGGGCTAATTTCTTCATTTCCTAATTGGACTGTCTTCATTAAAGTGTTATTCGAGTCAAAAAGAAATAGCAGATTATAATATCCCATTGCCGAAACGACTCTATTAGACTCAAAGTTTAGGGTTACACGATTCATATTCATAACTGTGAAATCACCCTGAGGCGACTGTAATAATTTGGGAAATTCAACCCAATTTATTTTATCCTTTTTCGAATCATAAATGAAATATAATCCACTACCTGAATCAATATTCCCTATAAAACAAGAATCACTCTTTAAATGTAAATTAGGTGAACCTATAAGCATAGTTGGCATCTTCATAGACATTATTGCATTAGACTCTTTTTGAAGAATCTTTTTTACATTTATGTTCTTAAATGCTGCTGCATTAACATCGTAAAGGTTTATAAAACCGTTATTATCGTTCGTTTTCTTTATAAAAAATGGGAATTGGAAATCCTCAGGTCCATGTCCTATGACTCCACAAGCTCCTCTATAAGTAAAATCCGAAGAATCATATATATAAAGAATACTATCGGTACCTCTATTCAAAAAAACAGATAATGTATCATAAACCCATATTTTATCAACATTCAATAGCTGCTTTGCTTCAATTCGATGAACTACAGGATTTATAATATTATTCTCTATGACTATCTCTTTTTCTTGGTCAGTTCCATTACATGAGCATAAAACTAAAGCTACTAATAGAAAGAAAATCTTTTTCATATCAATTACTTATTTGGTTAAATAAGGTCTAAACTCAGTACTTCATAATCCTGAGAATCAGACAGACTATTACTTTTAAACAATGAAATTGCATTGGATAAAGCACACCAACTGTTAAAAGTACTATATGTATGATCTTTCATCTTTGTCTCTCCTATTATATGAAAATCGAAATCAAACAGCATCAGATACAGTGATCTACTGTCCAAAAAACTCTGCGTTAGTTTTTCTGTAGCACTCATACTCTTTCCCTCCACATGAAAACGAGCATAAATTTTCAAATCCGGTAAATACATAACATCATAAAAATGCGTATTCTCCAATCCATAACGCTGCCAAACAGAATAATCTGTTTGGGAATCACATCGTGGAGCTGTATTGGAAGTATATTTACTGGCTGCTCCGATTTCGGAATACTCTCCGGTTTTCATATCCAACATATATATATTAGATTCATAAGGATAATTATAAATGATTTTTTCCATTTACAACATTTACATTAGGAAAGCGTAAATCTCCATACTCAGTCACAGGTTATCATAGTATGAAACATTGCATTCTCAAATAAAATTTGAGATCTTACAATCTTCAATAAATAATGCCTCACATTATTTTGCCTGTATTCTAAAATCAAAAATTGAATCTGTTTCAGAGATATTTTCCTTATTTTCAACCTTCATGAGAAATTCCAAAGCAAAATCATGTCCTTGGGCAGAAGCCTGCTGAAACAAACTCTTTGCTTTTGAATAATCCTTTTCTACACCTTTACCATAATAGTACATCAACCCTAAATTGAACTGTGCAGCTGGAGAATTCAATTCTGCCGCTTTTGATAGAAGTTCAGCACCTTTTGAAAAGTCCTTTGGATATCCGTGCCCCTCTATATGAAAGACAGCCAAATTAAACAAAGCATAAACATTATTCCTTGAAGCCGATTTTTCCAGCCAGTATTTGGCATCATCTATACTTGTTGAGGTACCATATCCGAATGTATACATATATCCTAAATTATTCATAGCATCAGTATTATCATGTGCAGCCGCCTTTTTATATAGTCTGAATGCTTCTGCATAGCTTTTGGTTACTCCCCAGCCATGCCTGTAAAGACTCCCTAATCCAACCTGTGCCTGTGAGTGTCCTTGCAAAGCAGCCATACTGAGATATTTTTTTGCTTTAGAATAGTTGATGTCTGTCCCTACACCATAAGCATACATATAACCCAGATTGTTTTGGGAATCTGCATTGCCGTTATCGGCCGATTCAGTAAATAACTTTATAGCCTTATTGTATTCCCTTACACCTGTCCTACCCTGATAGTATATATCACCTAATATAAACTGGCAACGTTTTGCACTGTCTATTTTCGCCAGTTTTGAGTACAATGGTTCGGCTTCCTCATACCTTTTTTGTCTGTACAAGCTATCCGCTTCCAAATAAAGAGCCTGGACATCCCCTAAAAACCATGTATATATATTATTACGATTTTTAAGCCCCAGTACAATCAATGCCAACAAAAGACAGATTCCCAAGGCTATGGTTACATTTCTTATTTTCCCTTCCATAAATTAATAATTATATTTGACTATATGATACCCTTCCGGGAATTGTGGCAAACATAACCTCAATATCTTTTAAATGATTTCTTATAACCATAAATTGATAAGATAATTGAGAGAAATGATTCCAAATTACAATTGTTGTTGTACCACAAAAATACTAAAACTCGCTCAAATCTTTTATTTTATATTCAATTAAAATAGGATTTTTCTCATCTTCCCAATATTATGTATGAATAAAACGACCTTTTTCATCAAATAAAGCTAATGGCCTATGACGAGACTTCACATAAATAAATCCGTCACGTTTGTATTTCATGATAACCTTATTAATTTCAATAAAGTAATCGACAATCCTGAAATTTGATAATATTCAATTACGAGAACATATATAAATCAATCTCTTAGTTAATAATCCTTTTGATTGACACAATAGAATACTAACGAATCTATTATGTTATATGTAGCAATTTTAAATCAGTCATAATAAATTGATATTTTGGGAAATAAAATTTTACCGTTTAAGCTTATAACATATAATCAGAGGATTATCATCAGACTTTACTTTTTTAATATATTGTGAACTCTTTTCAGACAGCAAACTCTCATCAATCAAGTATGGTAACAAATCAGGTTCTGAGAAATAATATAAACAATCGCCAGACACCAAATGCGGTTGCATAAGTTGTCCTTTCCCTCTTGGCTTGTTATATTATACTTTATTGATTCCATTATTGCTATACCCTATACACATTTTCTTGTCGTAAATAAAAAAGCAAAGAACTCCATTTGAATGAATTATTTTATCTGCTACAAAAACATATTCCGGATGGTCAAGAAAATAATTGTTAAGGTTTCCTTCCATACCTTCAATAATAGAAGGGTCCCAATCGTGTCCAGGAAATCTAAATGATATATATGGAGTTATTTCTTGTTTCGAATAATCATATTTATATAAATTCGCATCAGGATACGATGGAGAATAATAAATATTATTTCTATACATCTGAATACTTAAATTTTGACTTATGCGTGGTACTTTATGGCTAAGGTTTGATGTATTTATTCTTTTTAATATCTTTTGCTTAGAGCATGAATATAATTTAAAATTGTCGCTATCATCAAATAATATCAAATCATCGGATAAACGTAAATAATCAACAACAGGTAAAATATCTTTCGGAATCTTCAATTCTTCAATAAACTCCATTTTATTTGAATATCGTTTTAATCCATAACGTAGAGCATCAAGAATCTCAATATCTCCATTTTCCATAACGGTAAATCCTATACATGAAAAATAGTTTTCCGGACCATAACCTTTTTTTGATTCAGTAGAAAATAAAAAGCTACCATCCTCTTTAAAAGCAACTACTCTCTCAGAATTATCGTTTATATAAAATATATTATTATGCAATTCTACAGATTTTATATCTTTTATAAGACAAGAATCATTTGTTTCTAATGGCAGAATATAAATACTATCGATTATTTCTGACAATTTTATAGGATAACTCTTATTTACATCAAAACATACTGTGTTTATATTTTCATTATTATTAGAACTACTACAACCAATAATAAAAAATATAATGCACATACACACAAGTTTATGTAATATAATAATACAACTCTTCATAATTATAATTTAACGAAGTTTGTCTAACGCATAAATCTTACCAAATTCTGTACTTATTGCAATCAACGATACATTACGGTAAAACGAATAACAAGCTAAAGGATATCCACTGCGTTTCTTTATAGGATACATATTTTCTCCATCCTTTACGTATATACTATTCTTGCTGTAAGACCAGAAGAAATATTCTCCTTCAACATTTTCTGCAAACTTGCAGAAACTTATGGCTATCCTTTTAAGAGGTATCCTGTCAAGGTAATTACCGTTTGCCGCATCAAATACCACAATGGCAGAGTCAGACATTATCAATATATTTTTTCCGTCATTTACTTCAGTACATCCACATATTGATATGAATATATAGGATATATAAGAATTTATGTTTCTTGATAATTTCAATGATTATTTAATGATGATATGTTTATCTTCATCAAAGAAAATTCAGGATCCACTACAATGGCATAAATCTCATCTGTCCTTGTATCTCCACATATACGCAAAATGCAATATTCTGTGTTGATTATTTTTAAAAGATTCAAATCATAATCATAAACATAGAGAGAATGTGGCAATGTGGAAAAATCGCGAAGTAATTTACTTTCAGGTTTCTCCCCCTCAACTTCTACATCCCTGTCTAATGTCACTATATAATTTCGTGTCAATGCAAGCTCCATTGCACCACCCACCGGATCATCCTTGTCTATTATAAACTTACCATTCTGTGAACTGCCTTCTATTTCTCCAATAATTTCATTTTCCAATGACAGTTTTCCGTTTTTCCACGAATAAGTGGCAATATAAGGTAGTCCCATACAACTGTATACCAACAGGTTATGCTCCGGATTGTATGCTAATTTACCCTGATACAAATAATAGGCATTTTCATATTTTTCCGTAAAAGGAAATTTACCACCTGTCTCAGTCTTTTCTCTGGAATTTATACAGAAAAGACTTTCTGCTCCTGGCGTAAGATTCACTACTGTCTCATCATCCAGATGTACCAGATTTGTAATACTTGTATTCTTCCCATATCTATCAGTTGTCATACTATATGAACCGGAACCGTCTATTGTATACAAATGTTCCATGCCTTTTACCGGATCGTTCAAAAAGAAGTTACCCGAAGGAGATACTGATGCGAGAGAATAGGCAAACTCATCAGGTCCATCACCCACGTTGCCAAAACTACATATTTCATTACCGGACTTTACATCCACTACGTGAATGAAGTTTTCAGTTCCCATTGCATCCTCCCAATATACATAGCCGTCCATTGCAAAGATGGAACCAGGCATACTGGAGAATATACTGTCAGTAATTACCGAACACTCTACAGTATTTACCCTTTCAACATCAGGTTTTCTTTCAGATGCACAGTTTGTCAAAAACAGAGTTAAAAATAAACCATAAAATATTTTTTTCATCATAGTCATATATTTTTAGTCCCTGTGTAAATTCAGACATAGAGACTGGGTTGATAGATTCTTACAATACTTCGGTAAATTTAGTGATTAGTGAAAAATATTGTATCTCTATAATGTTAAATTACAAGAATTACGAGTAATAATTGCCATAATCACCGAAAGCAAAGTTGTAGAATTAATTTGTATTGCAGATGATTTAGCTTCGCAGATTTTCAGATGTTTGTCTTTCTCATAAGATATTCGTTTTATCTATATTACATATCATTTATCAGGGAATTGATATTTTTTTATTTCGTAGGAACCAAAATCAGATATGGATTGTCCTCCTCATTCTGAATACTGGAATACAATGATTTCAACTTATCATCATCGGGTATGTCGTTATTGTCTTTATATTCCAACAGATTCATGGAAGATAAAGAATATACTATCTGATTATCTGTATAACCTACTGCTGCCACATTAATATCAGGCAAACCTTCCACAAATCGTGTATATATTTCAGTCATACTGTTTTTATGCTTTACAAAATAAGTCTTATCATAGTTGAAAGCAAAGTATATACCCGACTTATATGGTGTGACATCCTTAATCCAACGGTAAATTGTTTTATCCCTATTTATTTTACCGAATTCATCATCTGACATCTCTTTTTTCTCAGAAATCATCCCAAAGAAGTTTCTACCTTTGAAATGGACCACATACTCCGGATTAAGTTTATCAGCCTTAAGTGAATAAATTGTATCGCAAACAGGTAAGGAAACAATACCGTTATTATAAAAGTTATAGTATAAAAACGGTTTTCCTTTTATTGAATTTGGTTTACTGATACCATAAACACTATCTGTTTCAGATTGATAATACAGGAAATGATTGTTTTTTCCATTTATATTGGAATCAAACAGCCACAAACAATCATCATCTACTTGAGTAAAAGAAAAATACGGACTGTCAAGTTTATATTTCTCTGCTATATAATTACCATCAGAGTCATACTGTTTAATACTTCTGTAGTTGTCAAGGACATACAGATTATTGTTTCTATACTCAAAATCACTGACAAAAAGAACTTCTCCCGGTCCATTGCCTCTTTTGAGGCTGTTTATGTATTTCCCATCCAATGAAAATATAAATATCCGCGGATCTATAAGAGACAATACATAAATCCTTTCATTGCCTATCACTACTTTTGAGACATCGCCTATTACAGATTCAGAGGTCATTTCAAGTTTTACATAATCGAATGTTTCAAAAGCCGGTTTGTCAATAGTGAGATTTTTGTCTTCCAACGAAATAAATATATCTTCTATTCCATCTGAATGTTTCTCACTACTGGTACATGAATAGGTACAACCTAAAATAATAATGTAAATAAGTTTCTTCATAACAAAATAAATCTATTCCGCCAACGGGTTTTAATAGTTTATATTTCTGTTTTTACTTTTATTTTTCCTATTGTTTCCTGTTTGTCATGCATACGGCACATTTTCACTGTGATTTATCCTTACAAATATTCTTCTTTGTAGTCTTGCGATACCACCGACAAGTTACACAGACTGATGTTATATTTTAGTTGATACTAACAGTATAAGAAACCACAACCGCTTTTACTCCAACTTCGGGATATTTATTCTTATAGTATTCAGTAAGATCTTTATATAAATACACTGTATTGGGGGCTGGATTGAAAGTTTTTGATTTGGCTGAATGACCTACAAATACGTCAAACGAAGGATAGTTTGTTTCGTTACCTTCTTCGTCTAAGAATGACCACTCCATCATAGATCCGTTAACATTCCCTTCCAGAGGTAGTAATTTATAGGATTCTGGCATTTTTCCAGAATCTTTGTTTTCGCTTTTTATTATACACGACCCCTGTGTGTTTTTATCATCTTTTATTGCAATCCATCTGAGTAAAGCATCCTCACCTCTGTACATCAAATAATGATAATCTAAAGGTATAATGGAGTTCTCTTTCAAATCTGTTTCAACAACTTCTTTCTTATCAGCTTCAACAACATATTTATACTCAGGTAAAACATGCTCTTCATAAAACCATTCAGGTATAAAATGCAACGGCAGATTATCTGATTTTTTTTCTTCTTTTGACAGTACATCAAGCAAATCATACTCTGTCCATGCAGGTTGCCCCATGCTGTGATCCAAATAACTTGTTTCACTTACTTTTATTTTATATTCATATCCCTTTTCAAATTTAAATCCATCAATATACCCCATGGCTTCCCAGTCTTCAGTATTTTCTTTTTTTACTGGATACACTTCTTTAAGATAATTATTTCCTTCTGACCACATTACACCAGGTTTCATTTCCGATGCAACAATTAAAACATACTCTTTGTAGTCAGTTATTTTTCTGCCTTCATCATCTTCTTTATCACAACTTATAAAAGATAATGTAAATAGTAATATCATTAATACCCCAAATAAATTCTTTGTTTTCATATTACCTTGATTTTATAGTTTATAGTTTTGAATTTACTATTACAACTTCGAAATGATATGTTAAATCAGTTATGTCATTTATTTTAGTATATCAAATCTTTTATTCTCACTTTTAGCGTAGTCTTTAAAGAAATCTATAATTTTAGGATAGAAATTTTCAAATTTCCCATACTTTGATTTTTCCTTTTCGTATTTTCTCAGCAGGCTAACCAGTTCGGGCATCCATCTAAAATTACGTTGTATCTGTTCTAACAGAACATTTCTTATATCTTCTGTATTAAATTCATTATCAAGCATATAACAGATAACAGCTGCACGAACAAGTGATTCATTTATCATTGTCTGCCAACTACCATAGGCTTGTTGTGACATACTAACTTGTGAGTTCATATACAGAACATTAGCTGCTGTTTTCATTTGTTTTACATGTTCCGGATATTTACTTTCATCCAAATAATGATTGATGAAAGAATGGTTAAATTCATGAATCAGAGTAGGCAGAAATCTATTGTTATACATTGGTATGTCCTCCTCATTTACGAAATAACCTACAATGGCATAGACATCTTTCTTTTGTCCTTTTAATTGTCTTTCTACGCCATAATTTCCACCACCGTTGCAGAATCCTATTATGATAGTATAGTTTTCCTGAGGTTCATTACCATAGAAATCTGAATACCAGTCTGCATTAAAAGAACTTGTCACATTAGTCTGAAAAGATTTGATACCTTTTTCGTAAATATCGTTATGTATTTTGAAAAACTCGTTGAATTTTGTATCATTATAAAAGTTATTGAGGTAAGACAGGAATTTATTTTTATCTACATCTGTCCATCTGTCATCCAGTTTAGGAGTATCTTCCTCTATCAAAGATAAAGTTCCATCCTGGTTTTTCAGATGTACCGCCATTGACATAACCGCATCATAAGATATGCCATAATTATTTCTTAATTCTTTCATATACTGAACTGCGGGATGTTCTATATTATCCTTGAAATAGCTATCCATGTCCTTTATGTATCGGCCTGCCATATCCATATTGTATTCAGGAAAACCAGCCAAACGGGACAATATACTCATAAGTTCAACATTTTCATTGACTCGTGGTATAATAGATTGAGCCTTAGCACACAGACATGCTATGAACAAGTAGAAAAACATTATTATTTTCATTTCATTTTATAAAAGTTATTTTGAGATTTATTGTTCTGTATTTATTTTTATTTTCCAAGCTGTTTCATTTGTGTGTGAATCAGTTGGCAGATTTTGTGTTATTTACTGAATATCTCTAATTAACTATTGTCTTTAGTTCTTATATTGTTAGTTTTTTATTTTAAAGTTAAACAATTCACATCATATAAGTTTTTACAGGATTGATTGTCAGCACTATTATTCAATATAATCTATATAAAGTTCTTTATACAGGTTACTTCAATATCACAACCACCGGGTTATCATCTTCGTTGGCACTCTCATTATATTCAGTTGCAGGAATAAGGCCGAGGAAAGTTCCGTCTTCAGTTACAGTCTGCAACTTATTGATGCTGATATTTTTATTGTTATCAAGAATAGATTCTGTATCCGAAATCTTCACTTCATGAGTTTGCTTGTCAAATACGCCATAAAAGTTTTTGGTTTTTCCTATATTGTAATAATTTGTTTGAAATACGAAATAAAGACATTTCTTGCCTTCCAGCACGTAGTCTATAGAAATACGGTTTTCACAGCCATCCACTTCAAAACGCTTTTCGTAAGGACAATGCCAGCTGCCTAAGTCGAAAATCAATCTGGATTCCAGCTTGTTTTCCGACGCCACATAAATCGTATCATTAAATCTCTCTTTTAAATAAGTATTCCCTTCAAAGTTCCATATCACCGGATCTTCTCTATAGTGGAAAAATAACCCGTCATTTTTTAATTGACGGATAATACAGGATGGACATGTTGCCACATTTCCATATCCATTGTAAGTAATAGGAATGCCCTGATAATCATCTTGTATGGCTTTTTCTTCTGCATAGCCGGATATTGTCTTGCTTATCTGTCCAGTTTTCCAATCATAAACTGATATTTTACTTGTCTCTGTTGGAAAATAGAAGTAGAGTTTTCCTCCTGATGAAATCTGTGAGGCCAATTGAAGAATAATTTCATTGGGTATCGTTAAGTTCTCTATGAAATCACCGTTGGAATCAAAGCAAAGAATTTTTTGTCCTGAAGACTTAATCATAATCCTTTCTGCCTTTTCATCCACCCAGAATACGGGCATATCATCTATCAGATTATATTCACCTTTCCCTTGCCCTATCATTCCTACTGTGGATATAAACTTACCGGTCTGGGCATCGAACATTTTCAATGGTTGACCTTGAGAGGATATCAGGATTTTATCTTTCAATAATCTCACATAAGGACGGTCGCCGATTAATGAACTATCCGTTGTTTCCAACGGAACGTAACTAACCTCCTTACTTTGTATATCTTCTAAACATAATTGATTCAGATGTTGCATAGGTGTTGCAACGTTTATCATAACATCATTTTCAATAGCCTTATTACCTGAGCAGGCTGCAGCAAGGGTAGTTAAACCCATCAACAATAGGGTATTAAATATTTTCATTGTGTATTAGTGAAATTAAATTAATAAAAATTCATACATAAAAAAGTTTGTATATTATTGACGTTACAAATTGAAAATAATCAAACTGTTAACATGTCAATATTATGCAATATTCGTAATATTTCCGAATATATGCAAGTGAATTGCAAATAAATCTGTTAATTGCTACGAATATTTCATTTAAAACAACTTTAATAATTTTGACTCTTAGAAAACTATTATTTTTGTACTCAGCAATGTAGAAGATATCACTTTCGATATTTATTTTTCCTAACTTTATCATTGCGTTACCTAATCATAACTCTAACTAGTCCTCGGTATCAATCTGGCAGTAGAAATACATAGAGGGATTATAGATTACGCAAAAGAGAAAAGCTATAAAATAATCAAGGACTGAGTGATAAATGTAAAATATAGGTAATCGAATTGAAAAAAAGAAGATTATTATTATTTTTGTAATAATAATGGATTATTAGTTAACAAGAAAAAAATGAAAAAGTATATTTTTATATTCAGTTTGTTTTTATCAATGGTTTTGACAAGTGGTACAGTTTCTAAATCTGTGGTGTCACAGGGTGTAAATCTGGGAAAAAATAAATATGTCGCAGTACTCGATAATGACACATACAGGCTACCTCATGAACTTGTGCAGTATCAGATTCAATTATATGATGCAGTAAAGAAATCAGGGTAAACGTTAGTAAATCAGTATTGCATTGACGAATTGACGGATAAAGAACAGTCTTCTTTATTATTAACTATATTCGGAATCTCTATCAGTCAAGAGGAAACTGTAGTAACAGTAAACTTCATTAATTTTAATACAGATCGTCCTTTAGTTTCTTGCCAAGGTGCTTATACGAATCTTGGAATAAGTACAAATTCTGACAATAAGGGAGCTATTGCACGTGTTGGTGAACAAATTTAAAAAACATTTAATAAATAAATTATTATGAATATTTTTTTTAGAATTATTGTATTGACCCTAATAAGTATAATTGGGGTGAGCTGTGACAAAAATGAATATACAGATAAAATAGAAGTAATAAAAATGTATGTGTCTGCAGAAACAGGAACATACAAGCCTTGGGGAAGTGATACTCCAGTAGAATGTATGCTGGTTAAAGAAGAAACAGCATCGGATTATTCTCCTCTTGCCTTTGGTAGCATTCATGGATTTGATTATGTACGCGGACATGAATATGAGTTGGAAGTACGTAAAACTACAATTGCAAATCCACCAGCCGACGGTTCTAATATAGTTTATGAACTTCTTAAAATCATAAATGATATACCTTCTGTAGAACAAGAAGACATACCGGAAGAAGCTAAATTCAAACTCAGAATGGTACAATTGTTTCCATTTATGGATTTAGAAACGCCGCTACCTGCTCCTTTTGATTATCTGATATTTCGGATACTTGATTACAATGATAGGTACATTTTTCCCGCCGAGCCAACATTCTTAAAATATTATGATTTAATAGAGATGACATCTCCTGTTTCGCCTGATACTTTTTGTGTTTACAAATACACTACAGATGAAAATGGTACAAAAAGAGACTTCACAGCTCAGTGGGGCTCCAATTTTTTTGAGAAAGAAGATTTCCCAATCAGTCTGAAAGGATATAAAGACGGAAAACTAATATATGAATATTCAACTACACAATTGATGCGTGAGCGCGATTTCCTTGGAGTAGATTGGAAGAATGGCAATGTGGCTATTGCCAACCCTAAAACACACCTTATAGAAAATATCCTTGATACCCGCTATAAATTTAAGTTGACAGATACTCAGGAGATAAACAATACGTATTATATAAAAATACGTGTAAATTCTTCGTCGGACAAAATTACAGAAGCTGAATATCTCAAAGAGCAACAAAACGGATTACGATGGTTGTTGCAAAAGCATTTGGGACAAAAAGCGTCATTAACAGCTTCCGACTTCAAAACTCTTCCAGAGGGGACTGATATTGTGGAAACTTATGAAAATACCACTACACGTGTAGCAATTATTCATCAAAATGCTGATGATTTGCATGAAGAACACTACTTCGCCATAGCCGAAGCCAAGTAAACAGTTTATTTACATCATAAGAACAAAAGTACCGTTCTGTTGTTGGGATGGTACTTTTGTTCTTTCTCGATTCTATTAATAATGGATAAAACTTTTTGAATTAATTCTTGACTATGAGGATAATTATTGTCTTTATTATGTATTGTTTATTTAAAACATAAATATAGTGAAATTGAGATAAAATAATGGGATATGTTTAATGTGAGAATATTGAGTAACAACTGGAATAAGATAAAAAATACTACTGTCATTGATAAACCAAACGCCAATTGAAGTAGTATTCCCTATGTAAAAAACAGTATGTAGTTCGCTGGAAAGATTCATGGTTTATATTGTACCATCATTTAAGAAGTGCATAAATGTAGTCGTAAGTTTGTTTTAGCTTGTCTATGTCATACCCTTTCTCTGTTAATACTCCATAGAAAGCCTTGCCTAAATAACAGTCCCCGTATAAATAGCTGATACTTACGGGATCCAATTAGCTCCTGATTTCCCCGGTTGAGATTGTATTTTCGACAACAGACCTCCAAATTTGCAAATCTTCCTCATACCATTTGGTGCATTATTCCTTAAAGTCGGGTATATAAAACAAAGCTGAATTTTCAATACGCATCAAGGCATCATTAATATTTATAATGCCAATGTTGCACATATATTCTTTCTCGCGTTTCAGTATTTCAATAAAATAATACCCGTTGACGGAATTAAATTGATAAAATAAATATGTATAAAAGGTTGTGCTTATCACTGATTATTACAATAATAAGAGCTACATTTGTAGAAAATCTCTGAGAACAATAATTTATCTTTTAAATTTCAAAAATGGTGAACGAGTTACATTTTAACAAATATATATCCAAAATAGATACTACTTTTTTTAAAAAAACTTTGTTTAGAAAAAGGAACATTAAAATCCTATAATAAAGGAGATTATATTTCTAAAGAAGGGGATATTTTCCCTTATTGGGGATATATTGAATCAGGTATTATAAAATATACATGTTATAATGCAACTGAAAAAAAAGAATATAATACAGGATTCTCCTTTGCTGGTGAATTTGTGGCTGATTATCCAACCTGTCTTTATAATCTTGATTCTGAAATATCAATATGTGCATTAACGGATTGTAAAATTTTCATTTGTCATTCTGATATCTTAATAAAAGAATTTGAAAATAGTTTTGAGGCAGTTTATATTGCTATAATTGTATAGATCCACAAAATCCGGAATATACAATTACAGAAGGTTTCAAATATGAAATAGAGGGAAAATACATTTATTTTAAGAACTCTATTATACTTAAATCCCAGCCATGGAGTTTAATAGAAATATCTGATAACAAAATGATCTTCAAATACAATATGGTTGATATAAATCCTCAATATCAGTAAACATTGGAACTTACAAGAATTGATTAGAAACTTTACAAGTGATAACATATAATAAAAATCTTATGGGTACTTTAGGTTGTATAAATGATATGATGCGGAGAGGCAAAGAAAACAGGGAGCTCCGCAAATTAAATAGAGATAGAATAAAAGAGCACCATAAATACCTTGTCAAAAAAAGTAAAGATGTAGATTTATCACATATGTCAGTTGAAAAATTAGAGGAAATACGCAAAAAACTCTTGAAAAAGAAAAATTGGAAAAAACAAGAATTTTCAAGGTTAAATTTGTTATTATAATAAGTGCCTTGTTGGTATTACTATTGTGTTGGTTCTTATATCTATGTTTAATGAAAAAATGTATGATGTTTTTATGTGTCTGTAATACCCTGTATTTCTGAAACAGTGGTATTACAGGCCATAAAACGGTAAATATCTCTAAAATCACATACCCATTCCAAAAAAAACGGCTTCTTTTCCTAAGTTGGTCGAGTTTTTCCTCCAGCTGCTTCTTCCGCTGCGATGCATCAACCGCAAGAACGGCAACAACACTATAAAGGTGGCAGTCCATGGAACAACAGACAAGTCTTGGCATCTCAAATGCAAACACATCAACAAACAGCACACCTCCAATCTTGATGATGTAATCCTTGTGAAGTGACATTTTTAAGTAATATGCCTCGTTTATTATTATAAAATGCTGAATATTAAAGCTTATTTATTACACAGAAATTAACAAATAAGAGAGACTGCTTTCAATTATAAACACTATATTTGCGATATTGATGAATTATTATAATAATCTGATGATAAATATGATACGAAAATTAGAAGTAGAATACTGAAATATAAATCAAACATTATGGATATAACTCTCGTCCTGATAATACTCATATTCATGTTAGATTGCTTCGTTGTATATAATATAATTCATTCCAATTGTACAAGAAAGGAAAAACTTCTTTATAGTTCTATTGTCGTATTATTACCTATTATTGACATACCTATATACTATGAACTACGTGAATACAATAGCAAGAATAATGAACACACAAGCATATTGAATAGAATCATTGATGTCATTTTGATTTTAATTTCACTATGGATTGTTTTATCGATGATATTAAACCAATTGAATACAGACTCTATATTGGGAAGAACAGCAGTAATTATAGCATTGATTTATAATTTAAGCATTTTCTCTAAAAGAAAGAAAATTAAATTGATACTGCTGCTTGCGGCTGTTTTGTTGTTGGTTATTGCAACAATGATTAAGATTCGTTTGACATAGCAGGCTGATTAATTGAATGATATTGTTACATCTGAAACTACAGACTCTATTATATCGTTCCATTTGATTTGCTATAATTTGTATAATCCATATCAATACTAAAAAAAATGAAACTATATTACTTCTTATTTTTGATGTCTGTCTCATTTGCCAGCTGTCATACATCCAAAAGGAGTGCTGCTGGTATCATAGGAGTTGAAGACGGGCCTACCGGTGTTTATATGAAAAATAATGATGACCAGGTATTAACACATAGAGAAAACGGTTGGTATCACGTATTGAGTGCTGACATTTTATCTGCTAAACCAATCATAACTGTAAAAGATATGGTTGGACTAAAACTTGAAAAGGACTATTACGGTAAATATGCCATTAGCGGACGAATAAGCAAGCATAAAATCAACAAGTGGGCCGATGAAACTGAAAATGCAATAGGGAAACAGATTGCATTCGTATATAACGACTCCATTATCTCAGATCCACAGGTTAATGGCCGGATAGAAAGCGGTGCATTCATGATAACGTCCCAATCAGACCAGAAACTGCCTGAAATCTATAAAGGCATAATGAAAGAGAAATCAGACTCGATTGAAGTCATTTTCGATGGCTGGGAGAAAGATTCTTTATACTATGAACTGTCCTCTGAAGAAAGAGATTCTGTAAATATGGGTATAGACTATTGGGAGGCGAAGGCATGGGTAGATATGTCTTCAAAGCCTGATGAACACTACTGGTACAGCATAGAGGATTCCTCAGAATATGTGAGACTGGAAAAGGCTCTGGAAGATAAGATTGAGAAAACGAGCTACAACAGCAAAGCTTCGGACTATATGAAATCTGAAGCCTACAAAGACTACAAACAATATCTGCACGAGAACAAAGACTATATAAACCTGATGTTCCAAGGTTTTCTGTTCAATAACCTGAAGGGACTGCATGGCTATCTGGTTGATGACATAATACAATCCAAGTATCCTTCTGCGCCAAGTATAAGAAGCTATATTGACAAAACAGACAATGTGGATGATGAGAGGTTTGCCGTATATGAATGGCAACGGAAAGTCTGGTTTCTGATGAACACGACACAAGAAAACAATACGGTAATGTCTGATGACCAGAAAGCAAGGAAAAGAATTGATAAGATGATGGAGAAGGCAAACAGGTATAGAGAATCCATTACTGATACTACATATCTGCAAACTACTGTTGAAATGTCTTATTCTGCTATAGACGCAATGAATGCTGACGGTTATAACGACGATTATCTATATAATCAGGTAGTATATCTCGCAGCCTTAGACAGAGCAAGAAAATACCTGTCGGAACAGGATGGAAAACTTGTATGCTCTTTGTCTTCACACGAAGACATAAATGTGCGAAAGGACTTGTATGACTTTATTTTAGACTTATTCCGGCAATGGAATGAAATGCTTGACTCCGGAAACTTCAAAATCATAAAAGACGAAAAAGAGTTGCTAACTGTTGCTCATAAAAATTATGGAAATAAATAAGATTATCAACGATATTTTCAGGATAGTTCTAAATATCATCCTTATAATTATAGCTGTTACATGTTCGGTTCAGATATTTTCTGGTGACTTTACCTCAATTAGTATATTATACCGATTAGTGATAGTGGGCTTGTGCGTATTTACCATATTCAATAAGAAGTATAGGTACGTTGGTGCTTCTTTATTGTTGTTACTGATATTTATTGCATATATATTTCATTAACAAATATACTTGGTTGAATGAAGCCATCTCTACTTTTCTTACGAATGTGTATGCAATCTTTGCCTATACCAGCCGTTTCCGCATGAATTTCCTCAAAGAGGGCGGTTATCAGTACAAGAAAGCCGGTGTCATTGTTTGGAATATAGTTCCTGATTCAGCCATCCAGACCAACCTGTTTAATACCATTGACCGTGACAAGCAGTCAAGCCTGGCCGCTGCCATAGATGCCATCAACCACAAGAACGGCCACAATACCATAAAGGTAGCCGTCCAGGATACTACAGACAAGTCGTGACACCTAAAATGCGAACACATCAGCAAGCAGTACACCACTAACCTCGATGATGTAATCCTCGTAAAGTGAACTTTTTAACCAATATAACCAGTTTAATGTTATAAGTTACTGAAAATCAAGACTTCTTTATTACTAAATATTACTTCAAAAATTATATTTATCTGATTATAAACACTATATTTGCAATATTCGTATTTTGGAACAATAATAAAGTGTAGATAATTAGAGTTAATACAGAACTATAAACTATAAAATCAAAGTAACATGAAAACAAAGAAGTTATTCGGAATACTAATATTATTCCTTAGTGTGCTTAGCCTTACAAGTTGCAACAAAGACGAAGAGGGGTTTTCTAAAGAAGAAATACAACAGATGCTATTCGACATGAAAGGAACCTATCATGGCACTGTACAAGTAGCCTATTATCAAGGCTCAAATATAAAAGAACTGCAAAATGCAGTAGCTGTTTCGCGTGATTCACTCAAATTCAATCTGTCATTACAGCCCCTATCGGATCTGATTTCAGACGAAACAATTGCAGAACGTTTGCGGGAGATAGGTGAAGTGCCTGTTATGGCCGGATATGAATTTTTACAATTGGATTCTGGTTGCATTCACTTCGTATTGTATCCAAAAGATGTCACTATATTAGGTGAATATGGAGCGCCTCCTTCCATTCGTCTTGTGTTTTCCATGAACTATGGTGGTGATGCAGTGACTTATATGAACTCTATGAATTTCAATATGTCACCTTTGGAGTTATGGGTAGACGGAAAGAAATATGATGACTTCCCTCGCCTTGTTTATCATTTCGAAGGGGAATATGAATAATAATTAATTGAAAAACATGTAAATACAGAACTGTAAATTTCAAATACAATGAATCCAATATTATACATAAATTGGGATATAGATCCTGTTATATTTAGCCTTGGTCCAGTTAAGATTCAATATTATGGTTTGATTTTTGTTACTGGTCTTGTCATTTGCTATTACATTATTGGTCATATATACAAGAAGGAGAAGATTTATACTCCTGAAGCAATGGAGAACCTTTTTATATATGCGGTTATTGGCATTTTTGGAGGTGCAAGACTTGGGCATTGTCTATTTTATGATTTTGAATATTTTTCTTCTCATATAATTGAAATATTCATTCCTTTTAGAGAAAATGCTAATGGTGTTTACGAGTTTATAGGATACAAAGGATTGGCAA